>Ga0209541_10009219_pt1 | contig 16032 bp, 19 predicted proteins | sample RifCSPlowO2_01_FD_184027 | JGI IMG/M metagenome (GOLD analysis project Ga0209541, IMG submission 184027) | Groundwater microbial communities from Rifle, Colorado - Rifle CSP2_plank lowO2_0.1 (SPAdes) (version 2) | ecosystem: Environmental > Aquatic > Deep subsurface > Groundwater | place...
GGCGGCGGCGACGGCGGCGACGACGGCGACGATGGTGGCGGCGGCGACGACGATGGTGGCGGCGGAGACGATGGTGACGGCGGCGGCGACGATGGTGGCGGCGGAGACGATGGTGGCGGCGGCGGAGAACTCTCCATTTTTAAATAAAAAATTCGAAATTAACATAAATATTATTGACGCAATCAACAATATTATAAAAACAGCAAATTCTGTAACAGGTTTATCCTGATATTGGCCAGTGACATCCACCACTCCATTTTTATACACAATTCCTTGTGTATATTGTTTTGCGATTTTTATATGGATAAATCCATCCATTCCCACAAAAACAATTGCGGTTTGTCCTGTGGAAATAGTGTCACCTTCTTTTTCTATTGCTTCTTTTACAAAAGAAAGATATCTTTTTGCCGATTTTGTAATGGTAATTTCAGTGTTTTCCCACTGAACTTCTTTTACCGGCTCTATCCGGATTTCTCCGTTTGGGCCTCTTTGCAATTTTTGTGCAAATACTGTTGGAATCATTACAACCAACATAGTTGCAATTGCAAGAAATAATACAGATTTTTTCATTTTTTTAAGTTTTAGAGTACAATTTATGATGAAATTTCTAAGTAGATGGTAGCATATTACCACGCGTCTGTCAATAAAAAATCCCCTACTAGGGTAAGGGATTTTTTACTTGATTTTAATTTAAAAGATTTTATTTCTTCTTCTTTTCTACCGCCTTTTTGAATGGAAACCCTAGGAGTTCAAAGAAGTTTGTCGCTTCGTCTTTGGTTTTTGCAGTAGTGACGATAGTGACGGCCATTCCAAATACATCTTTTAATTCTTCATCAGACGTCTCAGGGAAAATAGTATGTTCTTTGATAGAAAAAGTCAGGTTGCCCATATTATCCAATACTGATCTCTCTATGCCTCGAAAATCCTTTGTTCTAGGTAATGCAACATTCAAAATCTTATCCAAAAATCCATACATACGAGAGCCACGGAGTGTTACCATAACACCTATCGGATCTCCTTCACGAACTTTGAAACTAGCAATAGATTTCTTTGCACTTCGTAGAGACGGCTTTTGACCACTGATCTTTGCTAGACGATCCACAACAAAATCATTGATGTTTTTGTTTTTCTTTAGCGCCATACCCGTACCGGAACTGATGACTACCTTCACCAACTTGGGTGAAGCCATTATATTCTTATAACCAAAAGCCCCTTTCATTACACTATATGCCTTTTTTTCTTTTTGCTTTGTTGTTTCCATATTGATTTTGCTAAATCACGTCGCGTACGTCCTATAGACGCGACACTTATAAATTAAACTTCTTGCCCACTTTTTTTACTAACTCTAACCAATTTTTCACCTATCAATTTCTTGCCTATTCGTGTCTGCTTGCCTGTCTTTGGGTCAATCAGCATCACATTTGATGCACTCATAGGGAAAGATACCTCTACCGTTCGTCCTTTTGTCCCCTGTTTTGGTTTTATATGCTTTTTACTCACATTGATACCTTCTACCACAACTTTATTTGTACTAGAAATAACCTTGACGATTTTGCCTTTTTTACCCTTATCTTTTCCGGCTGTTACTATTATATTGTCTCCTTTCTTTATATTCATAAATTTAAAAAAATGTTTACTAAATGACCTCTGGTGCGAGGGAAACTATCTTTTGGTATCCCTTTTCGGCAAGCTCTCTCGGTATTGGTCCAAATATTCTACCACCCTTTGGTTCTTTTTTGCCTTTTTCTAATATGACTACCGCATTATCATCAAATCGGATATAAGACCCGTCTCGTCTTCTGTATGCCTTTCTTTGCCTGACTACTACAGCATGGTGGATGTCTTTCTTTTTGACTCCCTTTCGTGGCTCAGCAACCTTTACAGATATAACCACAAGCTCGCCTATCTCAGCGTATCGCTTTTTGGAACCGCCAAGAACCTTGAAGACCTTGCCGATCTTGCCTCCTGTATTGTCTGTTATTTTTACTACTGTTTCTGGTTGTATCATAAAATTATTTTATTACCCTGAAATGCTTATCCTTGGACATTGGCTTTGTCTCTTCAATCTCAACATTTTGACCTATTTTAAATATATTATCCTCATCGTGTGCTTTGTATTTTTTGCTAATCTTTAAATATTTCTGATATTTTGGGTGCTTTACAAATCTAGTAACAGAAACAACCACAGTCTTTGCCATTTTATCTGAAACTACCACTCCTTTTAATATCTTATTCTTTTTTGTGTTTGAGTCTGTCATATAATTATATTATGCGATATTTCTACTAACAATTTTTGTTTTTACTGGAAGTTTTGTTCCTGCTTTTCTAAGTGCCTCTCTGGCGATCGTCTCTGATACTCCATCTATTTCAAAAAGTATTCTTCCTGGTTGTACTTCAAAACAATACCCCTGTGGATCACCCTTTCCTTTTCCCATCCCCATTTCTGGCGGCTTTTTGGTAAATGGTCTATCTGGGAAAACTCTAATCCACATTCTACCAACTTTTGTAATAGTTCTAGACATTACTTTTCTTGCTGATTCTATTTGATTTGATTTGACCCTGGCTTGACTTTGGGCCTTAAGACCGTATGAACCAAAAGCAAGGGTTGATCCTCGTGAATCAGCACTTAGAAGCTTTGTTGGATTCTTTCTAGCGCTTTGCCATTTTCTAAATTTTACTTTTTTTGGTAATAACATAAAGTTTAATTAAAATCTTGTTTTGGTTTATCTTTGTCGTCAGCAAAAACCTCACCTTTATAAATCCAGACCTTTATACCTATGTCTCCATACGCCATATGTGCCTTTTCTCGTGCAAAATCAATATCTGCTCGAAAAGTCTGAAGTGGTATGCTTCCACGCTTTATCTCTTCTCCTCGTGCTATTTCTGCACCACCGAGTCGTCCACCAAGCACTATTCTAGCCCCCTTAACTCCTCGCACAGACATTACTTTTTCTACCATTTGTTTGATAACTCTTCTGTAAGGTAGTCTTTTTTCCATCGCCTCGGCTATAGCATAAGCTACGATAGGAGCATCAGAATCAGGAGATTGAACTTCCAAAATATCCATTTTAAAATCAGTAGGAATAACTATTTTGTTTCTACTCATAAATTTAACTATTTCCCCTTTCAATTTTAAAGCACCTTCACCGCTTCTGCCAATAATCATACCGGGTCGTGAAGTTTTAATTATAATTCTTGTATTCTTTTGGCTTCTCTCTATTTCAATGCCTGAAATATAAAATCCACGAAGCTTCTTTACCAAGAATTCTCTCACCAAAACATCTCCTCTTAAAAAGTCTTTATACTGATTTGGCATCTTGAACCAGCGAGACTTCCAATCTCTGAGTATAACTAGTCTATGCGCATATGGGTGAACTATTTTTGACATATTATTCTTTAATTATTGTTGTTTTAGCTTCTTTTTTAATAACCTTAGCTTTTTCCTCTAATACAAGCAATATATGACTAGTTCTCTTGTTTATAGGAGAAGACATGCCTCTAGCCCTAGGCATAAATCTCTTCATAACTATGCCCTTGTCTACTGTAAGATTTTTAATAAACAAATTTTCTTTTTCTAAACCATTATTTTGTTTTGCATTTGAAACAGCTGATTGCAACAATTTTGAAATAGGAAGAGATGCTCTTTTTACCAAAAAAGACAATGCTACTTCTGCATCAGAAACTTTTTTACCTTTGATCAAATTTGCAACTAAGCGAACTTTTCTCGGTGATTGTCTATAATTTAATAATGATGCTTTCATAAAATGTGTTAAATATTATTTCTTTTTTACGTCGGCTGTTGTGGCTTTTGCTGATTTAGCTTGAGCTATCTCTGTATCTTTCTTTTTTTGCTCAAGTTCTTTTTGCATCTTTCCTCCGTGTCGTATAAATTTACGAGTTTGAGAAAACTCTCCAAGTCTGTGTCCAACCATATCCTCTGTAACTATAACCTCTATATGACTTTTGCCATTATGAACACCAAAAGTAAAACCAACGAATTCTGGTGGAATTTGACAAGCCCTTGACCAAGTCTTGATAATTGGCGTTTCAATAGCTTTTTTGCCAGCTATCTTTTTCAATAACCGTTCATCTACATTTGGTCCTTTTTTAAGTGATCTAGTCATAATATATTAAAAATAAGCTCAGAGAGCCTTGCTTTAGTATCCTATCAGATTTACCCATATATTGTCAAATGTATGTACGCGTCCACAACATGATGATTCTAACAAAAAAAGACCCACATATTGCAGGCCTTTAATCTTAAAGATATCATTATTTTACAGACAGAGAGGAGTCTTTTTTATTTTTTCTCTCTCTCCTTAAAACCGCTTTCACCAAACTGTGTCTTGTTTTCCAATAGAAAACATTGGCGATTGCGGTATCTTTTACTATTTGAAGAGAGTCTAACCTCCTATTCAAAATAGTTATTCTACTCGTATCAAAAACGAGTTTTGTAATCTTTTCATCTTTTTCTTTGTTACTAAAAAGCAACAATTCATTTTCTTTTAAATTCAAATCGGATTGATTTGAAACTTTTTTATTTTCCATTTTATGATATGCCACTGTCAATACGAGCAATAATATAGCACATACAAATAACACAATAGCCACGACAACTGCGGGCGTTTGTTCCTTCATAATCTGCCCTCTTCCGTCTTCCATAATATGTATTTTTTAAGTTTTACAAATATCAATTTAATCATTTACAATGATACATTATTTCCACAAAAAGTCAACAAAATATCGCTGACAAATGAGTAAGTTAAAATATAAAGAATACTGCCCAAATGGGGAGTATTCTTTATATAGTTTAAAATTTATTGAGCCTTGCCCTTTTTTCCTACCTTTCGGCGGGAAACGATGAAGAGGTTTGAGTATTTCTTTGGGGTTCGGGTCTTGCGTCCTCCTGTCACTTTACCCCACATAGTCTTTGGTCGCTTGGTTCCTCGCCCTTGTCTGCCTTCACCTCCTCCATATGGATGGTCAACAGGGTTCATCGCAGTACCTCGAACAGTTGGTCGGATACCCTTCCATCGTGAGCGTCCTGCTTTGCCCCAGTTTGCTAGTTTGTATTCAGGATTGGAAACTGTGCCGATAGATGCCCAGCAGTTCTCCGAGACCTTGCGGACCTCACTGGAAGGCATTTTGATATTTGAATACCCGTCAGCATTTGCCACCAATTGAGCAAATACCCCTGCCCCTCTCGCAATTTTTGCACCACCCTTTGGTTTGAGTTCTATATTATATACAAATGTACCTACTGGTATAAGTTTGAGGGGAAGTCTGTTTCCGGGAGTCAAAGGAGCTTTTTCAGATACCAAAAAAGTATCTCCAACCTTTGCAGTCTGAGGCAATAGGACATATCTCTTTTCTCCATCTTTGTAATTTACAAGAGAAATAAATCCAGATCGATTTGGATCATATTCTACTGTAGCGATCTTTGCAGGAATATCTATTTTGTCATATTTAAAATCAATATCTCGGAAAAGTCTCTTGTGCCCGCCTCCTTTGTGGCGAGTTGTGATGCGTCCCTGGTTGTTTCGTCCAACACTTCTTTTGAACCCTTTTGTTAGAGACTTTTCTGGTTCTGATGCAGTCAAAACACCTCTATAGGTGATTGTCTTCATATTTCTCTGTGATGGTGTTGTCGGTTTGTAACTTTTCATAAAATTAAATATTATTTTTAAACAAATTCTATCTTATCACCTTTTTTTAAATAAACAACAGCTTTTTTGCCTCCTTGCTTAACTCCTTTTCTGCCCTTTCTAACAATATTCTTTTCTGCAATTTGAACAATATTTACCTTTGTTGGCTTTGCTTTATAAAGAGTTTCTATGGCTTTTGATATTTGTATTTTATTTGCATTTGTTGCTATATTAAAAGTATATACATTTGATTCTGAAAGCATTGTTGCTTTTTCTGTTACTCTCAATCCTTTTATAAAAGGTGATGATGCTTTTTCAGTATTCTTTTTTGTTTTAATTTCTTTTGCCATATATTATTTTTTTGCTTGCCCAGAGCTTGTTGATCGGGCTTTTACCATCTTTCCACTCAAAAACTTTAGACTTGATTCTGGGTTCGCAATAATTAAATATTTATGATTTAAGATATCTAGTATATTTATATTTTTTATATCATCCAGTGCGACTTGTGGTAAATTTTGGAAACTTTTCACTATTTCTTTTGTTCTTTCGCCGACTGCAATATGGGCTATCTCTTTTTTCCATGTTCCAAGTCTTTCAAAACCAGAAATAGTTGCGAGATTTTTTAATATCTCACTAGCGTCCTTCGTCTTTATTTTACTAAATGATAATGTGTCTACAAAAAGAACCTGACCTTTGCGCATTTTTTCTGACAAAAGTGTATACAATGCTTTTATCATCATCTTTTTATTGACCTTTAGATTATAGTTTTTGTCATTGTTTGGACCGTGAGTGACTCCTCCTCCTTTCCAAATAGGAGACCTAGTAGATCCGTGTCTTGCTCGTCCTGTACCTTTTTGTTTCCACGGCTTTTTACCACCACCAGATACTTCTCCACGCATTCTAGCGTCAGCAGTATTTGCTCTCTTGTTTGACATAATACTAGTAGCAACTTGGTGAACCAAATCTGCATTCCAAGATATACCAAAAACATCTTCTGGTAATGTTACACCACTAATTTCTTTTCCTTTTTGATTGTAAACTTTTGCTTCCATGATATTTATATTATGCAATTACTCTAACTAATGTTCCTCTGCGTCCTGGAACTGCTCCTTCTATTGCTAAAAGATTTCTTTCGGTGTCTATATCAACTATTTTCAAATTTTTAATTGTAATAGTATCACTACCCATTCTTCCTGCCATTCTCATGCCTTTTGGCACGCGATTTCGGAGGCCTCCTCCTGTTGACCCTGGCTCTCTTTCTGAGTGTTTCTGACCGTGAGATCTTGGTCCACCGTGGAAACCGTGTCTTTTTACAACACCTTGAAATCCTTTTCCTTTTGAAGTGCTAGTTACTTGTACAACTTCTCCTATTTTAAATATTGATTGGTCTATACTGTCTCCAACTTTAAAATTTTCGGCTTCTTTTGCAGAAATTCTAAACTCACATATATGAGAAAATGAACCGAGCTCTTTTAGGTGGCCTAAAACTGCTTTAGAAAGACGTTCTTTTTTTTGAGCACCAAATCCAACCTGCAAAGATACATATCCATCTTTTTCTATGGTTTTTATCTGTGTGATAATCATTGGGCCAACTGCAAGCATCGTGACTGGACGAACTTTTCCGTCTTCATCAAAATATTGCTCCATATTAACTTTTTTTCCAAGAATGAATTTCATTTTTTTATCAGTGTTAATCAGTGACCTAAAGCATTTTTACATTAATATCAACTCCTGATGGTAGACTTAGGTTTGTCAGTGCTTCAATCGTTTTTGGTGTTGGATTCAATATATCAATAACTCTTTTGTGTACTCTAATTTCAAACTGTTCTCTAGCATTTTTATAAACAAAAGATGCTCTGTTTACAGTATATTTCTTTATCTCTGTTGGCAAAGGAACTGGGCCAACTACTTTTGCATCGTGTCTAAGTGCTGTATCTATGATCTGTTTTACTGTGATATCCAAGATTTTGTTCTCGTATGCACGAACTTGAATTCTAAGTTTTACAATAGCACCGACTTCCTCCTTTGCTACCTTTATAGATTTTTGTTTTATTTTTGTTGTCATTGTATTTCTACGCAATCACTTTCGTAACTACTCCTGCTCCTACTGTCTTTCCTCCTTCTCGTATTGCAAACCTTTGTTGTTCTTCAAGTGCAACTGGTGCAACCAATTTTACTTTTAGTTTTACTGTATCTCCTGGCATAACCATCTCTGTTCCTTCTGGTAAACTAGTTTCTCCAGTCACATCAGTAGTTCGGATATAAAATTGAGGCTTATATCCAGCGAAGAATGGCGTGTGTCTTCCTCCTTCTTCTTTCTTAAGAACATAAACTTCGCAATCAAATTCTGTATGAGGTGTAGTTGTGCCCGGTTTACAAAGAACCTGACCTCGAGTAAGTTCCTCTTTTTTTGTTCCTCGTAGCAAGATTCCGGCATTGTCTCCAGCCATACCTTCTTTCAAAGATTTGTTGAACATTTCAATACCAGTGACTGTTGATTTCATTGTGTCTTTGATACCTACGATTTCAACATCTTCACCAACTTTTACTACTCCTCTTTCTATTCTACCTGTAACAACTGTTCCGCGTCCTTCGATAGAGAATATATCTTCAATAGGCATAAGGAATGGTTTTTCTAAATCTCTAACTGGAACTGGGATATATGCATCGAGTGCGTCTGCAAGCTCCATAACTTTTTTAGCCCATTCATCTTCCATAGAAGTTGACTCAAGTGCTTTTAGAGCTGAACCCCTGATAACTGGAGCTCCTGCACCATCAAATCCTTGTTTTGTGAGCAATTCTCGGATTTCTTCCTCAACCATATCTATCATATCCTTGTCATCAACCATATCACATTTATTTAAAAATACGATTATCTTTGGAACACCAACTTGTTTTGCTAGGAGAACGTGCTCTCTAGTCTGAGGCATAGCACCATCAGTTGCAGCCACAACGAGTACTGCTCCATCCATCTGGGCAGCACCAGTAATCATATTTTTGATATAGTCAGCGTGTCCTGGAGCATCTATGTGTGCATAGTGACGAGTATCAGTAGAATACTCATTGTGAGAAATGTTGATAGTGATTCCACGAGCTTTTTCTTCGGGAGCATTATCAATATCGCCAACACCTTTTAGTTTGACGTCTTTTCCTGCCATCTGTAGAACGTGGAGGATGGCTGCTGTTAATGTGGTCTTACCGTGATCGACATGACCTATAGTACCTACGTTTACGTGTGGCTTGTCTCTTTTAAATTCTTCTGCCATATATGTTTTTTAATTAGATAATGAAAAAAGAACAAATCTAATTAGTATAATTAACTAATAATATTAATGACGTTTTAAAAACAAAAACAACGCAAAATTGCGAATACTCCTATAATAGCAAAAAAACAAGAGAAGTCAAGCGAGTGGGGTTTAACCCCTAGAACTCACCCAAACCCCCTTTGTCCCCCTTCTCAGGGGGATTTAAATTCAAAAAAATATTGTATACTAAAAATAAGTCGTACCATTTAAAAATCCAAAAAATGAAAAAAATAATGACTCAAACAACCCCAAAACTAAGAACTACAGATGTAGTTGATATAGTGGGGTGGATAGTGCTTGTCAGCATTTTGATAAGCAGTATTGTAAGTAATGTTTTTTAATACTGAAACGATATTTCAGTAACCATAATAAAAGCCCATTCTAAATTTAGAATGGGCTTGTTTAATTAAATGAGCGAACTATTGCTGCACCAAAAGTTTCTGTGCAGATGTTCCATCTTTGGAAATAGTCTTCACAAAATACAATCCAGCAGGAACATCCTGCAGATCAAACAATACTTCTGTTCCCTGTGCCGAGAGAATCACCCTTCCTGACGTAGAGATAAGAAATATCTCAGATCTTTCAGGGGTATTCACTGTTACACTTCCACTTGCCGGATTTTGTGATAAAGTTGCCTGTTGGTACTTTTTATCTCTGAATTCCAAACCAGTAGCAGTGCAATTGGCGTAATTTGGATCCGATAAAGAACTGCATCCGGATGAATTCGTCACTTCTACTTTATAAAAGCCAGAACCATATTTTGATACGTCCATATACTGAGTATTCTCCCCAACAAGAGCGGCGTCATTTAATAGCCATTGATATGTACAGCCAGGAAAATTATCACACCAGACGTGACACCCGGGTTGATACTGGTCTGGGCTGATTATCGGTTGATTTGGAGACGGATTAAATGTAACTTTAAACAGACCCGAGGTATCAGAACATCCATTTGCATCAGTAACCATAACTCCATAAGTACCAGATGAAGCAATAATGAAGCTGTCCACCAATGAAATATTCCAATTATAGTACTGTCCACCAATTCCCCAAGCAATATTAGTATAACCATTGTTCATCAACTTCAACACCGGCATAGTATCCCCATTGCAATAAACACTTTTTAAAGGCGCTGTTACAATAGGAATAGGAAGTTGGAGCATCACCACGGTAAAGGTGTCTGACTGCTCAGAACAACCGTTGGCGCTAACCGTATATGAATATGTGCCAACTGAATCAATCTTGGTTTGTTGACCAGTTGATCCATTTGACCACGTAATCGTTTGATTAGTATTGAACCAATTTATTTGGGCACTACCAGTCAATACATCACCAAGACAAAGTTTGACAATATCTCCATTTTTAATAGTGGATGAATTACCTCCATTCTTATTGCCCCAAATTTGGATCCTTGGATTTAAAGTCTGATTGTATTGCACATATCGGTAAGAAGTCCAACTACAATTGTTCGCATCAACTACACTACAACCATAATACCCATCACCTTTTACAATATATGTCGAGTCAGTAGCTCCTGTTATATCAATATTATTGAGTGTCCACTGGTATGTACCAGTAAATCCTGCATTCATGCTTAAGACAACAGAATCCCCGACACATAGTGTCTTAGTATTTTGTGGATTAATCTGCGGAGTATTATAGTAACACGGCACAATGATTGTTGTTGAGCCCGTTGACCTCTGTCCTAAGTTATCAACAACTTCTAATGTGAGTCCAATTTGACCACACATACTGCCATTAAACATAACACCTGTTGGATTCCAGCGGGCAGTATCAACAGCAGGGTTTGCAGACCCACCAAAAGTAAATTTAAAACTTACAATACTAGTAGCCGGAGCGACTGGATACGAATTATTAATAAAATTCGTAGCTGTACCGGGACAAACCACATTTTTGGTTGATTTAAATGATACAACTGGATTTTGTCCAAACAAATTTTGTACACTTGACGCAAGTACAATTGTGGACACGATTAGTGTCATCATGACTAATTTTTTCATTTTTTGGGGGTATTTATATTGTTTCTTTGCTCGCTGATTTTCCGCCTTGGAAAATAAATAGAGGGAGCAAATCACGCACATCACACCAATATGCGCAAATCGCTCCCTCCATCGCTCATTTAATTATCAAAGGACAAAAACAAGAAAAACACTATACTTCTAGTCTTTATGACGCGAAATATAGTATTTTCTTACTTACCCTCTTATGGTAGCATATCTTAATTAGAATGTCAAGATATGCCTTATTTCCTCGCGGCGATGATAGTATCTGCAACGTTTTGTGGGACGATGTCGTATCTGACAAATTCCATTGTGAATGATGCCCGTCCTTCAGTCATAGAACGAAGAGTAGTCATATACCCAAACATTTCTGATAGTGGAACAATAGCATTTACCACCTTGTTCAATCCTCTGTCGTCCATTCCTTCTATCAATCCTCTTTTTGAAGAAAGGTTTCCAGTCAGATCTCCCATAAACTTATCTGGTGTTACAACTTCTACTTTCATCATTGGCTCAAGGATTACTGGTTTTGCACGCTTACAAGCATCCTGAACAGCCATACTTGCTGCAATTTTGAAAGCCATTTCGTTTGAATCAACTTCGTGATAACTACCGTCATAAAGATCTACAGAAACATTTACTATTTTAAAACCAGCAAGAACTCCTCTGTCTAATCCTTCTTTAAATCCTTTTTCAACAGGAGCTATATATTCTTGAGGAATAGCACCACCTTTAATATTGTTTATAAATTCAAAGTGGTCATAACGCTTCACATTTTTTGGCAAATCTTCGATGGCTTCCTTTGTCATACTCATATCCATTGGTTTGACTCTAATTCTGACGTGGCCATAGTTACCACGTCCCCCAGACTGTTTGATGTATTTACCTTCGGCCTCTCCGTCGCCATTGATAGTCTCTCTGTATGCTACTTGTGGCTTGCCTACATTTGCCTCCACAGAGAATTCTCTTTTCATACGATCAACAATAATTTCAAGATGAAGTTCTCCCATTCCTGAAATAATAGTTTCGTTGGTCTCTTGATCTGTCGTGACTTTAAATGTTGGGTCTTCTTGAGTAAGCCGAGACAGTGCCATACCCATTTTTTCTTGGTCTGCTTTTGTCTTTGGTTCAATACGGAGAGAAATAACTGGTTCAGGAAATACTATTCTATCCAATTCTACTGGGCGATTTTCATCACAAATAGTATCAGAAGTAATAGTGTCTTTGAGTCCAACAGCTGCCGCAATTTCTCCAGCGAAAACTTTTTTAACTTCTTCTCTCTCATTAGCGTGCATACGAAGAATTCGTCCTATTCTCTCTTTGTTGCCTGTTCGTGGATTATATACATACGATCCAGCAGAAAGTGTTCCAGAATAAACTCTGAAAAATACCAATTGTCCGACAAACGGATCTGTGGCAATTTTAAATGCAAGTGCCGCAAATGGTTCAGAATCATCTGATGGGCAAGCGATGACTTCTTCGGTATCTGGTTTGACCCCAGTAATAGGTGGGATATCCATCGGTGATGGTAAATAGTCTACAACAGCATCCAAAACAAGTTGGACACCTTTGTTCTTTAAGGCTGACCCTGCAAAAACTGGAAAGATTTGATTGTCTATAACTGCTTTTCGTAAAGTTTTTTTCAAATCTGCAAGAGACGGTTCTTTTCCATCTAAATAATCATTCATCATCTTTTCATCGTTCTCAACAATCTTTTCTATAAGCTCGGCACGATATTTTTCTACATCAGCTACCATATCAGCAGGTATTTCTCCTTCTACTATTTTGCTACCCATTTCACCTTCAAATCTTATACTTTTGCGAGTAAGAAGATCTACAACTCCTTCATGACTTTCTTCAAGTCCTATAGGAAGTTGCATCCTAACTGCACTTTTATTTAATCTATCCAAAATAGAAGCAAATGATTTCTCAAATGACGCACCAATGCGGTCTAATTTATTTATAAAACAAATACGAGGGACTTTGGCTTCGTCGGCATATCTCCAGTTTGTCTCTGATTGTGGCTCTACCCCAGCAACACCATCAAAAACAACAACTGCACCATCAAGCACACGAAGCGAACGCTTTACTTCTACTGTAAAATCAATGTGGCCAGGAGTATCAATAATATTGAAACGAGTTTTTTTAGACTTATCTCCTGTTGCGTATGTCGGTGTCCAAAAACAAGTGATAGCTGCTGAGGTGATAGTGATACCGCGCTCCTTCTCCTGCTCCATCCAATCAGTAGTAGCTGCTCCATCGTGAACCTCGCCAATCTTGTGGGACATTCCAGTATAAAAAAGCACACGCTCAGATGTAGTAGTCTTGCCCGCATCAATGTGGGCTATAATTCCAAAATTTCTAACTTTTTCCAGTGGATAATCTCGTTCCATTTGTTGTATTTATGATTAATAATTAAATAAAAATAAAAAGACCGACAAGCCTTTAATGCCTATACTATACGACATATGGGTATTTTTTGCAAGAAAATTGATTATACTATTCCTTTCACGAGTTGATTCATAAGACGCTCCGAAATACCATATCTTTTCGCTTCAGCCATGATTGCCTTACTATCCCCATTTTTCACATAATAACGTGTAGCCGATATAAAATTATTTATCGCTTCTATTCTTTTTAAAAGAATCTTTTTTGTTTCATCAGATATTACCATATACTTTTCACTATAAATATCACGCGGATCACCATCGTTTTCAATCACAGCTCTAGCACTACTTTCACTAAATTTTTTGTTTATCTCGTCATATTCCTTCAATATTTCTCTTTTTACTAATGGAACTTCTTTTTTTGATTCTTCGGCAAAAACTTTTTCCATGGCACGAAGATATTCACCGAGAGTTTTTGGTTCATTTTCTATCTTTTTTTCATAATTTTGTAAAGTCTCATCAAAAGCTCTATCGGCACCGAGAGCTATTCTAATATCTCTTTTATCATAATACATTGTATCGTTATACTTTTGTTTTTCAGCTTTTTTAGCAGTTATACTTTTTTCTATAGACTTTATATTATCTTCAAATATTTTAAATTCTTGATCATATTTTTCTTTTGATTTTTTATATATTTTTTGAGCAAAATTTTCTGCATAACCTTCATTTTTTAAACTTGAAAATTGAGCATTTAAACCGCCTAGGTTTTTTTCTAAATTTTCTATTTCTTTTTCAGCTTCCTTATATTTTTTTAAAATCTCCGGAAATTTAAGATCCATTCCTTCTACTTGATAATCAATCCTATCTACATCTCTAATCAAAAGTGACTTTATTTCTATCTCAGCATTTTTTGCCTTTTCTTTTATTTGTTCAATATTTGTTATTTCTCTTCTGAGACTGTCAACATCCCCCAAACGCATCCGTCTATCTTCATACTCCATATTAGAAATTTTTGTAAAAATTGCGCGTCTTTCTAATGCATTACCTACAAATTCTGCAATAGACTCACTGCTTCCTTTTGATAATTCCTTTTTTAAAATATCTATCACTTCTGCCTTATTAGCATCATCAAGTTTATCTATCTCATATATCTTCACTAAATTGTAATCAAAAATACCATCTTTCAATTTGTTTATTGAAGATTGTAAATAGGTCGTGTTCTCCATATATTTACCAACTATTTCTTTCCTTTTCTTTTCTTTTTCCTCTTCTGATTTTTCTATTTGTAATTTTTTGCCTTCTTGAGTTTCAACAAAAAGCTCGTCTACTTCTTTTTGTTTTTCTGGTATAGCAATCTCAAGATTGGTTAATTCCTCTATCATAATATCACGGCTCTTTTTGAGCTCTTGTATCTCACCCTGCTCACCTTCAAATACCTCATCAAATCCCTCTTTAGTAGAAATGAACTTTTCTACATCTTCGTCTTGTGATGCTTCGTTGCGAGCTTTCCTGTATGTCTTCAGTATTTCGCGAGCACGAAACATCAATTTTTCTTTTTGGTGCAAGAGTTCTTCTCGGCGATCTTTCATCTGAGCAAGAGCACTATCTGCCTCTTGATAAAAAGTTTCTTTGATTAGATTTTTTTGCTCTTCGGTTTTTTGCTTTTGTTCCTCTTCCTGCTGTCTCTTTTGTTCCGCATCCTTTTTTAGTGCTTTAACCTTGTCTAGAGCAGATCCACCAGTTGTTTTATTTTCTTCCATAGATTATAATCGTTTATTAATTAAATATACCCTAAGTATATAACCCTAATAAAATAAATCAAGCCATCTCAAAAAATTTTAAATGTCAATACCAACATATCAGCGATGACTGATATGTTGGTATAATTATCCTTTTGCTATATACGATTTTACTAATTTAAAAGTTCTAAAGTTTTTTTCAATACTAAGCTCTTTAATATATTTTAAGAATTCTTTTGGCAAAGGCGACGGCCCAACCCAAACACTACGCTGAATCATGATATAGCCGAATCTTTGCAACTGCCTTCGAAACCAATCCCTCTCCACATTCTTATCACTTGGTATATCATAAATTAATAATAAGTTTTTTGGAGAATCAGACTTAAATGGAGAACAAAATGTTGGACTATAAAAATCCCTTATCCGTTCCAGCTTTTTGTGTTCTTTTCTTTTCTCTTCTCCGCCCACCGTTGGTATACCAAAACTATCCACTCTAACGCCTTTATAAGAAAATCTTTTTTTATTTCCTTTCATATATTTATATAATACAACAAAATTCGCATATCAGTGATAGCTGATATGCGAATAAGTTATGTTATATTATTTTATGTTGTGTGATGTTATTTGATTTTATCATAAATCAAAAAAATCACTAGTAAGGGATTTTTATGTCTTAATTTATTGTTATTACCAAGCAAAGTGAGCAAATGCTTTGTTTGATTCTGCCATCTTGTGAGTATCGTCCTTTTTCTTGATGGCTGCTCCTTCATTTTTTGAAGCGGAAATCAACTCGTCGGCTAGACGGAGGGGTATGGGTGAGCCCTTTTTAGCACGGGAAGCTATAAGTATCCACCGCATAGCGAGTGCAAGTCTCCTTTCTGGGCGAACTTCTCGAGGCACCTGATAGTTAGCACCTCCTATTCGTCGTGATCGAA
>Ga0209541_10009221_pt1 | contig 16030 bp, 26 predicted proteins | sample RifCSPlowO2_01_FD_184027 | JGI IMG/M metagenome (GOLD analysis project Ga0209541, IMG submission 184027) | Groundwater microbial communities from Rifle, Colorado - Rifle CSP2_plank lowO2_0.1 (SPAdes) (version 2) | ecosystem: Environmental > Aquatic > Deep subsurface > Groundwater | place...
GAAAGTAAAGAATTCTATGCTAAATATAAAGAAATGTTCAATCGCCGGGAAAAACTAAATTCTGAAATCAACAAAGCCGAAAACGAGATTGAAAACGCCCGTGAAAAATCTCGTACCCATGAACGCGACCTCAACTTACTTTCCCTCAAAAACGCTGAAATTAAAGCAAAACTAGCTGGATTGCAAGAAGAACTCGCAAAATATCCTAACGCCCAAATCCTCGAACATAAAAAACGAGAGGAATTACAGCAAGAAATTTTAGATTCAGAAAAAATTCTCTCTGAAATGTCTGCTGTAAATATGAAAGCATTGGAAATCTACGAACAAATCGAAACTGAATATAACAAATTAATTGAAAAGAAAGAAAGTCTTGAAAAAGAAAAAACCGATGTTTTAACGTTAATGAATGAAATTGAAACAAAGAAAAAAGAACAATTCCTCAAAACATTCGAACAAGCAAACAATAACTTCCAAACCATCTTCAACAACCTCTTCAAAAAAGGCAAAGCCAACCTTCAATTAGACAACCCCAACGCTCCATTTGAAGACGGTCTGAGCATTAAAGTAAAACTGCTTGGCAACCGCTTCCTCGACTTAAAATCCCTCTCTGGGGGAGAAAAAACCCTCACTGCCCTCTCATTTATCTTCGCCATCCAAGAATACCAACCCGCCTCATTTTACATCCTTGACGAAATTGACGCCGCATTAGACAAACATAACTCCGAAACCCTCTCCAAACTCATCCGTTCCTACTCTGATAGGGCACAATATATCGTCATATCCCACAACGACTCCATCATCTCTGAAGCCGATACATTATTTGGTATTAGTATGATAGATGGCATGAGCAAAGTCACCGCATTAAAGATATAATATTAAAGTTAAATCATTCTTCTATTTTATGGAAAAGTAAAAATCCCAATCGCAGCAGAGCTGCGGGGCATTCGATTAGATGAATCAATTGGGATTTTTACTCTTGAATGCACGAAAATCAAAGATTTTCGGCATGCTGAAAATGTAAAAACATTTTTATCAAATGGGTCGCAGCAAAGCTGCGGGATATTAGACTCATTTTCTTTGAATAATTGTTAAACGCACTCAAAAAAGAAACATTTATAAATACCAAAATAATGATTTTATGTAAAGAGGTAGTAGAAACATGAAAAAAGCATCAAAAGTAAAAAAAAAATCAACCCCCGATTCTAAATATCGCCCCGATATCCAATCCCTTATTCCTAAAGCAAGGTTAAGTTCATTTGGTGTCGCTTACAGTCTTGCCATTGTCTGCTCCGTAAGCATCCTTGCGCTAAGCCTTGCCGCAAAATACACAAGCCAAGGCACCGCCACAATCGAAGCACTCAAACCTTTCTTTTTAACAAAAAACACTCTTCAACTTCTTGGCATCGCAAGCAACATGGCCGAAGCCGCGTTACATGGCCTTGTATTTGGCTTAGTATTTACCTGGTTGTATAATAAGTTGGCGTAGATAATAAATCTATTCTCTTCTAAAATATTCAAAAACAAAATTTCTCGCCAAAACATTTATAAAATACACAGTATTCACAGTATACACAACAATGCCAAATATAACTATCTCAATTAGTCCAGAACTCAAAAAAGACATGGATACTCTAACTGAACTAAACTGGTCAGAAATAACCAGATCTTTTCTTGCAGAAAAAATAAAACGTGCCTTGCTTCTTAAAAAACTAGACAAAATGCTAGAAAATTCTCAGCTAACCGAACAAGACTGCCTAAAACTAGGAGAAATTGCTAAAAAATCAATATTCAAAAAACATCTCGCTAAGAGTTGGTAAGAAATGAGACTCGTTGTAGATACAAATATTTTATTTTCTTTCTTTCGTGAAAATCCCGTACGTTCTATCATCATCAATGCTCAACTCATAGGGCTGGACCTATATACTCCCGAATTTGCTATCGAAGAGCTTAAAGTGCATAAAAAAGACTTAGTAAAATATACTAAAGTACACACAACACAACAGCTAGATAATATATTTGAATTACTCCCTAAATACGTTAAAACCATCCCTCTTGAAGTATACGTTGAAGAAAAAGAACAAGGAAAAAAGATTTCTCCTGACCCAAAAGATAGTCCTTTTTTTTCTCTCGCGCTCAAACTAAATGCTCACATCTGGTCAAACGAACCAAGACTAAAAAAACAAACATCACTCAACGTCTACTCCACTCGTGAAATAATGGCTCTTGTAAAAAATAAGATATAAAGCAATTCTCATAGAATTTATTTCTAGAGAACTCTACAAAAACTTCTTCGCTTTCTCCATCAGCGGCATCACTTTTTCCACTTCCTCTTTTGTCATTCGTCCAAGCTTCGCAAATGACAACTCTCCCGCCGCATTCTTATTCTCTCGTCCTATTTGCAGCTTTGGCGTCCCATTATTGTACGCAAACACCGCAACTGTTACTTTTGACTTCTCAAAATCAAGCGACTCACTAAATAATTCTTTATCTAAATTTTTATCGAATCCTGCCATTGTATTTCACCTAAACCCTATTTTAACCATTTATTCTTAAACATTTCCCAAAAAAATCCAAAAAATCATTTTTTCTTCAAATTCGCCGGCAATAACCCAATCTGCCCATGATATTGATATGACAGCCCCGCCGTTTTCGTCTTCCCTTTCATCAATTCGAATGTCACACACCCAATCGCAATCCCTTCATGCAGCACATACGTAACATTTGAATGATTGTATATCTCAAGCACAATCCCATGCTCCTCCACAAACGTCCCATCGATAATCGACGCCGTAATATGCACACTCAACCCCAATCGTGCAATCGTACTACGCCCATCCAATTGACATAAAATATCTCTATCAGTCTTAAATTGCTCTTGCGTATGCCCTAAAATAAATTCACCTGGTTTCAAGACGAATGGCTTTTTAGACAAATCATATTTTATTCCTTTGGGCGCTTCCTCTTTACCCAAATCAATCTTTTGCCCTTTTTTGTACACAAGAATATCTTTTCCTAAATGCACCCGCACCCCAACGGGGCGAATATCCTTTTTCTTCAACCCAGGGATTATTTTAATCTTCCCTCTGCGTACATACTTCTCAATCATATAATCTGGTAATTTCATAGAGCACCTCTTTTAAGATAATAACCGCAAAAACTCATCAGGTTTAAGAATCTTTATTCCCTGAAAATTCTTAAAGTCTAACAAATCTTTATCATATGTTACAATAAACTCTGAATGTGAAGACACCGCACATTCCAATATTTTATCATCATCAGGATCACGAATAACAACCTGTAAAGAGACAACCGGTTGAATCACATGCAGAAAGCCCAATAGTATCTCAACAAGTTCTGTCGCCTCCTCTTTAGAATATCGAAAACTTCGGCAAAGCACTTCAGAAAATTCCTCAAGAATAGATTCTGTTGTAAAAATAGAAATCTCTTTCTCAACAAGCAAAAGAAGCAATTTATGACTAACACTATTATTCCACTGCGTAGCCGAAATCAGCACATTCGTATCAAAAGTGACATTCATGCATCTCGTTTCTCTCGCCTAAACTGCTTAATCATTTGCGGAACATCATTTTCTTTGATACCTAATTTCTCCATTTTTGGTGTCATCTTCTTCGCAAATTCCCCTAGATTTCTAATCAACTCTTCTTTACTTGGTGTAATGATTTTCTTAAGCACAATAGTATCTTTGCTGCCCACCACCATAAACACCGTACCTTCTTGCGCATGGACCTCCTCTCGAATATCCTGCGGAATAACTAATTGTCCTTTTGACGACATCCGTACTGTTTCCACAACCATAATCATTACCTCCAACTATCTTACTTTCTTATAATAAGAATACCTATATAAATCTTCCTTTTTTAAAATAATCACTTAAAAGTAACAAAAACACAGAAACATTTAAATATAAGCGCCACTTTTAGCCAAATATCAGGATGAAAACACATCTTGAGAAAAAAGAAATTTAAAAAGTAGGTGAAATAAAAATGACAATGGAAACTATGTATTTCGTTAAACAACCAGGACCAGACGGCTCAATGACACTATTGTATCAAGGAGGAAACAAAGAATTAGCTCATCAGAAAGTTAAAAGCCTAGAAGCAGGTCTTTTAACAAGATATACCCCTAAACCAGAAGGAAGAATTAAGATAGTTTTTGCAAATTTTTACAAAGGAAACTCTAATGAATCAGAGGGATGGACCCTTCCAAAAGACAATCCTATTGCCACATTAACAGAAAGAGTAAATAGAGGAAACTGTGTTAAAGAAAGAGAGAGATTAACACAATTTACACAACCAGAATTAGATTACCTAGCTTCATTAAGATAATTAAAAAAAAAATAAGAGGCCACCCAACATGAATTATTACGCAGTTAAAGCAGTAGATATACTAACTCAAAAAGAAAGTGTAGCAAGAGGAGTATGCGGTTACGCTATTATGCACACAACCCCTCAACTTGAAGTAGTAGTAGATAAATTTTTCCACGATACCTGGGTAGAAAATCCTAATTTCCAAGACGCAGGGCAAGGAATTTCCCCTTTAAAGAACCTAAATCCAACAGAGATGGGACTATGGTATGGACGCTGTCTCGAAGAGGCGATAGGAAAAAATGTTGATTCTCCAAATATAACTTTATCTTTTAAAAAACCTTGTGATCTCATAACACACAAAGACGCGATATATCGTCTTAAAGATTTAGATAAAGAAGATGAACAAATTTTTATGGGAGCATTAATAACCTACTTTAAAGATAACGATGGGAAAACTATTGATGTATAGAGTAGTTTGCCAAAAAAAACAATAATAATCTCAAAAAATTAAGGTAAACATGACCTATCAATCTCCATTTGATGCATTGTATAACACTACTGGAAAAGGAAGTTTGGAATACAATGGAACGCTCGATGATGTTTTATCTGTGTTAACTGAATCTGCTTTTTCTCAAAGCCTTACAACACAACCAGATATTTGGGCTCTTCATCCACCACGTATCCTTCGCGCCATAATTGATTACAAAATTGGCCGCCCAGAATTACCAAACGTAGAACAATTACTCAAAGATGCCATTAATATTACATTAGACATCTATGTTAATCCCCAAAACACAACAAGAGTAGTTGAAGCATTAAAAGATGAAATTCAACAAATGCAACTTCAAGATCTACTTACAACTCCTCTTACTCAACCTCTTGATCCAACAACATGGGAAGCAAGTACCCCTAAAAGATCTCAAAAAACAGCTCACCGATTAAAAAAAACAACATCCGCAGACCTCTTATTTATTGCTTTGGGTCAGGGTGGTATCGCCGCAGGAATGGATGTATATTTACGATATTGTGCACTAACTGGCAGTACAAATTCCGCATTTTATGTAGCAAGATTATCTAGACTAAAACTCAAAGATACCAGACCAAAATTAACCGTGACAGAAATACAATACCTACAAAAAGAGGCGCAAGGCAAGGAAATTGTTATTTTTGACGAAGACAAATCTTCGGGTGCAACAATATATAATGCAAGATACTATTTTTCAACCAAAGTATTTCCAACTCAAAATGTTATAACCATCACGAACTTTGATAAAATTAGAGAGTTGCACAAAAAATGGTATGAAAAATTATATGAAAAGATAATTAAATGAATCAGCTGGTCTTTATTAAGAAAAGAAGATTTTTTCATCTCCCTACACATCCAAATTCACAACCTCATGCGCATGCTTCTCAATAAAATCCCGTCGCGGTTCCACCTCATCACCCATTAGCACCGTAAACATCTGATCCGCCGCCACCGCATCTTCCACCGTCACTTTCTTAAATGAGCGCGAAGCCGGATCCATCGTCGTCTCCCATAACTGCCGTGCATTCATCTCACCTAAACCTTTATACCGCTGAATCCCAATCCCATCCATCCCACCCAAAGCCGCAACCACTTTCTCTTTCTCCGCATCCGTATACACATATTCACTATGCTTGCCCTTCTGAATTCGATATAACGGCGGCATCGCCACATACACATGCCCTTGCTCAACTAACGCTTTCATATATCGATAAAAGAACGTAAGTAGTAACGTCATAATATGCGACCCATCCACATCTGCATCCGTCATAATCACAACTTTATCATACCGCAATTTCGCAATATCAAACTCCTCACCCACACCCGTACCAAGCGCCATGATCATCGAAATAATTTCTTTATTTTCCATGATTTTATGCAATCGCGCTTTCTCCACATTCAAAATCTTCCCACGTAACGGTAATATCGCTTGAAATTCACGACTGCGACCTTGTTTTGCGCTATTATGAACAAAAATACCTGATGCTAATGCAAAATTATGTGTTCCTGGAACTTCTAAATCATAAACGTCTATTTTTTCATTAAGTGGGATTATAGATTTTACTTTATGATTTTTACCAGTGGGTAGAAGAATAGCAATAAACTCTTCATATAAAGGCATTAACGACTCATTTAATTGAAGTGTACCAGCCTCTTTATACGTCCCATCTCTCATCATAAACAAATGATCAGGAGTACACACAATCTCTTCATCAGTGTCTAACACAACTTTAATAACCGACACATTTTCTTTTGTTTTTCGTGGAGAAATAATTTTCTGAATTCCAATAGTTCCATCATCAAAAATAGTATAACAATAATTTTCTTTCCCAATCTTATCCTCTTCAACTAATTCTCTAAAACTCAAATTTCGACCATCTGCAAGAGCTACTTTTGTATCACCTGAAAAACACCCCCCTGCCGAATCCCCTTCCACCAAATAAATCTCACACAACTTCGGATCTCGATTACTACAATCAGCAAGTTTCCCTGGCAACCCCGCTCCTTCCAACGCACTCTTTCGTCGCGTCAATTCCCGTGCTTTACGCGCCGCTTCTCGCGCTCGAGCCGCATCAATACATTTGCCCACAATAATTTTAATCGCCTGCGGGTGCTCTTGAAAATACGTCGATAACTCATCATGCACAATCGAACTCACAATCCCAAATACATCACTGTTTCCCAATTTCGTCTTCGTCTGCCCTTCAAATAACGGCTCCTGCACCTTCACCGAGACAACCGCCGCTAACCCTTCCTTCACATCATCGCCAGTTAACTTAATCTCTTCTTTTCCTTTAATCAAATCTTTCAAACCCGTATTCAACACCCGTGTCAACGCCGTCTTAAAACCCGATAAATGCGTTCCCCCTTCAATCGTATCAATATTATTCACATATGAAAACACCGCTTCTTGATAGCTAGAATTATACCGCAGCGCCACTTCCACAACGACGCTATCTTTCGTCTTTTCAAAATAAATCACTTCATGCAACGGCACTTTATTTTTGTCCACAAATTGCACAAACTCTTTAATCCCGCCATTATATTGAAATATTTCTTTCTTATTTTCTTCTCGCTCATCTGTTAATTCAATTGTAATTCCTTTGTTCAAAAACGCCAACTCCCGCAATCGCTTCGCCAGCACATCATAATGAAACACCGTCTCTGAAAAAATAGAACTATCCGGCTTAAATCGTACAATTGTACCTGTCCCACTCGCATCGCCAACAACCTTCAATTCATCTAACGGATTCCCGCAAGAATAATGCTGCACATAAATCTTCCCCTTGCGCATTACCTTCACTTCTAACTCAATAGATAACGCATTCACAACACTAAGTCCAACCCCATGCAATCCGCCAGACACTTTATACGTATCCTTATCAAACTTCCCTCCCGCATGTAACTTTGTAAGCGCCACTTGTACCGCCGGCATCTTCAACTGCGGATGCATATCGGTAGGAATCCCCCGCCCATTATCAATAACCGTAATCGAATTATCTGCATGAATTATAACACTAATTTTCGAACAATGCCCTGCTAACGCCTCATCCACCGAATTATCCACAATCTCATACACTAAATGATGCAACCCTCGCAAACTCGTATCCCCAATATACATCCCAGGTCGTCGTCGTACCGCTTCTAAACCCTCAAGTACCGTAATCTGCGCCGCCCCATACTCTTTTGGTTGCTCAGGAGATGTAACAACCTCAACAGAGCCTACCAACTGGACATTCGCTCCATTTTGCAGCGTTTCAACCGCATTTTGTCCATTTTCCGCATCCGATTCCTGTGTCTGTTCCATAGTCATTTTAAGTATCAAAAGTAATCTTTTTTAAATATAGTTTATCGTCGATAAAGACCTAATTTTTAAAGACATTATGGCTTTATAAATATATCGGTACAAATAAGTATAACTACTAGAAAGTAATAAATTAAGAGAAACATTTATAAATAGAACTGTATTTTAAGTAAAAATGCTAGAATCCAAACTCGTCCCACAATATCAATATGCAACCCTAGATGAGTTCAAAAAAGGGAGTAACAACTTCTACTTCTTTTTCCAAGAAGGAAGTATCGGAGATATGTATCGAAAAAGAGAAGCATATCAACGTTTTGAAGCACAGCATTCTGAATTTGCAACACAACTAAACGAAAAATACAAGAGGATGAGTGAAGAATTTAACCTGTACTGTGTAGAACACGAGCAGAACCGACGAGAAAGATTTCAAGAAGTCTTGCAAATATTGAAACAAGATAAGACTTTAACTTGGGATAACGCCGTGAAAAAATGTAAAACACCACCTATTGAACAAAAAGAAGAAAGACCTTGGAAAGAATTATATCAAGCATACCAACTGATGTCACAATTAGTATATGAAACAGATAGACATGTTCAAAGAAAAGATGGAATATTTGATAATATCTTCCTACGCAGATAAATAAGTAGATAAAAATGACACACCTCACCATAATTGACAATCTTGTAGAAATCGAACAACGTAAAATAGAATTAGACAGAAATTATACTTGGGGTCTACTGGAGTTACGTTGAAAGAATGTTTCATGGAAATTTTAAGACAAATAATCTAAATAACAAAAGAATATTAGAAATTGGCGGCGCTGAACCTGAAAATATTCAACAATATAGTATAAAAGTACTTGGGGCAGAATATCTAAATCAAACATTAGATCAAGAATGTAGAGATATGCCAAACACATCTATTGGCTCTTTTATGACACTAGAACCAAACAGTCCTTACGACTTAATCTTTTCAAATGGAGTATTTGAATATTGCGCCATAAACGATGATAACCCGCATGGGCGTAAACAAATAGACCCAAAAGATTTTGAAGTACAAGAAAGAAAAAAACAATTATCTAAATTGGAACAGTTATTGAGTAAAGGGGGCTTACTACTTATCAACACCATCTCTGATCCCTGTATATATTCAACACAAGAAATTGAACAAGCAGGATTAAGAGTTATCTATCGACAACGTCAAGATATATATTCCCCACGTTCGCCTTCACCCAGAAATGAATTAGTTATCATAGAAAAATAAAAATCACAACCAAAACCGCCCCATGTCCCCCTACCTCTCCCTCTTCCACCATCTGCACACCCAACCACTCCCAAAAGAACTATTTCCCAAATTTCCACGTAAAGACCTCGCCGTAGCCTACCTTCTAACACACAACAGTATTCTTGAACAACAACTCCGCACCGACCTTGAAAGAATTGTACACGGCCCAAATCTAACCCTGCCCCATCCCGTAACCTCCCGCACCATCCTCTACATACTTCCCTCAACTGAAACCTCCCTCACTCCAAACACCAATTCCTACGCCCTCTTCATCCGCGGTGCAACTGACCTCCTCCGACAAGACACCGCAAAACAGAATAGCAAAGCAATTCTCCACCACGCATTTGAAACATTGAATTCAACACCAACCTATCATAAAAAAATAGAATGGCACTACACTATAGCTAAGCTCCACCTCGACACCTATGAAATCCTGCGTCACCACGACCAACTGCTCGCAAACCTCGAATATCAGGAAGAATAAAAAAGAAAAAGTAAAAAAAACAATGCAGCCCATGATCCCAATAACAAAACAGAAAAATCAACCAACAACAATAGATTTATGTTTTAATCCATATACGCACGAGTACGAATATGTGCTGCCCCGATTAGAAAAAACCATTTCTCATGCTGAGCAGCTTCTAAGTGGATCATCTCAATTGAAAACATTATTTATTCCGGGATATGCCTTGTTTTCTTGGAATGAACGCCAAAAATTCATGAAAGAAAATTATCCCCGGATAACAAAGAAAGATTACATTGGTTTTGGCTTAAGTCTTAGCATGGAAGTAATAAAAGCAGTGGGATATACCTATTTGCCATATGAACTTTCAAAGTATTTCTAGTTTAAGATAATTATTTTCCACTCTTCCTTTCCAACTCCTCAAAATACTCCTCTCGTAACAAATCAACTTGTTTCATAATCGGAATATTTAACCCTTTCTCAACAAGAATATCCAATCGTTCCCCAATCCATGTAATCCACACTGCCCGACCAGAATACCTAATTTGTGATTGCAATTCATCTAATATAGCATCCCAAGAAATACCTCTTGCTGCTAAAGCGATACAATCATCTAAATCACCCGGCCGTTGCGTCATTGTCTTGAACAGAAAAATATCCTCATTCGAACAAAGATAAAAACGTAATTTCCCCAACTCAATAACTTTCTCTGCTCGCTTCATCATTCCAGAAGACAACGACAACCTTTTACAAACCGTTTTAGAAAATAGATCAATCCGAAAATCCTCTCGAATCAAAATTTGACTCAAATTGAAATGTTCATATCCAAACTCCGGTTTTTTCTGTGTAAATCCGATTCGATCCAGAATTTTGCGTAACATAAAATACTTGGTATCTCCTGAAACAACCAGATCAATATCTTTTGTTACCGCTCTCAAACCTCGATGCATTAATGCAATGCCGCCTAACGCAAAAATATCTACATTCTTCTCTAATAGTCCATCAATTTCTTCAAGCAATGGAATTATCTGATCAAATGCTGATATCATAAATCTCCGCCTTTTCTTTTATTTCTGCAAGTGTAGGATAATCAACATATTGCTTGCCGGAAAGTATCTCTTTCATCTTATCAAGCAAAGGATGCTTTATCAAACCTAACTTGCGCCTATACTTCAAATAAAATAACATCACATAAAGACGTAACCTATTATCTTTTTCTGTATCAGCAACATAGAGCGAATGCTTTAAAACAGTCCGTAAAGACAACGATTTTTTTAATGGCAGATAATAATAATTCGTCGGACTCAATATTTTAATTCCAAATCGCTCATACGCCGAAAACGCCGTAACTGAAGCACAGACTTCTTGACGAACCGAAAATACTATTTCTTTTGTCGTTTTGTGATAAATAACCGACCCCGCCGGAACTCTACTATCCACCACTCTTGTATATCTTCTAAACTCTTCAAAAAGATCACTCAACTGTGGCCATATTTTTTGATTGAAAACATATTTTGTATGCTGTTTTCGAATTAAACTAATAGCATAAGCTTCTTTTATTTTCCCATAGATTGTGCTTCTTTTAAATCCCGTCAATACAGTAAGTTCAGAAACCGCTTTAGGTTCAAGCAAAGAAGATAATATCTCCAACCCTGAATCAGAAAGAGGTATCACTAAATTTGGATACACCGCCAGCTCCCTAAGTAATAAATTAATGAACGTCTGTTTTTTTACTTCAATCTTCCCCCTCTTAACTTCCAACAAATCTCGCATCTTATCGACAGTTCGATACACTTGAGAAACATGTACTTGTAAAGCTCTCGCTACGGAATGAATCAACACATTGCCTTGCGCAATTTGTGCTATAACTAACAACTCATTTTTATGCATAATTCCATTAAAATACGAATGATATATAAACTTTTCGCATTATAATGGACAAATTTTATAAAATAACATTTAAAGCAGAATCTAAAAAAAGTACTAAGAAAAAGTTAAGTCAGCAAATATTAAAAATATAATTTCGTCAATATAACCCTACAAACCAAATACCATTCACACCTCATCCGTCCTCCAATGCGGTTTAATCGAAACATCCCCATACGAATCACGTCGTAAAAACCCCTCCCACGCAATCATCGCTCCTTGATCGCCAGCCAAATCCATTGGCACTTTAAAAAATTTCGCCCCTCGCTCCTCACACATCGTCTGCAACATAGAACAAAACCGCATATTCGCCCCAACCCCCCCAACTAACAATAACTCTTTCTTCCCCGTATGTGCCATTGCACGTTCCACAACTTCCGTACACATCGCAAACGCCGTCTCCTGCACAGAAAAACACGCATCCTCTTTTGAAATCTTTCCAGACTTATACATCTGCTCAACTTTCGTCAAGATCCCTGAAAACGACACATCCATCCCTTTTACCGCATACGGCAATTCCACATATTTACCCTGCAACGCCAATTTTTCCATCGCCGCCCCCGCAGGAAATCCCAACCCTAACACCCGCCCAAACTTATCCAACATATTCCCTAACCCAATATCAAGCGTCTCACCAATAATCAAATATTTCCCTTCCCTACCCGCAACCGTTGGCGGCGTCTCTACAATAACCTGCGTATTCACCCCAGACACATATAAATAACACGCATCCTCTAATTTGTTCCACACCTTCCCAATACTCAAATGCGCACAACAATGATTGACACCAACAATCTTCTTCCCCTCTTTTTCCGACCACACTTTCACAATATTATATCCTGCCCACAGCGCCGGATCAAGCCCTGGCCCCGCCGAATACGCAATAAACGACACATCTCCCCACGCAATCCCCGCAACAGAAAACGCCTCTTCTCGTATCCGCTCCGCAACCTCTTTATGATGCAACGCAACTTTATCCGGGATCATCCCCCCATCAGCAGACGTATAACTATCCTTCACATTCGCAAGCACTCGTCCAGAAGAATCAACCACTCCCACCCCAAACGTATGCGCCGTTGATTCTACTCCGATAAAGATTTCCATAAAGAAGAAAATTCAGGGCTATTTTAAAAAATGTACGTACAAAAAACAAAGTTCTAACGCAAATGAAACACATCCATCAACTCATGTGTCGCATAAACTACAACAACAGATTGTTCTTTCAATCGTTTATCATTCGACCATAACGCACATCGTAAATATAACGCCAACGCAAAATAAGGCACATCTTTTCCATCTGGACATACTTTTTCCGCTCGTTCACGAAAAGAAACAAACTCATTCTCCATAACAACACGAATCCTCTTTTTTAAAATAGAAACAATAATATCCACCTCCCCTTTTTCCAATCCGGATTTTTGATACACAAGTTCTTTATATTTCTCTATCTCTTCAAATAACCATGCCGGTGCCACTAATTCTAAATCCTCCTGCAGCAGTAAATCCAACGGTTTTCCTGGCTTAATAAGAAGAGAAATAAGTGGATTAGCATCTACCACCACAATCATGCCGAAATCCCCTTAAATCGCTTCGCCACTTTTGCATTGATTGTCGACGCAATATCATCCGCATCTTTTTGCGTAAGCGTACTTTTCTGCACAATTTTCTTCAAAAAAACAACTTCTTGTACTTTCTCTTCAAATGCCTTGCGCGCCACCGCCGACCAATTGACTTCCTCCATTGCTGCCATTCTTTCTTTCAAATCATCGGGTATTGAAACCGAGAGTGTTGCCATAATACATCACCTTGTTAAAATTACTATTTTTATTATAATTAATATTAATAACAATTATAATATATAAACCTTTCCATTTTTAAATGACCACTTAAAAGTAACGAAAATACCAAAACATTTAAATAGTAGAGCCACTTTTAGCCTATTATCAACTGAAAACACATCTTGAAAAAATAAAAATAATCACCAAAAAACATAAGAGGCAAAACCACCCCATGACAACACAATACACCCCACAACCATACGCACCAAAAGATCGAGATAATCACAACGCCGGACCAACAATTGACATGGTTCTTTTAAGTGATAAAACAGTTCCAAACCATTTGAAAACAAACGGCCCAATTCCTGGTGAATTATATATCCCTGGAATTTTAAGACCACTCAAAGGAACTCCTATAAAATTATTTGATAGAGAAACACTCGAACGCGATCTTACAGAAATGGAACAACAATAATATTTTTTTATTTATAACTTTTATATTTCTCAAGAATAAATTCAAAAAAAAATAAAGCAACCCTACTTACTGCTCGCTGCCTGTCGTTCTAAATCTCGTTTCTTCGACACTGCCGCACTTCGCCCACTTGACTGCGCCGCCGCCACAATCTCATCAGAAAGCGCATCCTCAATTTTCATCTTCTTATTAAAAGACTTCGTATACGCACCCTGCGTCATGTATCGTAATGCTAAATCAATTCGTCGCTGTGGTGCCACATCAACAGCTTTTGGATAACGTGCTCCCCCATACTCAATTGCGATAACTTCCTCACGTGGTGCTGCATTTTCAACCGCTTTAACAAGTATCCCAATCGGATTCACTTTCAATTTGATTTCTGCTTTTGCAAGTGCCGCTTCCACAATAGCGAGCGCTTTATTCTTCTTACCTGTATTGTGGCCAGAACTCATGAAATGCTTCTTTGCTTTATGACCAGAACCCATAATCTTAACCGCTAATCGTTCAACAATTGACGTATACGACTTATGAAATCGATTACCTGCATATCGAGCCCCAGTTTTAGGTAAAAAACGCGGACTAATGGACATATACTTAACAAGTCCAGCATCTTTAATTTCAACCTTCGAAATGTCCCATCTGTTAAAAAAAGTAATCTCTGCCATAATTTCACACCTATCGTCTTGCTTTCTCCAATTTTCCATGTAATAATGCATCTAAACTCTGATCATTCACTTTCACAACCTGCCATCTAATACACGGCAAATCTCCTTTTGCGCGACCCATCTTGCCACCAATACATTCGATAACAACTTCATCGTGCTCATTAATTAACTTCTGTGCACCATCACCAGGCATAAATGCGGTGATTTGCTTGCCATTTTTAACTAATTGTACACGTGCACACTTTCTCATTGCTGAGTTTGGCTGCTTTGCTTCTACTTGAATTTTCTCAAGCACAATACCTTTTGCCTGTGAAGAACCAGATAATGGATCAAACTTCTTCTTCATCTTTGAACGTGATTTTATCTTAAACGTTGTTCGTCTATTCCGCAGCTTCTTTGCCGCTCCTAATCCTTTTGTTTTTCCGCCCATAATATGTAACCTTTTTAGTTGAATTTTTTATTTTATTGCACTTTCACATCGACAGCAAAAAATCGCTTTACCGCCCGATTAATCATATCTAAGTTCTTGCTTTCGCGCCCTATTAATAAACTTTTTGTTTTTTTATTGGAATCTGACAAAATCACTTCTTTCTCTTTAACCTCTATTCGCTCAACTTTCAGAGGATAAATCACATTTTTCACAAATTGTGCCACATTATCATTATATTCAATCATCCTAACCCTCTTGCCAAATTCCTGTTGAAATCGCTGCACATTAATTCCCCGTTCCCCTATTGCCTTGCCAATTTCCCCTGTTGCGACGACAAAATAATACATCTCGTTTTCATTAAACCCATCAATAACCCGAGCATGTGTAACCCTCTCAACGATAGAACAAAGACCTAATACCTCTTGATCTAACTTTAACCTATTCATAATCCCTTCCTAAAGCATATTCTTATATTAAATCCTATTTGTTATAATATTAATTCAATAACATTAACTTGAACTCTTATTTTATTCTGCAATCGCAAGCACAGACACAAAAAAATTCTTCTTGCAAAAAACTCCTAATTCCTCATTAGAATACGCCATATCCACAACAGGAATTTCAGCAACACTTGCATAATATTTCACATCTTCATGTAACTTTGCCGGACAATTGCTAGCCAGATACACTTTTTGCACTCGTTTTGCTTTCAATTCTTTCAACACTTTTTCCGCACCAATAACTACTTTCTTCTCTTGTATCTTGACCCGTAAATCTTTAAATTCTTGACCTAATTCTTTTTCTTGTGCCATACATATTCACCTTTTCCTCACTATTTAAAAAGCTTCCCTCT
>Ga0209541_10009222_pt1 | contig 16025 bp, 20 predicted proteins | sample RifCSPlowO2_01_FD_184027 | JGI IMG/M metagenome (GOLD analysis project Ga0209541, IMG submission 184027) | Groundwater microbial communities from Rifle, Colorado - Rifle CSP2_plank lowO2_0.1 (SPAdes) (version 2) | ecosystem: Environmental > Aquatic > Deep subsurface > Groundwater | place...
GCAACACAGCTTCAATGTGGTTACATTCAGGTTTAATATACCCTTCAATTTGGCTTTCAAAAATCATTAAAATAAAAAAGTCTAAAGGAAAAGACAAAACATTAGAAAAATGGCAATCGGACAAGAAGTAATAAATAAAATAAAAAGATTCATTCCTTTGAAAATAGGAACTAATCTTTATGTAAATGAAATAGCTGAAGTTAGTGGAACTAATAAAATCGTGGTTTCAATCGGTATTTCCGTGCCGAGAATAATATATGATGATAGTCTTCAAAAACAATATATTAAATTCATAAGGTTTGACAACCTTTACAAAATTGAGTTTGATATTAATGAGAAAAGCGAAATCTCTACAATTATAAATCCTGCTGTAATCTATGATAAATTTGCTCAAAGAGAAAGCAGATTGATATTTAATATTGAGAATATTATTTTAGACGAAATATATCCTAAGTTAATAGAAATCTCATTAATCAAAAACAATTTGAGAATGATTTATGTAATTCTTGCAGGGGTGGTTGCCAATAAGATTTTTACTCAAAGAGAGATTGATAGATTTCCAAAGAGAGAAAGATTAAAGAAATATATCTCATTTTTGGAACAATATGGAATAATAAGAAAGAATAAAGAGGGGGATTATGTGGCTGGAAATATACCTATAGAACTGCATAACGCCCTTAAAAACAAAGATGAGAACGAAGTTTTGAGATATACTTTTGGTTATGTCCTCAAAGATGGTAGGAAGTATTTGAAGGATGAACTTAATTTACATATGTTAGACACTTTTATTTCTATTGCTACTACATATTATTATCTATCTGCGAGAGTAGGTAAGCTTATACAATTAAGTAATGATACTTTTTTTAATGAATTCAATGAGATATATAATAAGAATATAAATTCCTCTAAATTCGTTGGATACCTAACAGAATTAAATACTTCCTATATATTAAACAAAAAAGGGAGTATGTATCTCGGTGATAATCTGATTTTAGATAAAATTAAGAGTCTATTTAGTTAAACTTCATTTTTGATTAGCCATCTTAATTAATTCAAGCCATCTATTAGGGGTTTCAAACTGCAAAGAAGGAATAGCTAATTCTGAAGGTGTTTTACCTTTTAATGCTTCGTGCTTCTTAATAAAATTGTAAAATATTTCTATACCTTTCATTAAAGCATAAGCACTTTCAACCGAGCCATGCAATCCTCTAAATCCATGGGTTCTTTGTCTTATTGTATTGTGCATCCTTTCAACCCAGATATTAAAACCCTCTCCTTTTCTTTGGGTGACTACTTTATGCTCTACTTTATATTTTCCTAATTTGTTATCATAGCCCCAATTTTGTTTAACAATATTCTCATAAGCAGTTAAACCATCAGTTGTAACTATTTTAATTCCATCTGTCCTATTTTTAATATTGGATAGCACTTTCTTTATATTAGCTTGGCTTCTATTTTTTACATAAGCAGAACTTACCATAAATCTGGTTTTTACATCAATTCCATCAATAAACCAGTTCTTGTCAATTCCCAATTTTTGTTTATGGCTCTTTCGCCTGTGAAACTCCATCTCATCAACTTCTATATAACCGCCTGTTTGGACTTTCAAGTTATCAGTAAAGTTGGCTATCTTCAAGTTATATTTCTTAATCCACTTGTAAATAGAAACCCAACTTGAATTATGTGGATGAAATGCCTTAAAGTGATTTTGCACTTCTCTTGTTGAAAGTCCCCTGCTGGAATAAATCTTGCTATCTCTTTGATTAATTTAGAATATGGCGAGAAAGTCTTAAAGTATAGCGAAAAGATGAGGAAATTTACTATTGTCGTAATCATTGCCACAATAGGAGCATTATGTTTTGCTTTCGCTCAAGCAATAATAAGTTTATGGTTTTAGGCTCTGACTTTTAGATAATCCTTTGAATTAAGTCTTTTCACCAACCGATAAGTTAACAGAGATAAAAAATAGCAAGGTTTAAAAACCTACTTTTTATCTTTCTTTTAGTATTCAATAGTTGTTAATGTCAAAAATGCTGTAAAAACTGTGCATTTTTGAACACCCCAAAAACCAAAGGTTTTTGATGTGGAAAATATGCAAAAAATCCTAAACTTTAAATAAACTAATTTTAAAAAGAAAATGCACAACCTGCAGCCAAAACACTCAAAACTTAAACAAGAAGATGTTTTGAAATTTCTTGCAAAGTATGGCATCTCAGCTTCTCAATTGCCTAAAATTAAAGCTGAAGATCCTTTACTTCCTGAAAAGTGCAATGTTGGGGATATTATAAAAATAGAAAGGAAAGAAGAGGATAAAACTTATGAATATTTTAGGGTTGTTGTATGATAAATAAAGAAAAATCTGAGCTGAGGCATCTTTTAATAAAAAAGTACTTAGCAGAGCATTCTCTAGTAGAAAGCAATATTAGAAGTTTTAATGATTTTGTTGAAAGAAGAATGCAAGAGATAGTTAATGAGTTATCTTCTTCATTAAGCAAAGAAGAGGAAATAGAAATCAAGCTGGGGAAAGTAAGAATAGAAAAGCCAAATATTATAGAATCTGATGGTGCTTCTCATTTGATTACTCCAACAGAAGCAAGACTTAGAAATTTAACTTATTCTGCACCTGTTTTTTTGGAAATTAGCATCAAGCAAGGAAGCCAGTTTGAAATTCATGATGTTGAAATTGGAAGAATCCCTATAATTGTTAAAAGCAAGATATGCAATACTTATGGCATGAGCAAACAGCAATTAGAAGAAGACTTTATAGACCCATTAGATCCTGGCGGATATTTTATGGTTAATGGAAATGAAAGAGTAATGGTTATGACTGAAGATTTGGCAGAAAACCAGCCATTCATAGAAAAATCAAAAAATGGCATAATGTTAAGGCTTTTCTCAAAGAAAGGAAGCTACAGAATCCCTATAAAAATTACAGAGACTAATGATGGCATTATTGAAGTTTCTTTTTCTCGATTTAAGAATATTCCTGCTATAATTTTGCTTAAAGCTTTAGGATTGACAAAAGAATCTGAGATTTCTAGAATTATAGGGAAAGAAACTGATTCATTGATAGTTAATTTATATGAATATGCCGGCATTCAGACAGCAGATGATGCTATAATAAATATTGCTGAAAAGAGCAGCATGGAAGGAACAAAAAAAGAAATAGTTGATAGAATTAAACAAAGAGTTGATTCTTATTTCTTGCCGCATATTGGAATTACAAAAGAAAGCAGAATGGATAAAATAGTAACTTTATGCAAATTAATTAAGCAATTCCTGAATGCAAAAGAAAATCCAAATAATTTTACAGATAAAGACCATTATGCAAATAAAAGAGTAAGATTGTCAGGAGATTTGCTTGCTGATTTATTTAGAGTCAATTTAAATATTTTAGTTAGAGATATTCAATATTCTTTGCAGAAAATCTCAAAGAGAAAAAAGTTTTATAGCATAAAAACAATTGCAAAATCAACTTTATTTTCTCATAGAATTGAATCAGCAATAGCAACAGGAAATTGGATTGGCGAGAAAACTGGAATTACGCAGAATATGCAGAAGACAAATTATCTAGATATGATTTCGCAACTCCAGCGGGTTGCAAGCATGCTTCCAGGAGAACAGGAAAACTTTCTTGCAAGAACTCTTCATCCAACACACTATGGAAGATTCTGCCCTGTAGAGACTCCAGAAGGAACTGAAATAGGATTAAGAAAAAATCTTGCATTATTATCAAGAATTTCAACATCTATTTCCTTGGATGAAGAAAAATTCTTCATTTTTTTAGAAGAATCTGGAATGAGAAGAGAGAGAAAAGATGAAGTTGCTATGGGGAATATAGATATTTTTTATAATGGAATTTTTATAGGCTGTGCTGATGAAGAAAATAAGATTGTTCAGGAAATAAAAAATAAAAGAAGAAAAGGAGAGCTGCCTCTAGAATTATCTGTGCGCTATGATAAGTATTTTAAATCAATCCTGCTGTCAACAGAAGTTGGCCGCGTTTTGCGCCCCATAATTATTGTTAATAATGGTGCAAGCAGATTGAAAGATGAGCATATGGTTTTGCTGCAGCAAGGAAAAATTAATTGGGATAATTTAATTTCACAAGGAGTTATAGAATATATAGATGCTGCAGAAGAAGATAATGCTTTAGTTGCATTAAATCATGAAGATTTGACAGATGAACACTCACATTTAGAAGTTGATACTATAGATTTATTAGGATTAGTAACTTCTCTTGTGCCTTATGGAAATCATGACCAGAGCTCAAGATTAAATAGAGGAAGCAAAACACAGAAGCAAGCTTTAGGATTATATTCTGCAAATTATTTAACAAGACTGGATACTGATGTTAGTATTTTACATTATCCACAGAAGCCAATTACAAGAAGTTTTATTTATGATACTTTAAATTTATATCCTGCTGGACAAAATTTGACTGTAGCTGTGATGACTTATGAAGGATATAATATGGAAGATGCAGTAATTTTAAATAAAGGAAGTTTAGATAGGGGTGTTGGAAGAAGCACTTACTTCAGGCCTTATACTGCCACAGAATTATATTATGCAGGAGGATTAGCAGATGAAATAGTTATTCCAACTAAAGATACTTCTGGATATAGAACTGAGGAATCTTATAAATTTTTAGAAGATGATGGAATTGTTTATCCTGAAGCAGATATGAATGAAGGAGAAGTTATTATTGGCAAGACATCTCCGCCAAAATTCTTATCAGAAGCAAGAGAGATTTCAATTAAAACAAGAAAAGAAAGTTCAGTTGTCATAAGACAAGAAGAAAGAGGAAAGATAGATGCAGTTTTTATAACAATTGACGGGGAAGGAAATAGAATTGTTCAAGTGAGAACAAGAAATGAAAGAGTTCCAGAATTAGGAGATAAATTTGCAACACCCCATGGACAGAAAGGAGTTGTTGGCATGATTGTGCCAGAAGAAGATATGCCTTTTACTGCCTGCGGTGTAAAGCCTGATTTAATGTTTAATCCACATGGAATTCCTGGAAGAATGACTATGGGATATTTAATAGAATTAATGGCAGGAAAAGTTGGATGTTTATCTGGCAAGCCTGTTGATGGAACTGCTTTTTCAGGAACTCCTGCAGAAGAGCTGGAGAACTCGCTGGTTAACTTAGGATTTAGATTTGATGGAAAAGAAACAATGTATCATCCTGTTACTGGGAAAATGTTGAAAGCTAAAATCTATATTGGAAATATGTATTATCTTAAGCTGAAATATATGGTTGCAAATAAGATGCATGCAAGAGCATCAGGAAAAGTTGCTTTGCTTACTCGCCAGCCAATAGAAGGAAGAAGCAGAGGAGGAGCATTAAGATTAGGAGAGATGGAGCAAGAAGCTTTAGTAGCTCATGGAGCTAGCTTGTTGCTCAAAGAAAGATATGATTCTGATAAAGTTATAATTCATATATGCACTAAATGCGGAAGCATGGCTATAGAAGATAATATCAGGAATAAGATTTATTGCCCGGTTTGCAACAGCAATGAAATAGAGCCAGTAGAAATGTCATATGCTTTCAAGCTTTTAGTTGAAGAATTACAAGGACTTCATATAATTACATCATTTGAATTAAAAAATAAATATGAATAAAATGAATAGAACTGAAAGAAGAGAAAGAAAAATTAATGCTATGATAGCAGCATCAGCAAGAGTTGCAGATGGAGTTATGAGACTTAAGAAAGAACAAGAGGAAGTGCCATTATATAAAAAAATTGCTTTTTCAACACTGAATCAAATTAGGAGTATTGCAGCCAGAGCACAAATGAGAAGAGAACAATTATACTTTGCGGCAGAAGAGAGATGCTCTGAACCAAGATTAGTTTTCCCATTTTATCTTGATGGAAATAGATTAAATATTATTAGTCCAGAATTTAAGGAGGAATATAAACAAACATGTTAGCAATAAAAAAACAAGTTAAATCATTAAGCTTCAGCTTAATGGGGCCTGAAACTATTAAGAAAATTAGCTTTGCTAAAATAGTTACTCCTGAATTATATGATATAGACGGATATCCTGTTGATGGAGGATTAATGGATTTAAGAATGGGGGCAATAGATCCTGGAGTTCGCTGCAGGACATGTGGAGGAAGATTAAAAGAATGTTTAGGACATCCTGGCTCAATTGAGCTGGCAAGGCCAGTGCTGCATGTAAAGTATATTCCAATTGTAGAAATTTTCTTAAGAAGTTTTTGCCAGAGCTGTGGTAAATTACTTTTAAATGAAGAAGATGTGCAGAAATATAAAGTTGCACAAAGAATGAAAAAGGCAAAAGATGTAAAAAAATGTCCGCACTGCCAGACAGCTCAGGAAAAAGTAAAGTTAGAAAAGCCATCAACATTCTTCGAAGGGAAGAGAAGATTATTTCCAACTGAAATAAGAGAGAGGCTGACAAGAATTCCTGATGAGCAGGCTAAATTAATAGGAATTAATCCTGCTAAGTTCAGGCCAGAGTGGAGTGTTCTAACTTTATTGCTTGTGCCTCCTGTTACTGTAAGGCCATCAATTACGCTGGAGTCCGGAGAAAGAAGTGAAGATGATTTAACACACAAATTATCAGATATTATAAGAGCTAACCAAAGGCTGTGGGAGAATTTAAATGCAGGAGCTCCTGAGGTAATTATTGAGGATTTATGGGATTTATTGCAATATCATGTTACAACTTTTTTTGATAATACTATTACTAGAATTCCTCCAGCAAGACATAGAAGCGGGCAGCCTTTAAAAACAATAACAGAGAGAATTAAAGGAAAAGAAGGAAGAATCAGGCATAATCTTGCTGGAAAAAGAGTGAATTTTTCTTCAAGAACTGTAATTTCTCCAGATCCTTACTTGCATATTAATGAGATAGGAATTCCTTTTGAAATTGCTAAAATAATTACTGTTGCAGAAAGAGTTACCTCAACTAATATAGAAGCTTTGAAAAAAATTGTTGCAAAAGAAGAATATCCTGCTGCAAATTATATTATAAGACCAGATGGAAAGAAGAAAAGAATTACTCAGGATTTAAAACAGGAAATTATTGATGAATTAGTTCCTGGATATATTGTTGAAAGGCATCTTGTTGATGGAGATATTCTGCTATTTAACAGGCATCCAAGCCTGCATAGAGCAAGCCTGATGGCGCACTATGCAAAAATCCTGCCTTTTAAAACTTTTAGAATGCATCCTGCTGCAGCTGCCCCTTATAATGCAGATTTTGATGGAGATGAAATGAATATTCATTCTCCTCAATCAGAAGAAGCAAGAGCTGAAGCAAAAGTTCTATTAGATATAAAACAAAACTTAATTTCTCCTAAGAATAATACTAATCTTTTAGGGTGTATTGCAGATGCAATCACAGGAGCTTATATTCTTACTTCAAATTATTTATCTGGAGAAGATGCAAGCCAGTTATTATATGAGGTAGGAATAGAAAAAGAAATGAAAAAAAATTCTGAAGGAAAAGAAGTAATTGCAGAAATTCTTCCAAAAGTCAGTTTAAAAGAAAAAAATTTTACAATTAAAGATGGAGAGCTTATTTCCGGAATCTTAGATAAAAATGCATTTGGAGTTGAAGACGGAAAGCTGTTAAAAGTGCTTGATAATGAAGTTGGAAGAAATGAAACAATTGAAATATTAAGAAAAGTTTTTGGAGTTGGCACATCATATCTCTCAAAACATGGATATTCAATCTCTTTAGAAGATTTAAATGTTTCGAAGGATGTTTCTGGAAAAACAAATGCTGTTGTTGAAGATGCTAAGAAAAAAACTCAGGAAATCATAAATTTATTTTATGATAATAATCTTAAGATTATTCCAGGAAAAACAAAAGAAGAGAGCAGAGAAATAAAAATTCTGCAGGTTTTAAATGAAGTCAGGACAAAAATAGGACAAATAGTAAAAGAAGAATTTCCTAAAGATAATCCTGTAAATTTGATGATTATGTCTGGAGCAGGAGGCAATATTTTGAATATTACCCAGATTGCCTGTTCGGTTGGGCAGCAAGCTTTATGGGCAAAGAGAATATCTTTTGGATATACTAACAGGACATTATCTTTCTTTAAAGAAAATGACTTGAGTCCAGAAGCAAGAGGATTTATTTATTCTTCTTATTTTAAAGGATTAAAACCATATGAGTTTTTCTTTGGAGCAATAACAGGAAGGGATGCATTAATGGATACAGCATTAAGAACTCCAAAATCAGGATATTTATACAGAAGACTTGCAAATGCTTTACAAGATTTAAAAATAGAATATGATGATACTGTCAGGGATGCTTCTGAAAATATTGTCCAGTTTAAATATGGAGATGATGGATTAGATGTTTCAGCTTTACATTTGAATAAAAAAATATCTCCAGCAGAAGCTATTGGAATTATTACTGCCCAAAGTTTTGGAGAGCCATCTACTCAAATGGCATTGAATGTATTCCATTTTGCAGGAGTACAAGAGATGCAGATCACTTCAGGATTGCCAAGATTAATTGAGATTTTTGATGCAAGAAAACATCCTTCAACACCTTTGATGGAGATTTATGTTGATAAAGAATATAATAATGAAAAAGATGCAAGAGTTCTGGCAGAAAAAATAAAAGAAGTAAAAATTAAAGAAATTGCCTCTGAAATAAATGTTAATTTTGCCGAAAAGAAAGTTGAAGTTGTAATTGATCAAGAAGCTTTGAAAAGAGTGCATATTTCAATCGGAAAAATTGCTGAAAAACTAAATGAAAAAGGAATTAAAGCCAAAGAAAAAGATAATTCAATTTCAGTAAGCTTAGCAAAAGAAGATTTTAAAGATATTTATAAAGATAAAGAGAAACTAAAAAATTTAGTAATATCGGGTGTAGAAGGTGTAGAAGAAGTTTTAGTTGTTAAAAGAGATGCTAATTATGTAATCCTGACTGCAGGAAGCAATCTGGAAGAGATTATGAAGATGAAAGGTGTTAATCCTGAAAAAGTTTTGACAAATGATATCCACGAAATTTCAAGAGTGCTTGGAATTGAAGCTGCAAGAGAATCAATTATTATTGAAATAAATAAAGTTATAGAATCTCAGGGATTAGATATTGATAAAAGACATTTAAAGCTTGTAGCAGATGCTATGTGCACTGCTGGAGAATTTAAAGGAGTTACAAGAATGGGAATTATATCAGAGAAAACATCAATACTTGCAAGAGCTTCTTTTGAAACTCCTATAAAGCAGTTTGTTAATGCTACTTTAAAGACAAGCAAAGATGAATTGGCTTCAGTAATAGAGAATATAATGTTAAACCAGCCAGTTCCAATAGGAACAGGGCTTCCAGGATTATTAGTAAAAGTTACAGGACCATTGATAGATAAGGAATTAGAGAAAGAAAAGAAAAAAGAGAAAGCTAAGGAAAAATAATATGGAAAACTTAAAGAGATATATAATAAATTTACAATATAATCTTCAAACAAATTTATTAACTATTGAAGTTAGAGATAGTGTTAGGGGAAGAAGTAAATTATCAGTTAGAAAATTAAATGGATTAGGGTGTATGAATTTTTTTACATCTTTCTTTTATGAGGCAAGCTCAAGATGACAATAGCAGAAATAAAAAAAGCAATAGAATCAGGGAAAATTAAATTTGGGGCAAAAGAAGTTCTTAAACACGGGGCTGATAAGGTTTTTTTGGCTGGAGATGCAAGACAGGAAATAGAAGATAAGATAAAAGAAAAAGGAATTGAAGTTATAAGGCTTAAAGAAGACAAGGAAAAAATTGCAAAGGAACTAAAACTGGAATTCTTAAGCGAGGTTTTTGCAATTGGAAAAAAGAGAGAGAAAAAAGAAGAAGCAAAAGATAAGCCCATAAAATCAAGAAAGAAAAAATCAGATAAAGAATAAGCATGAAAACCCTTGATATGCGATTTATTAGATATTTGAATTTATTTGAGAGAGCTTCTGGAGTAAGAACAAGCAGCTGCTTTGAATATAATTCTGTGATAATATTTGCTGTTCCTTATAATTTAGTTTCAAGGGCCATAGGAGAAGATGGAAATAATGTAAAAAGATTAAGAGAGGTAATAGGAAGAAATATCAAGATAATTGCTATGCCAGAAGATAATAAGGCAGAAAAATTTATTCTTGATATTATTGAGCCTTTAAAATTCAAGGAAATGCAAATTACAAATGATGAAATTATAATTAATGCTGGAAGCCAATATAAAGCAGCTTTATTAGGAAGAAATAAAAGAAGATTGCTAGAATTAAAGCAGATAGTTAAAGAATATTTCAGCAAGGAATTAAAGATAATATAATAATTAATATACTAAGATATAAGCAGATGGGAATTAATAATCTATGCTTATTATAATATAAAAGTAAGAATAGATGATTAGCTATTAACAAGCTTAGAAAATCTTGAGGATTTTCTAATTCATTCGAAATCTTATAAGATTTCGAAGACTTTAAAAAGTCAGTATTTTACTAATAATAATCAAGACAGGTTCAAAATGGGATTAAAAAACGCAAGAAAATTAATGAAACGCAGGAGAAAGTTTAAATGGAGAGATCATGCTTATAAAACCCGAGCTCTGCAACTTAGAGTAAAAGCAGATCCTCTAGAAGGAGCTTCACAGGCAAAAGGATTAGTAATAGAAAAAATCCAAAAAGAAGCAAAGCAGCCTAATTCTGCAATGAGAAAATGCTGCAAAGTGCAATTAATTAAAAATAGCAAAACAGTTACAGCATTTATTCCAGGAAATCTTGCACAGAAATTTGTTGATGAGCATGATGAAGTTATTATTGAGAGAATTGGAGGAAAACAGGGAAGAAGCAAAGGAGATATTCCAGGAGTCAGATTCCAAGTTATAAAAGTAAATGACCAGCCTCTAAGACTGCTATGGAAAGGCAAAATAGAGAAGGGAAGAAGATAAAATGTTAATTAATTCAAACTGTAATTGGCGAATGGGATATGAAGAAAAATTTGAGGAGTTAGTTGATGTTGCTTATAGTTATGACTCTAATGGTAAAGTAACAAGAGTAGATGTTACTGAAAAGGGTGGGCCTGTAAGAAGAATGACTGGAATTGATGTTAAAGATGGAAAATATGTTTTAAACACACCTGTTTGGATAGAAAGACAAGGAGAAGCAGCATAAAATGGCAGAACAATATGATATTGTTGCAGAAAAAGGAACTAGTGTGATGTTAACTTTAGTTGGAAGTCAAGGCAGAGAATATAAAGTTATTGATATGAGAGAAAGTATTTTAAGAGTAGATGGATTAGCCAAGGTTACTTTACAATATGAAGATGGAAGAGAAGAATTAAGACTATTAGATGAATTTATAGAATTCTGGGGCAAAACAGAAATCAAAGATGGTAAAGAATTTTTTGCAGAACCAGGAAAATTAACTGATGGAGAAAATTATTTAGTAACTGAAAGGATGGCAGCATAAACATGGCAATAATTTATGGTAATTGTGGCGCAAATATAAGGGCAGGAAATCGCTTGGGATTAGATGGAAATAAAGAGCAAGATAGATATGCTTCTTTAAATTCAATTAATCTATATAAAAAATTTAGGCATGATAATGGGATAGTAAGAATAGTTGAGGAAGACCCAATTAAAAAATTTAGAGGCACAATAATAGGCAAAAATGCATCTGGAAAATATTATATTATTAATAAAAGAACTTTCGGGAGGACAGCAATATAAAATGGCAATAAAAATCTTCAACTTATACAGCACAGAAGGGATTGAAGTAAAAGATCCTGGATTAAAAAAATATATTAATTTAGATGCAAAAACTTTGGTGAAGAGCAAAGGAAGAATAAGAGACAGGTTTGTAAAAGCTATGAAAGTTAATATTATTGAAAGGCTTGCTAATCAAATTCAAGTTCCTGGGCATAGAAGAAAGAAGCATAAGATAATTACTTCATGGGCTTCTGGAAAATATGAAAGAGCTATGAAAATTGTTCTTGGAGCTTTTAAAATTATAGAAGAAAAGACAAAGCAAAACCCTGTTATGGTTTTTGTAAAAGCAATAGAAAATTCTGCTCCAAGAGATGAGATTACAGTTATAGAATATGGCGGGGCAAGATATCCTCAGGCAGTAGATGTTTCTCCAATAAGAAGAATTGCTTTGGCAATAAGACATTTTGTTCATGGGGCTTATGATAAAAGTTTTGGAAAAAAGATAAAGATGCATGAATCTCTGGCAGCAGAAATAATAAAGGCATATGAAGGAAATCAAGAAAGCTATGCTTTACAGAGAAAGAATGAGTCAGAGAAGCAGGCTGATGGCGCTAGATAAATAGGGAAGAAGAGTTCTGATAAAAATAATTCGAATTGAACTGTATGAAAACTGATATCCCTGTTGTGTTGGCATGTTTTGATTGGGCTTTGCAGGCAATTTTGAAGGAAGGGGCTTTGCTTTCAAAAAAAGAAATGAGATTAAGAAAAATAGATTTTTATAGAAGCCATACTGCGGATGAAGGATTAGAACATAGGCTTGAAACATTTGATGATGTTACTCTTTTTATAGATCCAACATTTGCAAGGGGCCAATTTTATGGCGGGCCATTTGGACCGAGACTTATTTTTGATTCCCAACTTATTTATGAAAAGGGAGTTTTTGTATTGCCCATGGATCAGTCAGCTTATGATCCTCTTCAGAAAGTTAATAAATTTCCGCAATTTAATCTGGACAAATGTGTTACACGCGAAAAGAAAAATAAATTAATCCAGGATTATCTGCATTCAGATAGAGCAGTTGCACCAGAAGTCCATGTTCCAAATAGAATTGATTTGAAGTGGTTGAGGGTTTTATTGGTGCGGGCTGATGAATTTGATAGATATGCGGGAAGGCCTGAACTTGAACATGTTAAAGTCATTACTTATGGGAAGGAAGATTTTCGTGAGTGCATGTCAAAAACTCATCTTCCATTAAGGAGGGCATTTGAAGTTTATCTTTCTAGTGAAGAAAATGTGGGATGGGCTTATCCCATAAATATTGGAAACATTGGAGAGTGGCAAAGTACCAACGGAATCTGCACAACGGTTATAAGAAAGCTTTAAAAAGCATTTTTGTTATTGAATTATATTCTAAAGGAGATTATAGGCCTGTGGTGGTTAGTGTTTTATACATGCAAAGAGATTCAAAAGAATTTTAATAATTCGATCTCCAAAGAATCTAGGAGCCTGGGGATATCCACAAGAGGGAATAAAGCTTGGAGAAAGTGCTGAAAGAAGTTTTTCTAGGGGATTGGAAGAAGAATTAGGAATTTTAGGAAGTGATTAAAAGATATTGACTGTAATTTTTTGATTGAGACTTTAGATGCTGAAAAAGAAAGAAAAGATAAAAGAGGATTTGTAAAAGGCAAAGCTTATTTTTTTACTCTTGCACATTACATTGGAGATGGAGTAAAAGTTAAAAAGTTACAAAGAGAACTTAAAAAATCTGGAGGGATTAAAGGCAAAGTCACAAGCATAATAGCTATCGCAGGACTGGGGGCAGGACTATTTTTTTATCAACTAATATAACTGGAAACGCAATTGCTGATTTATCAACTAAAACAACATCTTTTCTTGGGGCAGGTTTGTTAATTGTTGGTTTAGTTGCTGGGTTTTTCTGGGTAAATTCTAGAAAAAAATAAAATGGGAAGGTTTATATAGTCTTTCTTATTAGTAAGATAAGTAAGAAATAGGAGTTAAAATGCAAGAAGAAATTAAAGAAATAAAAACAGTTAAAATAACTGATAAAGGACAAATTTGTATTCCTAATTTTGCCAGACTTAATGGATTTAAAGAAGGCTCAAAAGTTAACATAATTGTTTTTAATGATCGAGTTGAAGTAAGACCATTAAAACAAATGAATGAAGCTTTATTGTGTATGCTGGCAAGTGAAGAAGCTCTAGCTAAAAATTGGTTATCAAAAGAGGATGAAGAAGCATGGAAAGACTTGTAAAAGGAGATGTTGTTGTTCTGCCTTTTCCATATACTGATTTTTCTAATGTGAAGAAAAGACCTGCGGTAGTGATTGCAACACTTAAAGGGAATAATGCAGTTTTAGCTCAGATTACTACAAATCAAAGAAATGATGAAGATTTAGTGAGTTTAAACAAAAAAGATTTTGCTTCGGGTTCTTTAAGTTCAGATAGTTTTATTATGGCTTCTCTTATATTTACGACAGATGTTTCAAGAGTTGATTATAAAGCTGGAAAGCTAAAAGCAGAGAAAATAAAAGAAATTCAAAATAAATTAGTAGAAATTTTTACTCGTTAGTCAGTCGTGCCCCCAACTTGTTAGTTTTAGTTAGCAACAATTTCTTCCACTCTAGGGGCGGGTGGTCAATGTCATTAAGTTAAGCTCTAACTTTTTTCTTGGTAATTATCACATAAACCCTCTTTCCTAAATACTTTCTAGGAACATCTGCTTTAGCAGAGGTTCCGATTGGAGTAACTACTCTTTCTAAAAAACCTTCTACTTCATCTTCCCTTAAAAATAGCTTTCCCTTATTTAGCTTAATTATTCTCATAATAAGATAACTATAGATAGCTATATAAACCTTTCGGTGCTAAATATTTTATGAAAAGAAAGAAGAAAAAGAGCAAGAAATTTTTAAACAAAATTAAAAACAAGATTTATTCTAAACAATTTTTAGAATCAAATAGAAAATCTGACAAGGATTTTACAAGACAAAGAAAGCTTACTTTTTCTAGATTAATATTGTTTATGCTGAATTCTATAAAGAAATCTCTACAAAAAGAACTTACAGAATTTTTCCTGAATTTTTCAAGCGAAAAGAATATAACTAACTCTGCTTTTTGCCAAAGTAGAATGAAACTAAGCCACACTGCATTTATTGAATTAAACGACGACATTATTGAAGAATTTTATACTGATAATATTTTTGATTTATGGAAAGGATTTAGATTGTTAGCAATTGATGGAAGCAGACTTCAACTTCCATCTTCTTTAGAGATTATTGAGAATTTTGGCTTTGCTAAAAATAATCATTTAACGATAACACCAATGGCACAGGCATCATCTTGTTACGATTTGTTGAATAACATGGTTATCAATTCAGAAATAGACAGATATGAAACCAGCGAATATAATTTGGCTTTAAAACATCTAAAAAAATGCAAGTTTGAAAAAGATTTGTTGATATATGATCGAGGATATAGTGCGATTTGGTTTATGTTTTATAACATATTAAAGAAAAAAGATTTCATTGTAAGAATGCAGAGAAATTCAATTATAGAAGTTCAAAACTTTTTTAATTCTGATAAAGACTCTGAAATAATTGAGATTATAGAATTGCATAATAAATCAGAAGAACAAATATGCAATTTAAACTTAGAATTCAAGCCATTTAGGATAAGATTAGTAAAAGTTATTCTTGATAATGGAGAAGTTGAAGTTTTAGCAACTTCTCTTCTTGATAAGAAAAAATATCCAAGTAAAGAATTTAAATGGCTTTATGGAAAGAGATGGGGAATTGAAACAAATTATGATCATTTGAAAAATCATTTGATGATTGAAGATTTTACTGGTCTTTCAAGTTTATCAATCATGCAAGACTTTTTTGCAAATATGTTTATAGCAAATATGCAGCAAATTTTTATTAGCGAAGCACAAGATGAATTAAAAGAACAAAAGAAAGACACCGAATATGAATATAAGATTAATAGAAATCTTTCTTTTGGTTTTATGAAAGATAGATTTGTCAAGATATTATTTGATAAAAATGTTAATAGAAATATAAAAGATTTGAAAGAATTGTTTAAAATAAATCCTTCTCCTATCCGAAAAGGAAGAAATTTTCCGAGAGTTTATCATAAAACAAGAAAGAAGTTTTATATGAAAAAGAAAAGAGCAGTTTGATATATTTAGTTTTATTCTTAGAAAAGGATTAGCTCTGCTTATTTAATTTAACTAAAATTTTGATATTGGGAAAGTTTCTGGTTTAAATTCTGCAAGTTAGAATATTATTTTTTAGAAATTTATCGATGGTAAAATCCTTAACTTAATGGAATTGGGGAGTA
>Ga0209541_10009223_pt1 | contig 16025 bp, 18 predicted proteins | sample RifCSPlowO2_01_FD_184027 | JGI IMG/M metagenome (GOLD analysis project Ga0209541, IMG submission 184027) | Groundwater microbial communities from Rifle, Colorado - Rifle CSP2_plank lowO2_0.1 (SPAdes) (version 2) | ecosystem: Environmental > Aquatic > Deep subsurface > Groundwater | place...
CTTGAGATTGTGATTCAAAATCCATAATATTTTTTTGATTTTTATTAATCTCGATTTACGACGACAGACCGAGAATATACACATTATATACTAAAAAATAATATTTGTCAAGCTTTATTAAACATGACACTTATTAAAATATTACATATAATTATATATTAGATTAGGATTTTCACCAAGCAAGACATATTGGGCCGTTAGCTTAGCTGGTAGAGCGCTACGCTGGCAGCGTAGAGGTCACCGGTTCAAATCCGGTACGGTCCATTCGATTACCTAGACTTTTATTAAAAAATAAGTTAGAATATGATTTATTATTAATTAATATTTAAATTTTTTATGGCAAATTTTGAAGGTGTGTCTAATGGAATTAATTTAATAGAAGAGGCTAATAGTCGTTGGGGAGTTGATCTTACTAATGACAGAGCTGTTTTAAGTAAAATGGTTTCTTTTCAAGGAAGGATGCCTGATGTCGCTGACTTAAGTAATATGTGGAGAGATTACCAAAAATTAGATAAAAGCGCCAATCTCAATAGAAAAAATTCTAGAATTGATGTCCCCGCAGAGAAAAGTTCTAATGTAAACAAAGAAGAAGCAGTATTAAATTAAATACTTGGTTAAGATGAATAATCAAAAAACCCCTGACTGATGGGGTTGACAATGTTTTATATTTATGTATAATATGAGTATAGATTCTTTGACATTTATATTTTATCTTAAACGAAAAATTATGAAAACAGAAATAAAAGACGAGGAAAAGGCAATTTTCCTGTCTGAATATCTTAAAAAAAACAATCAAACAAATCAGTTCGCTTTGGTCCCAAACGGGAAACCAATAGAAATTTCTGATTTTGTCCCCGGAAAATTAGTTAATTTTCTGATGTGTCCGAATGAAGCCGGAAAAATCCGGCAAAAAATTACCACATCTTTCAAAATTATCGAAATAAAAAATGGTTCGGGACAGGTAATTGCGGGAAATATAATTCTTTCCCGAGTCAAAAAACTAAAAGCCAATATTTTTTTTCCTGTTTCGGAAAACGGGAACCAGCCCCTAATCTCTTTATTTTTGTTAGAAAAATTAGAAACTAACAAAAATGAAGAAAACAAAGAGGAATTTAAAATATCTGTCTCAAAATTTCCTCCTCCTCTGAAATCTATGGATGAACTCTCCAAAGATTTTTTTCTGGAGAGTGAAGGAGGATTGGGGTGGAAACCTCGCCAATTTGGAAGATAAAATTTTTTACCCCCGACATTTATGTCGGGGCTTTCTTTTTGAGATTAAATTATTTTTATTGACTTTAATTACTATCCTTGCTAATCTTAGGATACCCGCTGATGGCGGTTTAAATAATGCCCAAAAAAGAAGAAGAAAAAGTATTAGGTCTTGTAACCGAAGCCTTACCCAACGCCTCATTTAGAGTAAAATTAGATAATGATCAGGAGATAATAGCTTATCTTTCAGGGAAGATGCGATTATACAGAATCAAAGTCTTAATTGGTGATAAAGTTGAAATAGTAACTGATTCTCCTGTCACTAAAGGGAGAATTGTCAAAAGATTGTAGTTAAGATACAATAAAGGATACCAAGTAAATACTAATAAATAACATCTTTTGGGATTGATTGAGTTATGAAAGTAAAATCCTCAATAAAAAAAATCTGTACAAAATGTAAAGTAATTAGAAGGAAAGGACACCTTCGGGTCATTTGTAGTAATCCAAGACATAAACGAAGACAATAATTTATTAATTATGAGAATTTTAGGAATAACAATACCAGATAAAAAACACATTGATAGGGGACTAACCTCTATCTATGGTATCGGGATTAATCGTTCAAGAAAAATTCTTGATGAAATTAAAATAGAGTATACAAAAAAAACCGAGAAACTAACTCCAGAAGAAGAAAATAAAATCAGAAAAATGATTGAAAGTTTTAAGGTAGAAGGAGATCTAAAAAGAGAAGTGGCAGGGAATATAAAAAGATTAAAAGATATAAAATCTTACCGAGGAGTAAGACATTTGAAATCATTACCAACTAGAGGGCAACGAACTAAAACTAATTCTAGAACAGTCAGAGGCAATGTTCGAAAAACGATGGCTTCTGGCAGAAGAAAAGTTGAAAAGACTTAAAAATAATTTTTTATGGGAAAGAAAAGAATTGTAAAAAAACAAGGAGGAGGATCAAGTAGTGAACTTAAATCGCGTTCTTTAGCTCATCTACCAAAAAAGAAATTAGTCTCGGGAACTCTTCATATTGAGGCAACTTTTAATAATACTAAAGCTACTTTATCAGACAAAAAAGGCAATGTCTTTTTTTGGTCTTCCAGTGGAGCCCTTGGTTTTAAGGGGGTAAAAAAAAGTACGCCTTTTGCTGCTTCTAAAGTAGGAGATTTACTCGGTGAAAAAGCAAAAGCAATAGGAGTAAAAGATGTTGAGGTCATTGTTAAGGGAGTTGGTTCTGGTCGAGAACCGACAATTAGATCTTTTATGGCTCATGGAATTGAATTAACTGTTGTTAAAGATGCCACCCCAATTCCTTTTAACGGACCAAGGCGTAAAAAACCACGAAGAGTCTAAAAATATTATGATTAATAAACCAAAATATAAAGTTTGTCGTCGCTTAGGGTCTGGAGTTTATGAGAAATGTCAAACTCAGAAATTTACTCTATCCGAAGCTAAACATGCCAAAACTAAAAAATTTGGAAACAGAAAATCTCTATCAAGTTTTGCTTCTCAGCTTTTAGAAAAACAGAAAATAAGATATACCTATGGATTATCTGAAAAACAATTTTCAAATTATATTAAAGTGGCTACTATTAGTGAAGGAACGAATACCTCAGAAAAACTTTTTGTAATTTTAGAATCTAGATTAGATAATATTATTTATAAAATTGGAATTGCTGAGACGAGACCGTTGGCCAGACAAATGGTCTCCCATGGTCATTTTACAGTTAATGGGCGGAAAGTAACTATTCCTTCCTATAAAGTAAAAATTGGTGATTTGATTAAAATTAGAAAAGGTAGTGAAAATAAAAAGATTTTTTCTAATTTAAGTAAAAAATTGAAGGATTATAATTTTCCTCCTTGGATAAAATTTGATCCTAATAAAATTGAAGCTGAAGTTAGAAATACCCCTAAAAATGATCAAGCCTTCTTAAATTTTGAAACAGTTCTCGAATTTTATAGTCGTTAATTAGTAATTAAGAGGTTTATCCTCTTTAAATATTTTTTAAAATAATGAATATATCTGAACATAATATTATATTGCCATCAAAACCCAGAGTTGTATCGGAAAAAGACACAAAAGGTGTTTATGAAATAGATAATTTAGCCCCAGGTTATGGACACACTTTAGGTAATTCTTTGCGTAGAATTATTTTGGCTTCTTTGCCCGGAGTGGCTATTACTTCATTAAAAATAGATGGAATCAGCCACGAATTTTCAGTTATTAATGGAATTAAGGAAGATGTTATTATTATTCTTCTTAATTTGAAAAAAGTACGTTTTAAAATGCTAACCGATGAACCGCAAAAAGTAAATCTTGTCGTTAAAGGTAAAAAAATTGTTACGGCGGCAGATATTATCGTCCCTAGTCAAGTAGAGGTTTTAAATAAAGATTTATATCTTGCCGAATTAACAGATAAAAATGCTTCTTTGAATATTGAAATGAATATAGAGAGCGGATTAGGTTTTGTTTCAAAGGAAGATTTACAAAAAGGTAAAATAGATATTGGAACAATTGCCATAGATGCTATTTTTACTCCAATTAGGAGAGCAAAATATGAAGTAGAAAATATGCGAGTAGGAGACAGAACTGATCATAATCGTTTACGAATAATTATTGAAACAGATGGAACTATTACTCCCAGGGAAGCAATGGAAAGATCTATTGAAATTATGATTACTCAACTTAAGGCTGTCATCGGTTTTAAAGAAAAAGAAGAAGATTTAGCTTCTGAAAATGAATTTATCTTAGCCGATAATCAATCAGGGGGTTTGTCTTCTTCAGAAGACAGCGGGGAAATATCTTCTTCTGAAGAAGATTATTCTGAAGCTCTTAAAACTAGAATTGATAATTTAAATTTTTCTACTCGTACTTTTAACGCTCTCACTACCGCTAATATTAGAACAGTTGGTGGAATTGCTAGAAAAAAGAAAGAGGATTTATTAGAGCTAAAAGGTCTTGGAAATAAAGGGATTCAAGAAATTAAAAGAGTTTTGGGTGATTATGGAATAATTCTAAAGTAATTTTTAATTTATGCGTCATGATAACAAAAACAGAAAATTTGGTCGCAAGACAAACGTTAGACAAGCTCTTTTGAAGTCCTTGGCTTTATCTTTAATTATTCATGGACAAATAAAAACTACTGAAGCCAAAGCCAAAGAACTTCGTCCTTTTATTGAAAAACTTATTACCAAAGGACGAGGAGATGATTTAAATTCACGAAGAATTATTATTTCTCGTTTAATGAATAGGAAAGAAGAAGTTAAAAAATTGTATGATGAAATTATTCCAAAATATAAAACAAGAAAAGGTGGCTATACAAGAATTACTAAACTTTCTTTTCGTCAGGGAGATGCTAGTCCAATGGCAATTATTGAATTTGTTTAAGTAAATTATTTTTATGGATTACAAAATAGATGCAACCAAGAGATCATTAGGAAGAGTCGCCTCAGAAGCAACTCAATTTTTGATGGGGAAAAATCTTCCTAATTTTGAGAGAAATAAAGTAGCTGAAAGCAAGGTTCATATTATTAATGCTTCTAAAATAAAGATTAATTTAACAAAACTAAAGACTAAAGAATATATTAAGTATTCGGGTTATCCAGGAGGATTAAAGAAAAAAACAATGGAGGAAGTAGTGGCTAAAAAAGGTTATACGGAAATATTAAAAAAAGCTATTTATGGCATGCTTCCTTCCAATAAACTTAGAAGCATTATAATAAAAAACTTAACTATTAGTGAATAATAAATATGCCAATAAAAAAAGAAAACACAACTGAAGAAAAAGAAAAAAAAGTAACCCCAACTAGGTACCTGGAAACTGTTGGAAGAAGAAAAACTTCAACTTGCAGAGTTCGGATAATCCAAGCAACTAAAAAAAGTTTTGTTGTTAATAAAAAAAGCGCTGAAGACTATTTTAAAACTGATGAACTGTTAAAAATTATCAATTCCCCATTAGAGAAAGAAAAAATTGGAACGAAATTTAATATCTCGGTAATGGTTAAAGGAGGAGGAATTCATTCCCAAGCCGAAGCGGTTAGACATGGATTGTCTAGAGGATTAGTTCTTTTTGATGAAAAACTAAGGAGCGATATGAAGAAAGCTGGTTTTCTTAAACGTGATCCTAGAATGAAAGAACGACGTAAATTTGGATTGAAAAAAGCCCGCAAGGCTCCACAATGGTCCAAACGATAACTTTTAAATTTTTATATGTCTAAAGATAAAAAAAAAGATCTAGAACAGGATATAAATATTGAGCCTAGTGATTTTGATGAAATTAGCGATGAAAATGAAAATTTTCAAGAAAAATTAAGGAAACTCAAAGAAAAACTAAAAGAATGCTCAAAAGAGAAACAGGAGTACCTTAATGGTTGGCAAAAAGAGAGAGCTGATTTTGCTAATTTTAAAACCGAAGAAGGAAAGAAGAAGTCAATTTTTATAAAATTAGCCAATGAGGGATTAATCATTCAACTATTATCTGTTCTAGATAGTTTTGATATGGCTTTTTCCAACAAAGAGGCTTGGGAAAAGATTGATAAAAATTGGCGAATTGGAGTAGAATCTATTTATAATCAATTTTTATCAGTTTTGGAACAAAATAATGTAAAACAAATTGATAATAATGGTATCTTTAATCCAGAGTTTCATCAATCGATAGATGTAATTTTAACTCAAGACAAAAAAGATGATGGCCGAATTGCCAAAATTATAAAAAAAGGTTATAAAATAGAAAATAAAATTATTAGGCCGACCCAAGTTAAGGTTTACAAATATAAAAAATAAGTATATAAAATAATATCTATGAGTAAAATAATAGGAATTGATCTTGGAACCACCTTTTCAGCCGTTGCTGTTATTGTCGGAGGTCAACCAGAAATAATGGAAAATGTTGAAGGAAACAGAACAACTCCCTCAATAGTTTCTATCGCTAAAAATGGTGATCGTTTAGTTGGGATGCTGGCTAAACGTCAAGCAGTGACTAACCCCGAAAATACTATTTTCGGGGTTAAGAGATTAATTGGACATCGTTTTAATGATAAAGAAGTTGCTAAAGATAAAGAATCAGTTTCTTTTTTGATTGAAAAAGGAGAAGATGGAGGAGTTAAAGTAAAAATGGGGGACAAATTTTATCGTCCAGAAGAAATTTCAGCGATGATTCTTCAAAAATTAAAAAAAGACGTAGAAGAAAAGATGGGAGAAAAAGTGACCGAAGCCGTTATTACTGTTCCAGCTTATTTTGATGATGCTCAGAGAAAAGCCACCAAGGATGCAGGGAAAATCGCTGGTTTAGATGTTAAGAGAATTATTAATGAACCAACAGCCGCCGCTTTGGCCTATGGTTTTAATAAGAAAAAAAACGAGAAGATCGCTGTTTATGATTTCGGTGGAGGAACTTTTGACATCTCTATTTTAGAGATAGGAGATGATGTTATTGAAGTTAAGTCAACCGATGGCGATTCTCACATGGGGGGAGAAGACATAGATCAAGCGATTATTAAATGGATAACCAACGAATTTAAAAAAAATTCTGGGATTGATGTTAGTAAAGATATTTTAGCTTTACAGAGATTAAAAGAATCAGCCGAAAAAGCTAAACACGAACTTTCTTCTACTACTGAAACAGAAATCAATATTCCTTTTATTACTTCAGATTCTTCCGGACCGAAACATCTTCTTTTAAAAATGTCTAGAGCTACTTTAGAAAGTCTTGCTCAAGAATATATTGATCGATCAATTGAAATTACCAAACGAGCCATTAAAGTCTCTTCTTTTAAAATTGACGAAATAGAAGAAATAATCTTAGTTGGTGGTCAAACAAGAATGCCGGCTATTATCAAGGCGGTCAGAGATTTGTTTGGCAAAGAACCAAATAAATCAATTAACCCAGATGAAGTGGTCGCTCTCGGAGCAGCTATTCAAGCCGGAGTATTGCAGGGAGATGTTAAAGATATTCTTCTCTTGGATGTTACCCCTTTGTCTTTAGGAATTGAAACTTTAGGTGGAATAGCCACAAAATTAATTGAAAAAAATACAACTATTCCAACTACCAAATCACAAACTTTCTCTACGGCGGCTGACAACCAACCATCGGTTGAAATACATATTGTTCAAGGAGAAAGATCAATGGCTAGTGACAACAAAAGTCTCGGAAGATTTATTTTAGATGGTCTTCCTCCGTCACCAAGAGGAGTTCCTCAAATTGAAGTTAGTTTTGATATTGATGCCAATGGTATTTTAAAGGTAACAGCTAAAGATAAAACAACTGGAAAAGAACAGTCTATTAAAATTGAAGCAAGTTCTGGATTAAATGATGACGATATTACAAAAATGAAACAAGAGGCGGAAATTCATGCTGAAGAAGATAAAAAAAAGAAGGAAGCAGTAGACATCAGAAATACCGCTGAAATGACTATTTTTACAGCTGAAAAAGCTCTTAAAGATAATGAAGGAAAAATTTCCGAGGGAGTTAAAAATAACGTTAATGAAAAAATTGAGGCTTTAAAAAAAATAAAAGATGAAAAAGATATTGAAATGATTAAGAAAGCTACTCAGGAACTTGGCACAGAGATGCAAAAAATTGGAGAGGAATTAATTAAGACTCAACAAGCATCCTCTACAGAGACTCCACCTGATGGCCAAGCAGAACAAGGAAATGTTAGAGATGTTGATTCTGAAGATTCTTCAACAGATAAAAAATAAGAAAATTGGGTTATCGTTTAAACATGAAAGATTATTATCAAATATTAGGTTTAGAAAAAAAAGCTTCCAAGGAAGAAGTTAAAAAAGCTTTTCATAAATTAGCTCACAAATATCATCCTGATAAAAAAGGGGGAGATGAGAAAAAATTTAAAGAAGTAAATGAAGCTTATCAAATTCTTTCTAATCAAAAAAAGAGAGCGGAATATGATTCATACGGAAGAGTTTTTGGTGATGGTGAAGGTTTTTCCGCCCAAGGCGAACCAGCCTCGGGTTGGGGCGGTTTTGAAGGTTTTTCTGCCCAAGGAGGACCAACTTCGGGCTGGGATTTTGGTAATTTAAATGACATCTTTAGTGAATTTTTCACTGGTGGAGGAAGAAACCAAAACATAAGACGAGGACGCGATATTTCTACGGAATTACAAATACCATTTTCAGATTCTATTTTTGGTGTTAATAGAAAGATTTTGATTACTAAAGTATCTAATTGTCAGACTTGTGAAGGAAATGGAGCTAAACAAGGGACAATCATGAAAAAATGTGCTACTTGTAATGGACAAGGACAAATTCGCGAAACTAAACGATCATTTTTAGGAAATTTTACTAATGTAAAAACTTGTGAAGAATGTCTTGGATCAGGAGAAGTTCCTAAGGAAAAATGTTCGGAATGTAAAGGAATAGGTGTTTTAAGAAATCAGGAAGAAATTGAAGTCAGAATTCCAGCTGGTATCAGAAACGGAGAAATGATTCGTTTGTCTGGGATGGGGGAAGCTGTCAAAAGAGGAACTCCCGGAGATTTATATATAAAAATAAATATTGCTCCCCATCCAGTTTTCAAAAGAGATGGATCAGATTTAATAATGAATTTAAATATTAAATTAACAGATGCTTTGCTCGGAATTGAAAAGAATATTGATATTTTAGACGGGCAATTAAAAATAAAAATTCCGGCTGGTGTTTCACCTAATGAAGTTTTAAGAATAAAAGGGAAAGGAGTCCCAATCTCTGGATCCAGAAGAGGGAACTTAATGATTAAGATTTCTATTAAATTGCCATCAAAATTATCTGGAACAGCTAAATCTTTAGTGGAAAAACTCAAAAACGAAGGAGTGTAAAAGTTCTAAAAGTTGATTTTATTATTATTTTGACTCTAGGGGGGGATAATGTTATGCTGTAGTTTGAAGACCTATAAAAAACAAAGGGTTTTTTATAGGTTCTGATACTAAAACTATGGAAAAATGAATGATTTAAAGATAATTTTAACAGGGAATAATCTAAAAATAGAGGAAATTTTTTCCTTGGTTTCTAATCCCGAAGTATTTATTGAACTTGATGAATTGGCCCTAGTGGCAGTGGAAAATGCGAAAAAATTTCTTGATCAAAATGCTCAAGATCAGATTATTTATGGTTTTAATACAGGATTTGGGCCTATGGCTTCATATATTATTGGAAACGGTGAAATTAATCATCTTCAAGAAAATTTAATAAAAAGTCACGCGGTGGGAATGGGGGACCCAATTGATCAGGACTATGTTTTATCCGCAATGGTGGTTAGATTAAATACTCTCCTAAGAGGTCATTCAGGGGTCTCGGTGGGTTTAATTAAACGTCTTCAAACTTTTATAAATAAAAGAATTATTCCTGTTGTTCCAGAACATGGAGCAGTTGGGACTAGTGGAGATTTAGTTCAATTAGCCCACATTGCTCTCGCTTTAATTGGTGAAGGAGAAGTATTTTATAAAAGTAGTCGTCGACAGACAGTTGAGGTTTTAAATGAACTTTATATTGATCCTCAATATAAATTATTAAATAAAGAAGGTTTATCCTTAATCAATGGAACAGCTGTTATGTCTGGCATTGCCGCCTTGCTCTGTGTTCGAGCTAATACTTTATTAAATTTTGGGGTTAAAACCGGAGCTTTGTCATTAGAATTAGTTAATGGTTTTAGTGATAGTATTTCTGAAAGATTACATTCATTTCGTCCGCATTCTGGTCAATCTAGTATTGCTAAATCTCTAAGAACTCTTTTAGCCTCCTCTAAATTACTTCAGAGTCGTTCTGTCTTTAGTAAGGCTGAACATATTACCAATAACACCCATGAGATACCACAAGATGTTCAAAATGTTTACTCGCTTCGTTGTATTCCTCAAATTTTGGGACCGGTTTTAGAGTCTCTTGATAGAGCTTATAAAGTTGTGGAAACAGAAATTAATTCAACAACTGACAATCCAATTATTGATTTAGAAAATAAAGTTTTCTTGCACGGAGGAAATTTTCATGGTGATTATATTGCTTGGGTAGCTGATTTACTTAAAATGACACTAGTTAAATTAACAATGCTCTCTGAAAGAAGATTAAACTTTTTTCTAAATAATAAAATAAATAAACGTTTTCCACCATTTATGAATTTAAGCGAACCGGGAGTTAATCTTGGGCTTCAAGGGTTGCAGTTTGTGGCTACCTCGACAACTTCCCAAAGTCAAACATTAGCTTTTCCTCAATATGTTCATTCTATTTCTACTAATGCTGACAATCAAGATGTGGTCAGCATGGGGGTTGAAGCCACTCTTTTTTTAGATAAAGTTATTGATAATGCTTTTATTGTTTTAACTATTGAAATGATTGCTTTGGCCCAAGGGGTTAGTTTTAGCAATAATAGAGATAAACTTTCTAAAACCACTAAAGAGCTTTTTGATAACACAAGAAAAATTCTTCCGGCGATAATAAAAGACGAAGTGATTATTGATAAATTAGACAAATTAGTTGATTTTTTTAAAAAAAATGGAAAATCTAATTTCTGACAGTGAAAAATGGTTATAAACTTTCATTTTGTGATTTTTTTTAACCATTATATAATTAGTTAGAAATGGAAAAACCCCTAATTTTAAAGAAAAAAGAAGATATTCCTTCAAAAGCAACTATTGTGGAAGCTTTTAATAATTCTCTCCGAGAATTATTTTTTATTGAAAATCCCAGTTTAAAGAACGATCTTCCCAAGATAAATAATCTTTTTAAAGAATATTTAAAAAACAAAAATTTTGAAGAAATTTGGGTTTATTATCCATGGAGAAATATAGCTGTTCATACGTTGTCAGAGAATTTGTATTATAAATTGAGAACCTCTCGTAATCAGAATATAATTACAGAAGAAGAACAACAAAATTATAGAAATTTTAAAGCAGGCATTGCTGGGTTGTCGGTTGGTTCTGCTATTTTATCGGCCTTGGTTATAAGCGGAGGACCAAAAGTTATGAAAATCGCTGATTTTGATAAATTAGAAATAACTAATCTTAATCGGATAAGAGCGAAATTATTAGATATTGGCAAAAATAAAACCATAATTTCTGCAAGAGAAACTTGGGAAGTGGATCCTTTTGCCGACCTTTACCTTTGGGAAAAAGGAATATCTGAAAAGACCTTAGAAGAATTTATTTTAGGAAAACCAAAACTTGATGTTTTTATTGATGAAATGGATGACTTATTTTTGAAAATATTATCACGATTAGTATGCAAAAAAAATAAAATACCAATACTAATGGCCACTGACAATGGCGACGGTGTTATTTTAGATATTGAACGTTATGATTTGGAACCAGAAAGACAAATTTTCCATGGCGTTCTTGGCAATGTTGATATTAAAGAATTTAAAAATATAAACAAAGAAAAATGGCTTGAATTTGCTAATAAAATTATTGGATTTGAACACCTAACAGAAAAAATGAAAAGTTCTTTACTAGAGATTGGAAAGTCTCTCCCTTCTGTTCCTCAACTTGGAACAACAGCCAATTTGGCTGGGTCAGCCATAACTTATGCTATTAGATTGATAGCCAATAAGGAAAATATTTCCTCAGGAAAATATATTATTAGCTTAGAAAAAAATATTAGAGATCAAGAAAAAATATGAACAATGCTTCTAAAAAATGGCTAGATTTATTCCATAAAACCGCTTCCACTGTTTTAGCTTATAAGAAATTTCTTAAAAAACATAAAATTAATCCATTAAAAATAAAGACTTTAAAAGATTTTACAAAATTACCTATTATAAATAAAAACAACTATTACCAAAAATATAATTTAAAAGATTTTTTTCCAAAAAGAAAAAATCCTTCCATGGCTTACGCCAGTTCAGGTTCTTCAGGCAAGCCAACTTTTTGGTTTAGAGAAGATGAGCAAGAACAATCTGGTGGAGAAATTCACGAAATAATTTTCCGCGATATTTTTAATATTACCAAAAAAGAATCTACTCTGGTGGTAGTTTGTTTTTCTATGGGTATTTGGGTAGCTGGTAATTATACGCTTTCTGCTTGCAGATATGTTTCAAACTTGGGTTATAATCTGACAACAATTTCTCCCGGAATAGAAAAGGAAGATATTTTTAATATTTTAAAGGAATTAGCTCCCAAATATGACAATTTAATTTTAGCAGGATATCCCTCTTTTCTTATGGATATTATGAACGAAGTCCAAAAAAGAAAAATTTTCATTAGAAACAAAAAAATAAATTTTATAATGTCCGGAGACAAATTTTCTGAGAGTTGGCGAAAAGATTTTCTTAATTTAGTTAAAATAAAAAATAGTCATTCCTTAATAAATATTTATGGGTCAGCTGATGCGGCTATTTTGGGGCACGAGACCCCACTTAGTATATTTCTTAGAAAAGAATTATTAATTAATAAAAATCTTCGGCAAAGGTTATCCGGAAAAGGGGAAGATTTTCCGAGTATTATCCAATATTATCCCAATAGAATCTTCTTTGAGGAGGTTGATGGAGAATTAATAATTACCTCCCAGACGGCTATTCCTTTGATTCGTTATAATATTCATGATATCGGAAGAATTATTAAATATGCAGAAGTTAAGAAAATACTAAAAATATGCAATCTAGAAAAAAAAGCCCAAAAACATGGTCTCTTTGAATGGAAATTACCACTAATAATATTAAAAGGGAGAACTGATGTGGCCACTACTTTTTATGCGCTAAACATATTTCCAGAGCATATAAAAGCGGGGATTGAAAACAAGAGTGTTAAGAAATTTTTAACTGGCAATTTTATGATATATAATAAAGTTATCAATCGCAATAAAGTTGAAAAATTATGTATTAGAATCGAGCTCTCAAAAGGAGTTCGACCAACTAAGAAGAATTTTGATTTAATAAATAAAAGCATCATCGGTCATTTGATTAAATTGAATATAGAGTTTAGAAAACTTTACCAAACTATTAATCAAAAAGCCTTACCGATGGTAAATTTTTACAAATATGGCGATAAAAAATTTCTCGCTGAAAAGAAACCTAGAATTGTAGGATTAGTTAATAAAAAACCTCGAAAGATAATATAACAATTAAAATGGAAGAAACAATTAAAAAAATAATTAATTATGCTGTTTGGGCTCCATCAGGTGATAATTCTCAACCTTGGAAGTTTTCATTAAAAGGCAATCAGGTTAGTATTTTTAATCTTCCTGAGAAAGATAATCCTTTTTTAAATTTTGAGCAAAAAGGATCTTATATTGCCCATGGATCTTTATTAGAAAATATGAATATTATTGCCTCCAATTTTGGGTATAAAATGGATATTAACTTATTCCCGAATGAATCAAACAGAGATCTTGTGGCTATTTGCACATTTGAAAAAACCATAACAGAACAAGATCCACTTTATGATTATATTTTAAAAAGATGCACAAACAGGAAACCATATGAAAACAAATCTTTATCAAGTGACCAGTTTAATAATATTCTTATCTCCTCAAAAGAAGTTGGTTATGGAAAGGTAGTTTTAATAGAAGAAAAAGAAAAAATGACTAAAATAGCCACAGCTCTCAGCGCTATGGATCAAATAGCTCTTGAAGAATCTTATCTTCACGAATTATTCTTCAAAGATATTGTTTGGACAGAAATTGAAGAGAAAAATAAAAAAAGCGGTCTTTATCTAAAAACTCTTGAACTACCATTACCCATCCAATACCTTTTTAGGGTCTTAAAATATTGGTCAGTTACTAAGATACTTAACAAAATTGGATTTTCAAAATTTGCGGCCAAAGGAAATGCTCAAATATATTCTAAGGCATCTGCTTTAGGCGTTATCCTTGTTCCTAATAATACTTCTAAGGATTATATTAATGCCGGTAGATTAATGCAACGTGTTTGGTTAAAAATTACCAAAATGGATCTAAGTCTTCAGCCAGTAGCAGGTTTATTATTTCTTGCCCAAAGAGTTTTTGTTAATAAGGCAAGTGATTTATCTAATGAACATATTAATTTAACAAAAGATTCCTATGGTAAAATAAAAAATATATTTAAAGTTAATAATGAAACAATCGCCATGCTTTTTAGAGTAGGTTATGGAGGAGAACCAAGCGCTCGCTCCTCAAGGAAAGAAGCAATTATAAAAACCCAATAATTTTTAATTTTTTATGGATATAGTAAACAATTTAGATTTATTATCAATAGGAGTTATTACTTCAGCCATTGGTGTTTTGGGTTTTGTTATATTTTTTAATAATCGAAAAAGTATTACTGGCAAAACATTTTTATTTTTTTCTTTATTAACAATATTTTGGAGTACTTTTAACTACTTAAATTATCAAACACAAAACACAGAGATCGCTTTTTGGTTTTTGAGAATTTCTGGATTTTTTGCAGTTTGGCATGCTTTTTCTTTTTTTCAGTTATTTTTCGTATTTTCTGAAGAAAAGAAAGTCTTCTCAAAATGGTATAGATTTCTTCTTGTCCCCATTACGGCTATCACCTCAATTATTACTTTAACACCCTTGGTTTTCTCCCAAATTGAAAAAGTATCATTGAATGGCAGAATTTTGGAAGTAGAAAATGGACCAGGAATCGCCCTTTTTGGGCTTGTTGTTACCGCTTTTGTTATTACAGGAATTATTCTTCTTGTGAGGAAATTAGTTAAATCTTCAGGACTACAAAAAAAGCAATTCAAAATTATCACCATAGGAACCATTATAACTTTTTCTCTTTTAATAATTTTTAATTTTATTTTTCCGGCTATTCTTAATAATTCCAAATATATATCACTCGGAGCATTATTTATCTTTCCTCTTGTGTTTTCTGTTTCGTACGCAATCCTAAGACATCATTTATTTAATATTAAAGTTGTGGCAGTCTCAGTTTTGACTTTTGCCTTGTCCTCAGTTACTTTTTTTGAGATTTTATTTGCCCAAGGATTAGATTTAATTATTTTTAGAAGTAGTGTATTTTTATTAATCCTTTCTTTTGGTATTTTACTTATCAAGGGTGTCTTTAATGAAGTCCAACAACGAGAACAACTGGAAGAGCTGACTAAAGAACTTGAATTAGCTAACCAGAAACTAAAAAGTCTTGATGAATTAAAGACGGAATTTTTATCCCTAGCTTCTCATCAATTAAAAAGTCCTCTAACTTCTATTAAGGGGTACACCTCCATGCTTTTAGAGGGTTCTTTTGGAAAGTTAGAGAAAAAACAAACTGAGGCGGTTGATCGGGTTCTTCAGTCGAGCAATCATTTAGTAAAAGTAGTGAATGATTTACTTAATGTTTCTAAAATAGAACAAGGAGGAATGCAATACGAAATGTCTTCCTTTAGGTTTGAGAAGATGGTGGCGGAAGTAGTGGATGAACTAAAAATAAACGCTCAAAGCCATAATTTAAAATTATCTTTATCCATAGATGAAAAACTTGGTTATGCGGTCAATGGAGACAGAGAAAAACTTCGCCAAGTGGTTCTTAATTTAATAGATAATTCTATTAAATATACTCCCAAGGGGTCAATTAAAGTCAATATTGGTAAAACTGCCAATGATACCAAAATACTTCTTTCTATTACTGATACCGGAGTTGGGATGAGGGAGGAAATAAAAAATAAACTCTTTCAGAAATTTGGTAGGCAAGATGAAAAAAAGATGTACGTCGGTGGTTCCGGACTTGGTCTTTATTTAGCCAAAGAAATAATAAGAGCTCATCGTGGTCAGATTTGGGTAGAATCAGAAGGGGAAAACAAGGGGTCAACTTTTTTTGTGGAATTAGATCTTGTTAAAAATTTAACCCGCTGGTCATAATTAATTATATTTTGTATAATTTAAATATATGAAAATAAAAATTATT
>Ga0209541_10009224_pt1 | contig 16024 bp, 18 predicted proteins | sample RifCSPlowO2_01_FD_184027 | JGI IMG/M metagenome (GOLD analysis project Ga0209541, IMG submission 184027) | Groundwater microbial communities from Rifle, Colorado - Rifle CSP2_plank lowO2_0.1 (SPAdes) (version 2) | ecosystem: Environmental > Aquatic > Deep subsurface > Groundwater | place...
ATCCTAAACTTCTTCTGTCTTTCCAGTGATAAACTGCCTCATACGTTAATTGCAGCTTGTAGGGGGGATTTTTGACACCATCTTCATTGCCTAACAAAACAGAAGCACTTGCCCATTGGGAAGTTCCGCTATCTAACTTAAGAAGTTTTTCAAGAGGCCATTTAATAATTTCTGGATTATTGTATATTTTCCTTTCTTTTAATGTTCCTCTTAAAATAAATTTCTTGTCTTTGTTGAGTTTCCACGAGGCAAATTTCAAAAATCTGTATAATGTAGCTGACTCTCCAACATCAAGAGGTTCGTCAGATTTCCATGCATTAGCACATCTGTAAAGCGCCTGCGAATCCTCGCTCAAAACCCTCTGTTTACCAAGAAATATTATTATGTCGTCGTAGTTGTTTATTATATCTAGGACTCCAACACGCATCATCCAAGATTTGTCTAATGGGATATACTGAGAAATTTTTTCACTTATTCCAGCCATTTTAAAGATAAAATAGCCCCGACAGGATTCGGACCTGTGTCAACTGGTTTCTTCAGCTATTTTCTTCCCAGGGGCATTTGTAGTTTTCTTCTCCCCAAGGGCTCTTCTTTTTCTAAAAGAAGAGGGCTTCCAGAGCCAGTTATCCTTGACCACTAGACTACAGGGCTATGCTCTAATCTTGAATTCAAGATATAAAAAGCTTATCATCAAGGCAGGATTGCGAAAAAGATATAAAGGACAGAAGCTCCTCTTAAATATGAGAATAATGCTAATAATTATCATTTTAATGATAGCGGCAGCTGTTTTCATAATACATGAACAGCAGACAGATTTTAAGACCATGAAAGGCATTTCCGAATTCGGCAAGACATACTTCAAATGGGTTGGAATGGTTACAGGGAATGTTAAAGACATAACCCTATCTGCCGCAAAAATGAAGTGGGTTCCGCAGGCAAAATAGCGGGAAAGATTTATAAAACAAATATCTATTTCTCTATGTATATGCCTCGATAGCTCAGCTGGTAGAGCACGTCCTTGGTACCTACAGTTTCTCTTTAGAAACAGAGGAAATCTGAAGATTTCCTATGCCCCGAAAAGCACAGCTTTTCGCGGAGAGAAGCTCTAGGAGGCAAGAGAAACTACAATTGCCGGCAAAAAGGACGGGGTCCCGTGTTCAATCCGCGGTCGAGGCTTTTGGCAGACAATTATAGCATTTAATATCCTCTGACAAAAACCGAGCAGAGGCTTTTTGCAAGAAAAGGTTTAAAAGGAGCGCAGGGATTAGGATAATATTAAACATGGCAAAGGAAAAAAAATTGGAATTTGGCTTGAGCATATTGAAAAATAATTATGAGAAAGAGAGAAAGAGATACAAGCTTCCAACATTCCAGCAGTTGAATGAGGAATTTGAGATTGAGAGAGTGGCTGACCATGAGACAGACATGCTCCTAAGAGACATAAGAAAAGCGATAACAGAAAAGGCAGTTGCATTTCTAAGATTTCTTGAACTGGTATTAAACCCGACAAATGCTCCATTCTTCATGTTTGCAATTCTGAAAAATTTAACCGCTCCAGACAAAAAGCTTATCGAAGGAATATACCAGAAGCTGTGCGAGTTTGAAATAAAGGCGATTTCATTGGACATGGATTACAATGAGAAATCAGAAGCAGAGTTCATAAAGTATGCAGCAAAACAATGGCAAAGCATGCATAATGAAATGAAGGAGCTTGGAGATGTAATAAGCAAGGCATGGCACGCTTCGTCTGAGAAAAAGGAAAGAAATTATTTCGGGTAAACCTTTGCAATTAGTGAAGAATAATTTTCTCTATTCCATCTTCAGATTTGAGCTGTTTGTCCAAGTATTCTTCTGCTTCCTTGTCCGCCTCAACTACAAGATAGCCGACAGGCCCTATCATCTTCCATCTCTTTGCAAGATTTAAGATTGCAGCTTCATCTGCACCATGCTGCGTGATTAACTTGCGGTTTATTTTATTGTGTATGTCATCACAGAAGTAATATTCCATCTTTTTTATTCTGCCTGTATCTTTATCGCTAATGCATCTGGCAAGTGATTTTGTACTTGGTTCATCTATTTTATTGTTCTGTATGTCCTCTATGTACATTATTCTTCTGTAGTTTTCCATTTTAATCTCTCAATCCCCTAAGAAACAGCTTAGGTGCTGAACACCTCTCTAATTTTTTTAATATAAAGACATTTATAAATTTAATGCAAGGCATCAAAATCCAGTTCCAATACTGAGACAGGCATCTCCAAATTCCATGATGAAATGACCTTCGGATGAATTTCCCCAATAATTCCTGCCTTTGCATTGTTTATGATTACGCTTCCTGCCCTGCCCTCGATAAAGCTCTGGTGCTGGACCTCTTTTATGCCGCATTTCACATTTAAATTTTTCATTATATAATCAAGAATCTGCTTCATCTCAGTAAAATTCACTTTGGAATGCGTTATTGCAACAACAAGCTTGTCTTTTGTCTTTTCTTCCTTCAAATCATAGCACTCGCCAATCTCGAATATTTTCTGGGGGAATTCCTTTTTTGTGTTCTGGCTGAGGAATTCAAGCACTGAAGGGATAAGGGAATTTCTTATGCAGGAGTAATTCTCGGATATCGGATTTGCAATCTCTATGGCATTCCCATTCTCAAGATGCATCCTGCCGGAGAGATTATTCCTGCTTGTCAATGTGAATGTCGCAATCTCCTGCATATTTAATCCAACAAGCATTTCAGTTATTCTCTTTTTTATTGGCATCAGCCCTGCTGCTTTTCCAGTTGTGGGGATTCTTGCCTCTTCAGGAGCAAGCTTGTCATAACCATATGCAATCGCTATATCCTCAATTATGTCCCGTTCATCCATAATATCCTGCCTGTAAGGCAGATAATATGCGATTATCTTGTTTCCATCCTGCTTTGCATCAAATCTTGCCTTCTTCAACAAATCACACATCTGCCTTGCATTAAGCTCAAGCCCGATGATTTTGTTGCAGTAATCTATGCCTGCTGAAAATGACTTGGGCGATAAATCAGGGGTTGCAATCTTATTATTGCCGTGAATTGAAACCTGCTCAATCTTGCCTCCTCTTTCAGCCAATGCAGACACCATGATATTCAGGACAGGGACAATAAACTGGTAGCTGAAACCGGTAACCTCAACAAAAACATTTTTTGTTTTTTCTGTAACCTTTCCTGTCAGATTCGAGTTTATTATCGGAGGCATGCTCAAAACCTCCTTGGCAGCATCAATCAGAATAGGATACTCTTTGCAGTTCGCAAGAAGATGCGAATACTGCCTGCCCTTTTCATGCTTTTGCAGTATCTCATTCAATGCCAATGGCCCGTTCATGTCAAGGGGGACAAATTTCAATTCATTTGGCTTGAATGTCGTGTATGTTATCGGCCATTTTATCCTGTCAAAATCATAGATTCCCAAAGCTGCTTCCTTTCTCTTTAATCCAAAATTCTCGCAGAGTTTTTCCTGCAACTGTATAATCTGGTTTATTGATGCCTCATCCAGCCTGAGATTTTTTACAACAGCGCAAACAATCAATGGCCTTGCCTTTGCAACCTTGCTTTCCACTTTCAGAATGTAATTTGATTTTGATGCAGTGTATTTTGGCAAACCGATTTCCTTTCCCAACTGCCCCTTTATTATTCTTGCGATTCCCTCGCTTGACCATAAATCAGGCCTGTTGACATCGCCTGCCTCGATTTTCAGCATATCGCCTGATTCTGATTCAAGAGTTGCCTTTGCAAAACTTAATAGCTCTGATAATTCATTAGTGTTAAGATTTTTTCCTATCAAACTGCACAAATCCCTTTTTGAAACCTCAATTACAGGCATTTTAAGCTAACGCCAGCCCTGCTGGCTGATACCTCCTTTCCCTTATCTTCTGATATTTAACCTGCAATAATCTTGCCCCAAGAAAGTCCTCGGTAATCTGGTCAAGCTCCCCATTCTTAAAATGTATTATGCCCCTGCTCAGAAAATCATGGCTCTTGATTTCAGCATTCCTCTTGCCATACAAACTTTCATCAAAACCCCTGATTAGATATCCCAAATCTGTGACAATAAAATCTCCAATATATTTCCTTATGCTTTTTAAGTCATGCTCTGAAAAATTATTATCTTGAATTTCAGCTTCAATCTCAAGGTTATACATCCTGTTTCCCTTTAGCATATCAAATATATTCGTCATCTTGCACCCCTTAAAAAGTCAATATCATAGCTGAATAACTGCCTTATGTCATCTATTCCTAATTTGTACATTGCCAGCCTGTCAATTCCCAATCCCCATGCAAGAACACTAACATCCTTGCCTAACAATGGCATTACTACTTCCCTTCTAAGAATGCCTGCTCCCCCTAATTCAATCCAGCCAAATTTAGGATGCTTGCCATGCAATTCAACAGAAGGTTCAGTAAACGGGAAATAATGCGGAACAAATTTTATCTCTTTTATATTGCCAATCTCCTCTGCAAATAGCTTGAGGATATGCAGCAGATTTCTTAATGTCAGGTTTTCCTGGACAATTATCCCTTCAACCTGATTGAACTCGCTTAAATGCTTTGCATCGATTACATCTGGGCGGTAGCACCTTGTTATTGCAAAATACTTGCTTGGAATTTTTGCCTTTGGCAGTTGCCTTGCGCTCAAGACAGTCCCCTGAGGGCGCAATATCAGCCTTAAGGCATTCTGAAACTGCCACTTGTAATGCCATGATTTCTCATGCTGCTGCTTTACCTTTTCAATAATCTTCTTGTCAATTTCGGCATTTAGCTTGTTCTTTATATAATATGTTGATGTCCATTCCCTTGCAACATGAAACTGCGGCTGGAATAATGCATCATAATTCCAGAATTCATTCTCAACCAAACTGCCAGTCATCTCTTCGAAACCAAGAACAACAAGTTTTTCCCTTACTTCCTGTAGGAAATTAAGATACGGCTGCCTCTTGCCGCCAAAAATTCTCGGCACAGGGCTTACAATATCATATTTCCTGAACTGCTTTCCTTTCCATGATGTTTTCTTCAGTATTTCTGGTGTCAATTGCTCAATGTAACTCAATTTGCTGAAATCCTCTTTCATAAGTTTCTTCCCAAAATCAGCGACCTCGAAATTCACATCTTTTATTTCAGCGATTATTATTATATCCTTTCTGCCCTTTAACTGTTCAAGTGAATATTTTTGCTCGGGGCTTAATTTTTCAAGAGGCAGGGGAAGAATCTCAAGAAACTGCTCCTCAAGCATCTTTTTGCTTATCTCTTCTTTTTTTGCCTGCAGGGTTAATTTCCCGTTTTCCAAGGAAGCAAGCGCCTTTCTTTTCAGCACTCCAATAGCTGCCTTTAATTCATTCTCGCTTAGCCCTGTCTTTTTTGAATCTTCCAAGCTTAATGAGATTTTTTCTGCAAGAATATTCAATAATCTTCTTTCAGGCAGCCCCTGTTTTAGGTAGAGCATTCCGTTAGCACCCAAAATAACATCCTTTCTTGAAGCATAGTTCAGTTTCACTATGCCCTTGTTTGCAAGAAATTCCAAAGCCCTCAAAACAACAGTCCTGTCCTCCTTTGACTTTTCAAGAATCTCGTTAACATTCCTGCATGACAGAAAAGGCAGGATTTTCTTTTCAGTAGGGCTCAATGACTTTATAATTTCCCCAATACCTTCCATAGCTATTATTGAGGGCAAAGAGTTTTAAAAACCTTTTGAAAAAAATTATAAGAATGAGACGAAATCACCCTTTGTTGACTGCTGGAAATGAAGGTTTTCTGCCAATGAATGAGGCCCGCTTTCCCTGCAATTTTCGCGTTTTTTAATCAATGGATTTACCATTCTGATTAGCGTCAATGCATTGTCTCTCAATTGAGGATAGCGTATTTCATCTGACGCGTGATTAAGAAGGCATCTTGCATCTTCAAGCAATTTCTTTGCAGATTTATATTTTTTATCGCAGAGATTCTCATAGAATTCCTCTACTTCTTCCATAGCATCTGGAGCAGAGCCATAATCCCTCATTTCAGGTTCTAATTTTCTGAGAAATATCTTTTCACCGCTGCTTAAGTTAAGGTAATCAGAAGTGCATCTTGACTTTTTAATCAAGCCGGCTAAAGATTTGTATTCAACCATTTCTTCCCTGCCTTTATTTCTTTATTTATGAGAATTATCAAACAATTGTTTTAATGCAGATGTGAAGAATGGGGAATTAATCCATATGCCTGTCTCTTCCTCATGCTTGTCGCTTAATGCGAATATTGTCTGCTTGTTATCAACAATGCATAATCTTGCATTCAGGTTTGTCGGCCTGATTAACTTCTTGTATTCTGCCAGGCCCTCTATATCCTCTGGCTTTGCATTAACTGCAACCTTTATGTCAACGCCCTTCCCCTGCAGCTTGTCAAATAACGGCTTCAGGAACTTGCTTTCCTTTCTTAATGCACTTACTGTTGTCACAAGCACGACATGCTCCTTTGCCTTTCCTATCATATCCCTTATCTGGGCATCAAAATTGCCCCTGCCCTTTACTGCCCCGCTTAATTCTGGTATGTTGATTGGTTCAATGCCCTGCTTGTATAAAATCTCCAGTTCAGTATATTCACTTGTGTCCTTCAAGCCGTTCAATGCCTTCATCTTTTCATCCACCTCACATGAGGCATTATTTTTTAGTCTCTCAATGACAGAAGAAGGATGAACTGCTATATACTTAAGGGGCTTGTCAAGTTTCTCTATAACAAAGCCCTGTTTTGCAAGCGACTCAAGAACATCATATGTCCTGCTTCTCGGAACATCAGATATCTCTGCTATCTCTCCTGCACTTGCAACTCCCTTTGAGAGCAAGGCAGTCCATACTTTGGCTTCATAAATATTCAATCCAAAATAATGCCTTATCTTCCTTAAAAGTTCTGGTTTTATTATCATTTTATCTCCTCCAGTCTTGCAATCCTAAAACCGGGAAAATACCCCCCCTGTTTTTCAACTGAATAAAATCTGTATTTTGGCGTTGAATTGACTTTTATCCTGCCTTCGGTTTCAACAGTATTGCCAAAAATCCTGTTTCTTATCTTAGAATTATCAATCACCCTTAATCTTTCTGCCTCAACTTCTATATTTTTATGTGAAAAGAAATCCTCTCTCAATTTATCCGCTTCAATGACACTTCCTCGCTTGTTGCCTACAACAAGGTTATCTATGCCCCCTTTGCCGTCTTCAACATAAAGCATAAGAGCCGAATCTGCAAAATACAATTCTTCAAATGTGTCAGCATATCCCTTTATTGGTGTCAATTCTATTTTTGTTTTTTCCATTTTAATCATCCGCGTAAATTTCCTTATCGTGTTCATCGCATAATTGGCCTGCGCCTTCCACATATCCTGTTCTTTGGTCTACTGGTGTTTCTGTCTTGTATCTTGTCTTTGCCTTGCACACTACGCATAAATCAAAGCCATCCTCTGAAACAAATTTCTTCTCTATGTTATTAGCCATTTTGATATGTCTCCCTTAATCCTTGTCTGCCCTAATTTTGTTATTATTTAAGGGTAACAACTATTTATAAATGTTTTGGTTGAAAAGGGGCTGGGAAGGTTTATAAAGCTTTTTTCCCTCGGCAGATTAGGAGTGAAAAAAAAGGTGAAGCACGCATTAAATGTAACGATATTCCTTCTCGGGATGTTTTTGGTAACGCAGCTTTTGGGGCTTGCTGTAATCAATGCATACTCCCCAAGGACAGAAATAGCGATTAACCAGGCGACAGGACAGCAGGAAGCCGTGAATGTAACACCCCAGCTGCCATATGGAATGCAGCCGCCTGAAATGAAGCCAGAGGTTTCATTCCTGTCAATAATATTTTCCATATTCCTTGCAACTGCCTTTATCCTATTGATAAGAAGGTTCAAGATACATATATTACTGAGGATATGGTTCTTTTCAGTTGTTGTTTTGGCAATAGGAATAACATTTAACGCCTTTATTTCAAAATTTTTGCAGGGTCCTACCCAAGTACTTGCAATTGTTATTGCACTGCCTCTTGCATTCTACAAGGTATTCAAAAGAAATATAGTGGTCCATAATATCACAGAACTGCTTGTGTATCCGGGAATTGCCGCTGTTTTTGTGCCAATACTCAATGTATGGACAACAATTGCATTGCTGATAGTCATAGCAATCTACGATGTATATGCTGTATGGCACGCAAAATTCATGCAAAAGATGGCAAAATACCAGATTCAGCAGCTTAAGGTTTTTACCGGCTTCTTTATCCCCTATGTGGCAAATAAAGACAGGATAAGGATAGAAAAAATAAAGCACACCAATCTAAGCCAGAATGCAAAAATAAAGAAGCTAAAAAAATTAAGGATAAAAGTCAATCTTGCAATGCTTGGAGGGGGGGATGTTTCATTCCCGCTGATTTTTGCGGGCGTATTATTAAGGGCATATGGAATTATGCCTGCATTGATGATATCATTAATCTCCACACTTGCATTGGCTTTGCTTTTCATGCTCGCAAAGAAAGGCAAGTTTTATCCTGCAATGCTTTTCTTAACACCTGCATGCATTATAGGATGGATTATCGGAGTTCTGATTGGATAAAAATCATAAAAAAAACTATTAAGATTAAACATGCTCTAATACAGAATTCCTATGAGGATTGATTTTATCTGGCTGAATCTTACCTTGCCGTCGGGCTGTTCAGCGCTGTCGCCTTTTGCTATGCTGTACCATCCATTATCGTCTGTGCCAGTCTCTATAACCCTATGAACAATAAGAATATTATCCTGCTCGTATGTTATTATATCCCCCACTTTTATTTCAGCGGGTGATTTTGGCACAATGTTTATGCCTTTTGTATTCTCTGTTATCATCGGGTTCATGCTGCTCGTGTTTGCATATTTGCTTATTGATGGATTGCTGATATTTATTACAATCCTGTCCTGTTCAATGCCAATCTGGCTCAGGTTCACCCTTTCAGAATTCTCGGCAACAGCCTTGTTATTCTCCTTAATCACGAATGGATTTGTGAAAGGGATTGCAAATAAAAGTGATACTGCTATGAGTATTGTTGCCAAAAACAAAAATCTTTTCATTTCCCTCTTTAGTATATTCTTCCTGCTCCCCTTTTTGATTTAACTCAATAATTACTACAACTTTAAATATATTTGTGTTAGAAAAAATATATTATGCTCATTTATAAGGGAAGCATAGGAACCTTAGGTTCTTATTACTTCAATCTTATTGTTTCAAGATTTCTCGGGGCAGATGTTTCTACACGATGAAGCTGATACAAAGAGGAGGCCAAGTCGAGGCATTTGCTTTGCTCGCCGTGATTTATTATAATTCTTTTAGGCGCTGGCTGGAGATTATTGATAAATGCGAGAAGCTGGTTTCTTCCTGAATGAGCAGTCAATCCGTCAATTGTTGTCACTTCCATATTGACTTTCGCAACCTCTTCCCTGCTTTCAACCTGATACTTCACTTCGCTTATTCCTTCCTGAACTTGGCGGCCAAGGCTTCCTATTCCCTGGTAACAGACAAATATTATATTGTTGTTCTTTGAACCCGCAAATTCCTTGAAATACTCAACTGACGCCCCTCCAACTAACATGCCGGACGTTGCGAGAACAACACAAGGCCCGCCTTCAAAAACCTGCTGTCTTTCTTGTGTTGAACCGACTCTCTTGAATATATCAGAAGCAAAGGGGTTATTATCTGCAAATATCTGCGCCTTTACAACATTGCTAAGGAAATTTGGATAAGCAGTATGAATTGCTGTTATATCCCATATCATCCCGTCAATATAAACTGGAATATTCGGCAGAACGCCGGACTTGACTGCCTGCTCAATTATAAGCATTGTCTCCTGGCTTCTTCCTAACCCCAATTCTGGAATAAGAATCTTGCCCTTTCTTTCAATTGTTCTCTTTATTGCATTTATCAGCATGTCCTCTGCATCCTTTCTTGGGGGAAGAACGTCATTCTTGCTTCCATAAGTTGATTCAATTATGACTGATTCCAATCTGGGGAATAATGTTTCTGCCGGCTCCAGTAATCTTGTCTTGCCAAATTTCATGTCAGCAGAGTAAAGCATGTTATGCAAGCCATTTCCAATATTCAGATGAATCATCGCGCTTCCAAGTGCATGCCCTGCATTATAAAATGTCAATCTTACATCTGGAGTGATGTCAGTAACCTCGTTATACTCAAGGCAGATGCTGTGCTTCACCATTTCTTTTATGTCATCAGCAGAGAATAATGGCTGCACTGCCTTCTTGTATGCAACGCCGATATAATCAAGCGCGAGCAATGATGAAATGTCTCTTGTAGGTAATGTCATGTAGCAAGGCCCCCTGTAACCCATCTTGTAGAGCCAAGGAACCATGCCTGAATGGTCAAGGTGCGCATGAGAAAGTAATATTGCATCAATCTCCTTTATATCGCATTCGCTTACATCAAGATACGGGAATTTCTCCTGGTTCTTTTGCGCTGCAACATCTACCCCGCAGTCAAGAAGTATCTTTGATTCAGGCGTGCTTAACAGCAAACAGCTTCTTCCAACCTGCCTGCCGCTTCCCAAAAAGGTAATCCTCACCCACTCATCAATCTTCTCTGGATTCCATTCCTGGTAAATATTTTTTCCTATTGAATTAAGAAATTTTTTCCTGTAATTGTTATTCAGGTAAAGAACATTCCTTATGTTCTCTGTAATCTGGCTTCTTATTGCAGGGCTTCTCTGTATCTGGGGAATCCAGAATGTATTTCTTCTTATCTCTCTCAGTATCTCGCCTCCCTTGCCTATTGCCATGCCTGGCTTCTTCGCCTCGATTATCACGATGCTTCTCTGCACATCGAATATTATATCTGCTATCTCTGCCTCTTGCGGCACAATTTCCCTTATGAATTTTTCTGTCTTTTCCTTGTCAAGAAGGGCTGATTCATCTGCCCTTAACTCAACCCTCTTCTTTATCCTGTTCACAATTGCCCTGATTTTTTCCTCTGAATCGAGAAAGAATTCCTTGTCCTTTGTATAAAGAACTATGTTTGCCCCTTCAAATGACGCATTTCCTATTACATCAGGCAATTCCTTCAATATGCTGTTTATTATGTCTGCCATTTTTAATATAAAATCAAATTCTTAGTATACTCGTTATGATATCTTGCATTTTTCAGAATTTACAAAATTGCTTGAGAATGTTTGATTATCTTATTTAGCTGCAACTTTTTCCTCTCTTTCTTCCAAGCCATTCTTGTCTATTACGACCAAATCTATGCCATCGCCTGTTCCTGCATCCCTCTTTATCGCTGTCCTCAATACCTTTAATGCAAGCTCGGCGCCCTGATTTACCGTAATATTGGGATTCCATTCATTTTCAAGTATCCCATAAGCCATTATAGAACCATAAGAACCAGAGGTTATGTAATCGTCGTGTTCTGAGACAGTTCCGTCAAATGAAACCTCATACAAGCTAAAGCCATTCGCGTCTTTGCCTCCAATAAGGAAATGGACTATTCCGGGGATAGTTGAAAACTGCCTTATGTTCTGGTAGGCAATAGAGCCAAAAAGGTTTGCTGCTTCCTTGACAGTAGTAGATGATTTTGTCCTCAATTCCTTTAATCTTAACTGCGCCTTGACAATCTTGAGCATCATCTGGATGTCTGAAACCAGGCCAGCAGTAGTAACGACAATACCCTTGCTTATTTCGAATATCTTCTTCATCTTCTTGCTTGCGATGAAGTAACTCTCGCCAAGAACAGCGCGCTTCTCTGCCGCAAGTATAATTCCGTCCTTGCATACAATTCCAACTGTAGCAGTTCCTGTCTTTCTTGCATCCTTCTGAATGTCATCAGCCATTTTTCAATTGAGAATAAGCTCTTTAAATTTTAAAACCAAAATCCTTTATAAATCTTTTGTTTCGGGGGGCTTTGTTAAATAAGTCCTCTTTTTAGGCTACTTATTTAACAGATTTAGCCAAATAATCCAAAGAAATTAAAGCTCTTAAGTAAAGCCAATACAGAAATTATTATGGCTATAATTGAGATGCTTAATGTTCTTTCTTTCATCTTTATCGCCTCAAGGTTCCTTAGATACTCCAAACCCTTTAAGGTTACTATATTATTTGCTTTTGGGTCAAAAACAATATATCCGTGAGATTGTAAACTTCTATCCATATCCCCAGAAACATATTTCCTAAATTTTTCTTTTTTATTTTTATCTAATAAAGAATTACAGATTTCTATTGTAGAATGACTTGATAAATACTTTAATGCCTTATATATTCTTTTATCAATTTTATTCATTTTTCTCTCTTTTTACAGATAATATATCCTATTAATATTATAAATATTGCAATCGACATTTTAATAATTAAGTTATTAGCTGCTAACCAAAAATCAGCTTTAAACGAAGAGTAGTTTGTGCTTGATAATATCCAGACAACAATCCCCCCACTAATACCAGTTATAATGTTTCTAAAATACTCAATATCAAGTTTCTTTAGAGGCATAAAGTAAGACCTTAAAATACCTATTAGTAGGAAAAGTCCCATTGAAGTAACTGAGATATAGAAGAATATCGAGTTAGCCTGTTGATTAAGTATATACTGATAAAACATCAAAGTCAATACCCCCAAGAAGAATATCCCTAAGAATATTGTATCGAGTAGCTGCAACACATCATAGTTTTTTGTTTCCTTAGAATATTGCTCTTTCATTTTATTCTATTTCTTTTTTATTTCAAGCTAAGTTTTGCCAACAAGTGTTTTTCCCTCGTCCTTGCTGAACCTTATTATGCTGTCAACAAAGCTTTCTATCTCGGCCTCGTGGCTGACAAGTATTATCTGTTTCGCCTTTAATTCGCGCAATACGTCCCTCATCTTGTCCAGCTGCTCTGAACTGAAGCCATCTGTCGGCTCATCAAGTATTATTATATCCTTTGTCTTTATCCTGCTGATTAAGCTGTTTATAACCTGATTTAACGCAAGCCTATAAGCAAGGGCCGCTGCAGTCCTTTCGCCTCCTGAAAGGAAACCATAATCAATCTCATATCCATTTCCCTCGATTATCGGGGTGAAACTCTCGTCCAGTCTTACAGACAAGCCTGAAACAAGCATTGCGAACCACTTCCTGAATAATTGCGAGAAATCAAAATGAACCTTTGCCATTACCTCCTGCTCAATTGTGTTTATAACGGGAATGAACTTGTCCTGCAGCCAGTTTTTCATCCTGCTCAGGTACATAAGATTTTCCTTTGTCCTTTCCATATTCGCTATTTCATCCTTCAGGTTTTTTGCAAGAGACTCAAAATTCTCTATGTCCTTCTCTGTCTTGGCCTTTTTTATTGCAATCCTTCTCTCCTGCTCCTGAACAGACTCAAGTGCATTTTTGGCTTTCTTGTAGTTGGCTTCTATTTCTGACATCAAGGTAATCTTATTTTCAAGTTCGCTGATTTCCTTTTTAAGGTTTTCATGCCTTGATTGGAATCTCGCCTTGTTTTCAGTTGTTCCCTTGTTCTCAAGCTCCTTTTCCTCTAATCTATGCAAATTTATCTTAAGCAGGCCTATCTCCTTTTCCTTGTTCTGTATTGCCTTGAGATTTTTCTTTGATTCCTCAAGCTTTATTGAGGTTTCATCGCACATTGCAGTATATCTTCTCAATTCTGCCTCAATTGTTGCTGATTCTGCCTCATTTTTCAGGACAAAATCATGCTTGTGTGCCTGGGTTACTTGCTGCCCGCATACAGAGCATATGCTCAGGCTCATTATTTTCCTCGCATGCTCCTCTTTCTCATTCTTCTTCGCCTTTAGCTCGCTTATCTTTTTCTCAAGCTTTGTATACATATCCTGCAGCCTGTTAATCTCATGCTGCTGCTGAATCAATGCAGATTCAACGCTTTCTATGGTTTCTGCAGTAACCCCTTTAAGCGACTCCTTCATTTCAATAATCTGTGAATCAAGAATTTTTGTGCGCTCAATACTCTCAAGAAGCTGCTCTGTTGTTGTCTCAAACTCTGATTTTTTTCTTGCGATTTCTGTCCTCAGCTTGTTCAGTTCGCTAATCTCCTTTTCCATAAGAACCAGTTTTTCCTTTTCATTCCTTAAATTCTGCAACGCAATCTCGTGCTCTTTCTTTACTTCAGACAACTGTGATGAAAACTCAGAAATATTTTTTTCGGCATCAGCCAAAGAATTCCTTTTTGCTTCTAAGCCAAGTATCTGCCCCTCCTTGTTTTTTATTGATTCCCTTAACTTCGCGGAGAATATCCCTATATTATTTATCAATGCCTTGTATTTGTCTATCCCGAAAACCCTTCTTAATGTATCAACCCTTATGTCTGATTTTTCCGCGAGAATCTCCCGCATTGACTCTTGAGGCGTGTAAACAGTATAACGGTAAAGGACATCTGTCTTTGTAAGAAATTCAGGAGGGTAATTCAGGAACTGCAATATTGCATTTTTAAGTTCAGTTGCAGAGAGTTCTTTCTTTTCATTGTCAACTGTAAGGAATCCTGAATCCTGAGCAACTGAATCCTTCGTTCTCTTCAATGTCCTTTCTATCTCTATTTCTTTGCCGCCTATTTCAAGGCATACCCTTATTGTTCCATTGTCCTTGCCATTTCTCAGCAGGCCAGCTCCACTCAGCATCCCTCTTTGCAAACCGAATAATGCAAATTCAAGGGCGAGAAGGACTGTTGTTTTCCCGGAGCCAATATCTCCTGAAAGGAGGACACTTCCCTCTGGCAGATTTACTTCTCCCTGTTCATAAGAGCGTATGTTCTTCAGACAAATTTTTTTAATTTTCATTTTGCATCACATGGGAATTTTTAATATATTCATCATAATATCCCTTCCAACAAGTGCCGCATACACCCCTCTTTTTGCAAATCTCATCCTTCTTGTGCAGCTCATAGACACTTATATGGATTAAGCAACCACAATCCTCGCAATCTGTCAAATTGCAATCTTTTCCATTTTGATTTTGTTCTATTCTGACTTCTGTTTTTACCTTTTCTTCAAGCTGGTTCATTTTTCTATCATCCCCTTTATGCCCAGTATTCTTATTGCCTCTTCATTAACCCTTGATTCAAATGCCGTTGATGTCTCGCCCTCGCGCTTTTCCATATCAAGCGACTTGATAATATTCAGCATAAATCCCGAGAACCCGTCATCCTGCTGCATCTCATACCTCCTTATAACCTCCTGCTCAATCTCATCAATGTTATCGCTTTTTGTCTTTACTTCAATCTCGAGCTCTGAGCTTGAAAGGTCTGAGGTGTTGCGCAGATGTGCATATGCCCCTGCAAGCTGCGCGTTTATCGCATCAAATTTTATGTCAGAGGTTTTGCCATTAAGCTTGCCCCTTATCTTCAGCAGGACAATCTTGTCTGCTATCTGGCTATTTGATATCTCCTTCACCACAAACTGCGTCGCTGTTTCAGCATCCTTGTTCGTAACATCAATCTCAATTGTAAGAACATCCTTCAGCCTTATCTCTATCCTTTCCACCTTGGGAAATCTGTTGTATTTGTCTATCTCGACAATGCAGAAGTTTCCGGCCTTCAGTTCCTCCAGCTCGCCAAAATTATTAGGGAATAACGGCCCGGGATAAATAACATGCCTCTTGTCTATTATCTTCTCCTTCACCTTATGCAAATGCCCCGCAGCATAATAGTCAAATCCGTCAGGAAGATAAACCCCGTCAATTGTCTCAACTGCCTCAAGCTCCTTTGGCTTGACTTCTGTTATTGTAGTATGCATCATGAAAATCCTTATCTTATCGCTATGCTTTTTCAGATCATCCATAACAAGATTCCTGAACATATTTCTTTCAAGCCCTGCCTTTTTCCCGGGCAAGCCGGCAAGAAGCAAATCCCCTTCAATGAAGAACTCAAGCAGTGTATTATCCCCATTTTCTGTGAATCTTGCGATATTGGTGCAGAATCCAGCTTTTTCAAGAACATTAAGGAATGTTTTCCCGCTTACGGAAAAATCATGGCTTCCTGCAATCAGGTAACAGTTTATCCCTGCTTCCTTTAACT
>Ga0209541_10009226_pt1 | contig 16020 bp, 22 predicted proteins | sample RifCSPlowO2_01_FD_184027 | JGI IMG/M metagenome (GOLD analysis project Ga0209541, IMG submission 184027) | Groundwater microbial communities from Rifle, Colorado - Rifle CSP2_plank lowO2_0.1 (SPAdes) (version 2) | ecosystem: Environmental > Aquatic > Deep subsurface > Groundwater | place...
CCCGCAACACTTAATATCATATACTTTCGTTATGTTCCCATGGTGAAATGGATATCACAACGGTCTTCGGAACCGTCATTGGGGGTTCGAATCCCTCTGGGAACACAAAAATAATGAAGAAAATACGCCAGTATTTTCGGAATATATTTTTGCTGTTCCCAGAGGGATTCGAAAAGAGCGAAATATATTTTTTCGTAGAAAAAATTTGAGCGACGGGTCAGAGAGTTCTTGGTAAAAATGAGTTGTAGCGAAGCGAAAACGAAATTTTTACTTAGAACTGGAAGACGAGTCCCTCTGAAATAAGTCGCGGTCGAACCGAGCGAAGTATGGAGGAGCGAAGCGACGAACACGAGAGAGCGGGGCAGCGAGTTCTTAATAAAATTAAGTCCGCAGGACGAAAATTTTGTTTAGAACTGGCGCCGAATCCTAGGGATTCGAAAGCCGGAGCGATGTGCTCGCCTTGTATTTGTTTTACAAATACAAGGCGAGCACCGCGAGGCGTGGTCGCGAAATTTTTTCGTCAGGAAAAATATTTGTGACCGAATCCCTCTGAAATGAGTCGCGGTCGAACCGAGCCGGCAAGCACTTAATAACTCTGAGTTATGAAACTCACTATTATTTCATGGATCACTTCGCTTCGCTCGTGAAGACGGACGAAAAAGCAAAGCTTTTTCGTCCGTTGACGACAGCAAAGCTGTCGTCTTCGCGAGCTTTAGCGAAGCGATCCATGGGTTTCATAACTCAGAGTAATAAAATTAAGTCCGCAGGACGAAGATTTTGTTTAGAACTGGCGCCGAATCCCTACCTGCCAGCAGGCAGGCCTCTGGGAACACAAAACCCCGCGACTAAATGTCGCGGGGCAATATTTAACGAGAAATAAAAGTGGCTTCTTTTAAAAAAATCCTTTTTGCAATTTTACTCTTTACGATTCCAAGAGCAATAAGATTCAATTTACTTAAATCAAGTTTTCTTTTCTTTTTTGCTTTTCTTTTCAAGACGACCTCCTCTTTTTTCAAAATTAAGTTGTTCATCCATCGGTGTTGAAATAGCAACAAGATGATCCATTCTGTATCGAGTAAAATTTTTTCTACTTATAGAAAGCATCGTCTCTTTTGATATAAAATATTCCACAGAGTCTCCTATATTCCTTTCATTTTCAAAACAAGTTTTTTCCTTCTATCCAAAATCTCCTCAATAGTCGCCCACGGAAAAAGTTTTGATTTACCCCAAACAGGGACAGGCGGGGGAAGTGGTGGAATTAAAAAACAAAAAACATTTTTAATGTTTCTAAAAATAGAATTGATTATCATAGCGTGTATCACCTTAGGTAGTGAAAATTAATTTCAAAGATTTAAAAATTAGTTTCATTTGCCAAAAACACTCAACTCTCGGCGCTGCTTCGGGAATAAATTCGCGCTCGGGAACATTCCATCCAGAGAAAGCCCAGACCTTCATTTCATTGTTGCCTTTTTTCTTTCGCTTATTTTTTTTCGGAAGTCTCTTTCCTGACATAGTCGTTTCTCCTTGTCTGTGTAAAGAATTTATACTCCCAAACAAAAATCGATTGGGACAATATTAATTTTTTCTTGAGACCTCCGATTTAGAGGGAACTTCATTATTGCAAGAATAATCTCGGTATTAGAAGGATGAATCCTTCCCAACAAAGAAACTTCTGTTCTCAAAGGTCGTCTAAAAAACAAACTTTTTTCGAAAAAATTATCTTTCATAATACACCTCAATCAAGTTTTATATTTTTGGATTCCGCCCAAGATTTTCGGCGAGACTCAGCAAGCCGAAGCAAAGACTCTTTCAACCTCTTGTCCATATACCGCACAAGCCTTCGTGCGTCTTCCTTTCTTTGTTAAAATAACTTCGGTAAATACTCCACTTTTTCTCAATTTCTTTATCGTGTGCATATTTTCCTCGTTTTAAGGTTCTTGTTTTTCTAATTTAAAACTATCACGAAATTGACAAAAGTTCCACAAAGAATAGTATTAGGAAAGATTTTACAATATTTTCAAAAAACAATACGGGAGGAAAAAGATGATGGAAGAGATTGTTCTTTTCTTAACGATTTTTCACGAAAGAAATTGTTATCGTTTTCAAAAAGAAAGGCAGTCATCATATTTTAGTGAAAATAGAACTGTTTTATTGGTGAAAGGATTTAATCGTTTCGTCATAAAATCAACTGTTGAAAAAATTATCATAGATGACAGAAAAGACCTTTCGTCTGTTGATATTTATTTGAAAGACATTACGTGGGAAAAAGCAAAATATCCCAATAATCTTTTTGAATTCACAAAAGAAGCCCTCATTAATAATGGATGGGTGCTAAAAGATTCATTTAATCTGGATGAATATGAGCAAAAGGTACGAAGTTTTTCAAAAAAATAAAGCATAGCAAAAACAATAATAGGGTCGCTTGGGCTTTGCCCAAGCGACCCTATTTTTAATTTCAATAATTCAAAAATCCTATATACTTCGAATTACAAAATACTATGGATTGCTTCGGACTTCGTCCTCGCAAAGACGAAGTCGGGCTTTGTCCGACTTCGTTGACGAACAGCCTCTGGCTGTTCGTCTCTGCGAGCGGTAGCGAAGCAGTCCAGAAAAATGGAGTGCATTTCGCAATCCAAAGTATATAATTAAACCAAATGAAAAAATTCGACATCCCAAAAGAAGTTTCTGCTGTCGTGGAAACATTAAATAAAGCCAATTTTGAAGCCTATCTGGTAGGGGGTTGTGTTCGTGATCTTATTTTAGGCAAAGAACCAAAAGATTGGGATGTTACGACAAACGCTACACCGGAACAAATACAAAATATTTTTGAACATACTTTTTACGAAAATACTTTTGGAACAGTTGGTGTTGTAAATGACGACACCGAAGACCCAAAATTGAAAACTGTCGAAGTAACTCCTTATCGTTTAGAGTCAGAATATTCTGATTCACGAAGACCGGACTCTGTAAAATTTAGCGACAAACTGGAAGATGATTTGAAAAGACGCGACTTTACAATGAACGCGATTGCTTATAGCCCCGAAAAAAAAGAATTGATTGATTTGTATGATGGACAAAAAGATATAAAAGAAAAAATAATCAGAACTGTCGGAAAAGCTGAGGAAAGATTTGGCGAAGATGCCTTGAGAATATTAAGAGCGGTTCGTTTTCAAGCAGAATTGGGATTTGAAATAGAAAAAGAAACAAAAAATGCAATTCAAAAAACAGCGGAAACTTTGCAGAAAATATCAGCCGAAAGAATCCGAGACGAATTTGTAAAAATAGTGATGTCAAAAAATCCCATGAAAGGGGTTGAGTCGGCTTACGATTTAAAAATCTTTAAATATATTATTCCTGAATTAGAAGAAGGAATCGGGAGCGATCAAAAAGGAGCCCATATTTACACAATCTGGGAACACAATCTACGCGCCTTACAACATTCTGCCGATAGAGAATGGCCACTGCATGTACGACTAGCAGCTTTGTTACACGATGTTGGAAAACCTGCCACAAAAAGATTTGATAAAATTAAAAAAGAAAATACTTTTTATGGACACGAGGTAGTGGGGGCCAGAATGACAGAAAAAATTTTAAAAAGATTAAAATTTCCAAATGAGATTGTCGAAGTTGTCACAAAGCTAGTCCGAAATCATTTGTTCTTTTCTGATGTAGAAAAAATAACACTTTCTGCGGTGAGAAGAATTATAAAAAATGTCGGGCCAGAGAGCGTTTGGGATTTGATGAGTGTTCGCTCTTGCGACAGAATCGGAATGGGCAGACCTGTGGAGGCACCGTACAGACTCCGAAAATACCACTCAATGATAGAAGAAGCAATGAAAGACCCTGTGTCTGTCGGAATGTTAAAAATAAATGGTAACGATATAATGAAAAACCTAGGAGAAAAACCGGGGCCAAAAATTGGTTTTACACTGCACGCTCTTCTGGAAGAAGTACTGGATGATCCAAAATTAAACACAACGGAATATTTAGAAAAAAGAGCGCGTGAATTATTAAAACTTCCAGAAAATGAATTAAGAAAATTGGGAGAGGCAGGAAAAGAAAAAAAAGAAGACGAAGAAGCAAAGGAAGTGGGGGAGATTAGAAAAAAATTTGGGGTTAAATAAAATGTACTCGGTTGAACCGAGTACATTTTAATTTGTTAATTTCCTTGCAAAAATTATTTAAAATAATTAATATACATAATAGAAATGATTGTTTAAAACCAAAATCAGAACGAGGAAAAAATGGCGACATACAGAGACAAATACCCAAATGCACCGGCAGACCAGGAAATAATAATAGAGGTCGTTTGTGATTGTGGCAAAGTTATAGATGAATTATGTGAAACAGGATTCATTCGTGGCGTAGAACATAATCAAAAATGTGACGACTGTCTCAAAAAACAAAACAAACAAAAAAAATGACATTAACAACCGCTCCGGCGGTTGTTTTATTTTTTGATTCTGTTCTGCATCTATTCGATGCTTATTCTGCATCAATTTTATATGGAAATAAAAAACCGCCTATCATGGCAAATATCGCATAAAAAATACAAGCGTAAAAAATTTTGATAAGTTTGTAAATGGCAGAAAACAAACGAATCGATGTGGTCAATTGTGGAGAAGACCACGAATTAAATGTATTTAATGCAAACCAAGATTGGCGGTTATGATAAATCCTTTAGTAGAAAGGATTAAATAAATTCTCAAAGAACACAATGAACAAAACAGCTTAACTTATCTTCGTCTCCCGTAAAAGACAAAAACAATATCAAACCAAAATTCCTAATATAATTCTAGCAGTATAAAGGACATTGTAAAGGACAGGTGTGGATAAATAAAAATGTCCTTTATTAAAGGACATTTTTATTTATCCAAATTTTCAATTTATAATTTCGAATTTCGATTAAATTTTTAATATTTAAAACATTCTAATTTCTAAATTCAATCGAAATTCGAAATTAATAATTAGAAATTCCTATTTTATTAGATATTTATATCTAATAAAATAGGGCAGTGGTCTGAACCAAAAACCTCATCCAAAATATCCGCCTTTTTTACTTTTGAAATCAAATCGTCAGAAACAAAAAAATAGTCAATTCTCCAACCAACATTTCTGTCTCTCGCTCTTGTTTTCATATCCCAATAAGAATAAGCATTTACTCGCCCTGAATTAAAATGTCTAAAAGTATCAATATATCCGCTATCAACAACCTTATCAATCCACACCCTTTCCTCTGGCAAGAAACCTGTATTCTTTTCATTTTCTTTTGGTCGCGCCAAATCAATCTCTTTGTGAGCAGTGTTTACATCGCCACAAAAAATAATACTGTATCCGTCTTTTCTCAATTTGTTTATATGATTTAAAAAAGTTTCATAAAACTTCATTTTGTATTCCAATCTGTGTGGGCCCATTCCGCCGTTAGGAAAATAACAGTTAATCAAAACGATTTTTTTAAAATACACCGCCAAAAAACGCCCCTCCTGATCAAATTCCTCTACCCCCATTCCGTATTCCACTCTTTCCGATTCTGTTTTTGTGTAAATCGCGACACCACTATATCCCTTTTTAACCTGTGAAGATGAGAAGTATGAATGATATCCTGTGATATTTAGCAATTCTGCTGGCAATTGTTCGGGGTGTGATTTTGTTTCTTGAACGCAAAAAATATCGGGGTTTTCGTGTTTCACCCATTCTGAATAACCTTTTTTATGCCAAGCTCTGATTCCGTTTACATTCCAAGAAATAATTTTCACCCCGTTAGAGACAGGAAGCGTTTTAAGCGATTTTTAATAAATTTTTTGCCTGCTCCTGTTTTTAAATATTTTTCTCTTGCAAAAGCATCGCCCCGACTCAGGCAAGCTTCATAGTATATTAACACAAATGGACCCCTACCTTTTGTCGATTTAACTTCATCTTCATTATGAAGCTTAAAACGCTTCCGTATGTCACTTGTTGCTCCTGTATATAAATTACCGTCCTTTTTACTTTTTATTATATAAGTATAAAACATAAGGTCTTCTGACGGGGCTCGTTATATTTATTATATCAAATGAAAAGGTTTTAGGGTTTGGGGAATAGGGAATAGAAAAAGGCCGTGCTTACGCACGGCCTTTAAAGGACAAGGTCACGGCTCCTCGACGATGGGAGCCTCAGGCAGCTGAGGAGGTCCAACCGGACCGACGTCAATCGGTTTAACGACGAACAGTCCCGCGACAGCCTTGCGGATGGCTTCACACCATTCCGCATAATCCTCGCCGTAGCCCGAATTATATCGGCTGCGAACGAGAACCTGTTGAACCTTGCCAGTGGAACGAGCGATGACGCGAAAAGTTCGCTTGTCCGTGACGCTAATCGCGACGACCTTGCGATCGTCGTAATCTTCGCCAGTGACGAGGGCCATGTATTCGGCCTCCTCCTCCTGGACATGAACCACACCCCAAGCCATAAAGCGGGAGGCGATCTCGCCCTGCAAAACGGTGTCCCGTCGCAACTCGTAGGATGCGTTGTCATCCATAACTATGGACACCTTCTTGCCCTTGAGCCAAAAGTCCGCCTCATACCTCTGAACGTCCCCACCGATACGGATGCCATACGAGTAAGTCGCAGGCGAGCAACCGCCGACAATCAACCCCACCAACAACACCAGACAACACGCAAAGTTCTTCATGCTAATTCCTCCAAAAAAAAGAAATATTTTATTTGAAATTCACCTATTTTCTAACTAATATAATACTAAAATAAAGGCTGTTTGTCAATCCCTTGTGATAAAAGTAAGTTTAAAAATAATTGTAAGTGGTTCAACCGCTTACAATTAAAATGATTGACAAAAACACCAAGAAAAACTACTCTGATTACAGAACTTGCTCGCAATAATAAATACTATTAGAGGAGAAAGACGCTGTGGATCTACAAGTAGAAGGATTAATGACCGACGAAAAGTTCGACGAGATTAGTCTATTATTTTTTCAAAAACTAATAGGTGAAGATGTCTTGAGAGAATTTAAAATTAAAAGAGAAGACATAAAACCGGAAAATGTTAGCGAGTTAACAAAAAATTTTTTCACCGAGACTTTTTCTTGCAAAAACCCAAACTTCAGAGAAATTGATAGAGAAATTATTTCTTCTTCTCAAAATATGCAGGGATATGTTCGAAAAAGACCAGAGATATCCTTTTCCGTCTTTCTAATAGCAAACAGTTTGAATATTTCATATCTAGAAATGTTGGAGTGGTTCCGTAAGGGAACATTCATAGTAATGGAAGAAAATACGTAACAAAAGTCCCGCTAAACAGCGGGACTTTTTTTATTGTAAGCGGTCGAACCACTTACAATTTACGACAAACGACAATAAACAAACAAAAATAAAACTATACCGGTATTTTGCAAAATACCGGTATGTTTTTATTTTTGCTTTGCTGTCCGCGTTCAGTCCGCATTAGTAGTCCGCGTCCAGTCCGCATTAGTTTCTTCTTTTTTTACCGTGAAAATTTTTGTGGACTTCTCTCAATTGTTTATCAGTGATGTGAGTATAAACCTGAGTTGTCGCAATATTAGAATGTCCCAACATCATTTGTACTGCGCGCAAATCGGCACCGTTCTGTAACAAATCTGTTGCAAAACTATGCCTTATAACATGTGGGGTAACTTTTTTTGAAATACCCGCCTTGATTGCATAGTGCTTTACAATTCTTTCTATTGAACGAGGGGTTAGTCTTTTTGTTTCACCATTTTTGCTGAAACTTACAAACAACGCATCTTCCATATCTTTTCTATTATCCAAATATTTTTTTACTGCGTCTTTCGAATCTTCTGACAAAAAAACAACTCTTACTTTTTCGCCCTTTCCGCGAATTGGCATTTCATCTTTTTTCAAATCAATATCGCTATTTAAAGAACACAATTCCGAAACACGCAGTCCGGTAGAAAAAAATAATTCCAAAATTGCTTTATCCCTAAAATCTTTTAAGCTGTCTCCGTCAGGTGCATTTATCAAACGCGACAATTCATCACTGGAAATAAGATCCAAAGATCTGTCGGAAACTTTTGCCAATTCTATTCTTTCAGGGGCGAGAGATTTAATTTCTCTTTTTGCCAAGAATTTCAAAAAAACCCTCAAAGCAATCAAGTGATAATTCTGAGTTTTCTTTTTTAATGTGCCTTTTCCGTCTGCACCAGTTTGACGATTAAGCCACAAACGAAACTCGCGAACATTACTGTCTGTTATTTTGTCGGGGGAGGTGATTTTGCTAAAATCAAAAAACTTTTTTAAATAACGGTCATAATTTTCAACCGTCTTTAAACTGCGTCCTTTTTCGATTTCCAAATATTCCAAAAATTCTTTTTTAAGATCTTTGACATTAGACATAAGAAAATTATATCACGAAAATTGTGCGACATATGATTAAGTCCATAAAGTCAAAGGTTCATAAAGTCTATAAAGTCGGAGACGGTGGCTGGATTTTAGGCTTTAGCCAAAATCTAACAGCTCTCTAAACGCTATGCCTGCCTACCGTGTCGTTGCTTTTCTTTCAGAAAAGAGGCAGGCGCTATACCCTAAAAGCTGTAGCTATAAACCTTGATTTTCTTAACCCTTTGTGATAATATTTCAGACATGTTAACAAAGACAAAAAAGGCAAACGCCATCAAAAAAGCCAGAATTCACGACACAGATACCGGTTCTCCGGAGGCGCAAGTTTCTATTTTAAGCAAAAAAATTGACGAATTAGCAGAACATTTGAAGAAAAACAACAAAGACAATCATTCAAGAAGAGGTTTACTACAAATGGTTGCTGACAGAAGAAAGCATTTGAAATATTTGAAAGGAAAGGATGAAAAGAGATATGAAGCTTTGAACAAAAAACTTGGTCTAAAAAACAAGTAAAACAAATTTGACGAAATTCTTCGTCAGTCTCAAGAAAAAGCCCCTTGTCGTAATAAACATACGCCTCGGGCTTTTTCTTTTACTTCCTCGAATTTCATTCAAATTATGTTTCACTACTCTGAGTTACAAATGTCCTGGATTGCTTCGGACTTCGTCCTCGCAAAGACGAATTTCCTTCGGGAATTCGTCGACGAACAGCCAAAGGCTGTTCGTCTCTGCGAGCGATAGCGAAGCAGTCTAGGAGTTTCGTAATCCAGAGTTCACTAGGAATTTTTTATATCTCCTTGTTCTTCATCCAATTTTGAAATTATTTAAAATTTTAAATTAATTTTTAATGTTTCAACCTGCCTCTTTTCTGAAAGAAAAGCAACGACACGGCAGGCAGGTTTTCATTTTTCGACTATTTGAGATACACTTTATATTGATACTGATACTAAAAGTATCAATTTTTAATATTTAATTTGAGTAGGATTCTTTTTTTATAATTCATAAATCCTAAATCATAAATCATAAATCTATGAGCATTATCAAACACAAAGAACAACGCGTTGGAGTTTTTATCGATACACAAAATCTTTATCATAGTGCAAAAAACCTTTACCACGCAAGAGTCAATTTTAAACAAATAATGGATGATTCTGTTGCGGGCAGAGCATTGATCAGGGCGATTGCCTATGTCATCACCACAGAATCCGGCGAAGAGTCCAATTTTTTTGAAGCATTGGGAAAACTTGGGATTGAAACAAAAACAAAAGACCTACAAATTTTCTTGGGCGGAGCAAAAAAAGCCGATTGGGATGTGGGGCTGGCGGTAGACGCAATCAAAATGGCACCAAAATTGGATACTATTATTCTTGTTTCCGGAGACGGAGATTTTATTCCGTTGGTTGAATATCTACAAACAAACGAAGGTTGTCAGGTGGAGGTAGTTTCGTTCGGTCGCTCTTCTTCTTCAAAACTGATGGAAAAAGCAGACGACTTTATGGATATGGACAAAGAACCAGGAAAATATTTAATCGGACAAAGAAGAAGCAATAACAGAAAGAAAAGGGTGGTTAAGAAATAATTAAAATATGAATCCCGTTAGAGATGCTGAATTATTTTTATCAGAGATGTAACATATTAAATATAGTGATTATTTATATGGAAGTAGAAGAAAAGACGGAAACCTCGTAAATATGTGCCGTAATGAATTTATTATTAAATAATAATTAAAAGAATAGAAAATTGTTTTTATTAAAAATGGTTTCCTATCTCTAACGGGATGAAAAAAGCATTTATTTTTGATTGGACAGGGACATTAAGTGACAACTTCCACTGCTTTAAAAAAGTGTGTGATTCTATTTTTCAAGAATTTGGCAAAGAAATACTTTCTGACGAAGAAATAAGAATGAACTTTACCACACCCTATATGAATTTTTGGAATAAATACATTCCAGATATTTCAAAAAGTGAGATGGAACATTTGTACGAAAAACATATTCAAAAAGCTGGCGAGCCAAATTTGTTTGAGGGAGTAAAGGAGACGGTGTCACACTTAAGAGAGCTCGGTTTTGAAATGTTTGTTGTCAGTCTTGATCCAAAATCAAAATTGGCTATAGAAACAGAAAAGTCAGGAATTTCTCATTTTATGACTGAAATAATTGGAGGGGTAGATCATAAAAAAGAAGATTCTATAAATTATCTAATAGAAAAATATAATCTGGACAGGAACAACACATATTTTATCGGCGACACAACAGGGGATATAGTTTCTGGAGAAATAGCAAATATAAAAACAATCGCAATCACTTGGGGAATCCAACACGAAAAAACTCTCTCTGAAGCAGGCGCCGATTATATGATTGATGATATAATTGAAATCAAGAATATTATAAATTAAAAAAAGTGTTTAGTAATAAATGTTTAGTGACTAAACCCTAAACCCTAAACCCTATACCCTAATAAATATATGCAAACAATAAAAGTTTTAAATATGAAATGTGGCGGTTGTGAAAAAACCGTTTCATCTGCATTGGAAAAAGAAGGTTTCACAAATATTTCCGTAAAAGCACCGGAAGGGATAATCTCTTTTGATGATGGGGATATGGAAAAGGCGGAAAAAATCCTCAGTAAATTGGGTTATCCAAAAGAAGGAACGCCGGAAGCCGAAAGTTTTCTCAAAAAAGCCGTGTCTTATGTTTCTTGTGCGATAGGAAAGACGAAGTAGATAAAAGTTTAAATAATAACTAATTGTGTAACAATTTTCATAAATAATGAACAAAGAACAAATTATAAATAAAACTGCTGACTATATCAAAAACAAACTTACTGGTGAAGGTTCTGGTCATGATTGGTGGCACGTTTATCGTGTGTGGAAAAACGCTATTCATATTGGCAAACATGAAAATGTAGATTTGTTTGTTGTTGAACTTGCAGCTTTGCTTCATGATATTGCTGATTGGAAATTTCACGACGGTGACGATGATATCGGTCCGCAGTTGTCAAGAAAGTGGCTGGAAAAATTGGCTGTTGACGAGGCGGTGATTTCTCATGTCTGTCAAATCATTAAAGATGCTTCGTTTAAAGGTTCGGGGGTCGAGGCTAAAATGAAATCAACTGAAGGTATGGTCTTTCAAGATGCTGATCGATTAGACGCGATTGGTGCGATTGGTATTGCACGAGGCTTTATGTTTGCTGGAAGTAAAAACTTACCTATGTATGACCCAGATGTAAAACCTATTGATATAGATGATAATAAAGTATACAAAAACATTAAACGACCATCATATACACAAATAAATCATTTTTATGAAAAATTGCTACTTTTAAAAGAATTGATGAATACTACGACTGCGAAAAAAATAGCTGAGAAGCGACATAAAATAATGGAGGAATATTTAAAAAACTTCTTTCAAGAGTGGGAAGGAGAAGATTAAAGCGGATTCTCAATAGATAGGACTATCAGCAAGGCAGGCTTACAGATAAGGAAGAAAAGAAACAAAAGTTTGTGATTATAAAAAATTTTATTAATATTTTTATGTATGAACGAAACTAATTTACTAAAAAAGTTGCAGGAAATCTCAAAAAATATGATGGCAGATGGAAAAACATATCATGATGTTGCTCATATCATGAATGTATATAAAAATGTCGAAAGGTTGTTAAAATATGAATCTGGTAACCGCATAGTGTTATTAACAGCCGCCCTATTCCATGATGTTAAAAGAGGCACTAAAAACCACGGCACTAGTGGAGCAATCTTTGTAAAAAAATTATTGACTTCAATTCCAGAATTCCCTCCAAATTTAATAGAACCCGTCATTAAAATAATTGAAGCCCATGACAAAAAACAAAGGACAAAAGAAGCAAAGTTATTTTCTGATGCAGACACGATGGATGCCTTCAACAATTTAGGTATAATACGTTCATTCATGATGTATGCTAAAGAAGGTTTTTCTTTAGAAAAAGCGGGCAACGATTATATTAAATTAGTAGATCGTTTTTATAACGAACTACACACAGAGACAGCAAAAAAATTAGTTGATAAAGATTACAGAAAGTTCAAAACTTTCGCCAAAGATTTAATACGACACTACAATTAATTTTTACTAAAAAGTTCACATAATAACTAGTTAGGCGAGATTTAAAAAGGGCAAAAACTTTTATTTAAAAATAATTTTTTTGATTTTATGAATATCATTTCAAACGAAGAATTAATGAACAAGGCTAAATCTATAATTAAGCCGCATGAGGTTAAACATGGATTTGTTGCTTCTGATTGTGGTTGTGCGTTAGTAACGAATGAGGGTAATGTTTATCTTGGCGTTTCTATTGATACTTGTTCGAGTATGGGATTTTGTGCCGAACATAGTGCGATTGCGGCCATGATAACTGGTGGTGAATATAAAATCAAAAAAATTGTTGCGGTTTTAGAGGATGGGAAGGCTCTGCCACCTTGTGGAAGATGTCGTGAGTTTATGTATCAAATAGATGGCAACAATCTGGAAGCTGATGTTATAATCGGTGACAACAAGGTTGTAAAACTAAGAGAGTTACTTCCATATACATGGGACGAAAACCTTTAATAAGGAGTGTTTTTGCCCTTTTTTAATTTCATCTAATGCTGAAATAAATTAAATTTTTATGCTTCCAAAACCTTATAAAAATACAATAATCTACGAAGATAGTAAGCTTTACGCTTGTTTAGCCAATGAACCCATTGTTGAAGGGCATACGGTCATTGTTTGGAAAGATAAGGTTGCTGACCTGCATTTACTCACCAGAAAAAACTATGAACATCTAATGGAAAGAGTGAATGAAATTAGAAGTGCAATGCTAAAAGCATTAGATGTTGAAAAAGTCTATCTGTTATACATGGACGAGACAAGACAGGTTCATTGGCACTTGGTACCACGGTACAATACAAAAGGTTTTGAAAATTTAACACAAAAACCCGGGCAAATAAAGAACTTTTCACTTGATGACAAAATAAGAAAATGTTTAAGCATAAAACAACAAAATCATCAGTAACCGAAATATTAACCTGTTTTCTTAATATGGTATGCTATAAATAATTAATTAAACTATATTAAGAATACTCTCCGCTAACGCTACGAGGAAACTTCGCAAAACTCAACATTACGCGAAATAAGTTTTTTTATCTATTTATGTAGGGGCAAAAAGGTGTTTTCTCCGTTGAGGCTGCGAAAACGCATTTATAAATTAATTTAATATTTAAAAATATGAATAAAAAAACTATCATATTAGCCTTAATTAGTTTTGCTGCTGGTGCTATCCTTATGCACTTAGCAATCTTCGGGCGTGCTCTTGGTCAGGGGGAAAATAATATTGGAATATTGTTTGCATTACCCGAGGTAATTTTCAATTCAGGAATTGCACATATAGATAATGAAACATATTTAGTGAAGGATTCAAATTTATTTATTAGTGCAATGGAGAATCAAGGATTTGTTTATGTCGAACAATTGGGGGCGGGCTATGTTTTTGAAAAAAATGAAGAGAAATACTTATCAACTAGTCGAATGTATTCGTCTTATTTCATGCTATTCACTAGGCCTATAAAAAATTAACGTTACCAATTATGAAAAGATTAAAATGTAATGTAGGCGAATATGGTATTATCGTTAATCGGCGAGGAGAATTTTTGATTTTGAGATTGCCACTAAATAAAGAATTTACCAAAGAAATGTGGATGTTCCCAGGTGGACGACTTGATGCTGATGATCAACCTGAATCTGGCTTGCAGCGTGAAGTGCTTGAGGAAACTGGTCTCAAAATTAAAGTTGTTACGCCCGTCCATGTCGCCAGATGGGGCATTGAGAATCCGCCAAAATACTCGACATTTTTTCTATGTCGATTAGTCGGCAAACAGGATGTAAAAATCAGCAATGAACATATCGAGAGCAAATGGATAAAATTTAGCAACATAGAAAAAATTCCATGGAATAATATCAATAGTAGGATTGCTGCGAAAAAATCAAAAATTTTCATATCGAAAGGTTTTTAATTTATATCCGATAACTAAAAAATAATTTATGAACAATTTCACCAAAGAAGAATTAGAAGAAGCTCTTAGGGCTATTGTTTCAACCACTAGCAAGTGCGAGAAAATACAACCGAAATTAAATCAGTGTACTTCTCAACACACACTGCTCGTACGCAGGATTAAGGCATTCCAGATTGCATCAACGTTAATAGAAAATGAATTAAAAAATTATTGAAATTGATTTAAATACAAAATATGGAAAAGACTATTGAACAAAAATCAGAGTCTATTAGCGATAACATTAATGTAATCGCGGTTTTACACTTTAAAGAAATGCCGGTCTCAATTGAAAGGGTGACGATTGGCCTTTGTAACGAAGTTTTTGATGTTAAGTTTAAAGATAGAGAAGTTATTGTACGCTTGAGCCAAAAGGATGTTTTTATGAAAGGTTCACAAAAACACATACCAATTCTTAAGGAAAGAGGAATAAATGTTCCTGATATTTTAGCCGAGGACTATACGAAAATAAATATTCCATATTCATATCAATTTTTAAGCAAACTAAAAGGCAAAGACATTGGCCCCATAATAGAATATTTGTCAGACAAAGAGCTTGAAGAAATCGCGAAAGAAATTGGGGGAATTATAAAAATAGCAAAAACAATCCCCGCAAGCGAACAGTGTGGATATTTTTATGACGAATATTCTGAAACCACCGAAACATGGGTTGATTGGATTAAGAAAATTATTGACATTGCTATGGAGCGAGGAAATAAAACGGGGGTCATGGATGATGATATGCACTCAATGTTGCTTGAAATATCCCACGACAATGAAAATTATTTTAATCAAATAAAGCCAACGACATACTTAGATGATATTTGCTCGAAGAACGTTATGATTGATGGTGGAAAATTTTCTGGACTAGTGGATTTAGATTGTTTTGCTCAAGGTGACTATTTGGAATCAATTGGTAGGATGAAGGCGAGTTGGCCTAGAACCCATTATGGTGAAGTTTACACCAATGCTGTTATGAATGAGCTAAAGCTTAATAATGAACAACGTAAAGTTGTTACTATGTATGCGCTTCTTAATCGAATTTCATGGGCATGTGAAAATGGAATCCAATTCAATCAAAATACAACTGGAATTGTTGATCAAGAAAGAGAAAAAAAAGACAAGGAAATAATCGATATGCTGTATAATGAGTTTAAATACAACCAATAAGGAGTTTTGAATTTTCTTAGTAACAAAACAAGGTTTAGTCCAATAAATAATCGAGGTAAAAAATTTACATCGCACAACAAAGAATATCTGTTTCATAAAAAAATGAAAAGATTAAAATTTACCACGGCCTTGCCGTGGTATTTTTGTTTTCCTTGCATAAAACAACAAAATATCTATAATCAAAGTAGTCGAATTATTAAAAAAATTAATTGTTTGGTTTTTGGATAGGTAGATTTGAAAAATCAAATTTTCAGGTCTAAAATTCAAAAATCAAACTTATATATTTTGGGTTATTTCGGGTGCAGTTGCTATACTCCGGATTACGAAACTCGTAATCTTGTCCTGGATTCCTGCCTGCCGGTAGGCAGGGCTTCGGACTTCGTCCTCGCAAAGACGAATTTCCTTCGGAAATTCGTCGACGA
>Ga0209541_10009227_pt1 | contig 16016 bp, 13 predicted proteins | sample RifCSPlowO2_01_FD_184027 | JGI IMG/M metagenome (GOLD analysis project Ga0209541, IMG submission 184027) | Groundwater microbial communities from Rifle, Colorado - Rifle CSP2_plank lowO2_0.1 (SPAdes) (version 2) | ecosystem: Environmental > Aquatic > Deep subsurface > Groundwater | place...
AGGATTAACCAAAGAAGATATAGACCAATACATCAAAGAGCAATCCGAGGAAGTCTAAATAAATTGTCTAAGCCCCAATGCTTGGCATTGGGGTATACCCAAGCGCTTGACAAGTGTTTATAAAAATGTTAATATAGAAACTTCAGTAGTATCCAATATTTTTTCCAATTAGCTTCCCAACACCCAGGAGTTAGTTGGAAAAGAAAGGGGGCGTTATAGTCTGTTCTTTTGAAGGGGTGTCGTCCCACTTTAAGAGGACGTTAAAAAACAAACTACGCAAAGGGGTTCAGAGCGATGGGTGACCTAGTTGACAGGGTGAATTTACAGGTGGAGACCGAGACTCATATGCAGTCTATGGTCTCCGTTTCTCGGCATCAAGCCGAGAAAGTAAGAGCAGAGCTCGCCGCTGATTTCAAGCGGCGTGGGTGGGATGGCAGGAGTTGTCTGGCCGGATGCGGTCAGAAGATTCCAGAGGCACGGCTGAAAGCCGTGCCCAATGCCTTGTTGTGCATCAAGTGTCAAGGGAAAGTTGAGCAAGAGGCCTATGCCTCTCCGCATCGCTCAACGGTGGCGGCCCTGGTTTTCGGCCAGCACATGGCTGAACTTCGGGTCGCCTGCTGACCCTTGGATTCTTTCCTTATCACCTTATGTTGTTTCTAAGAGCGTGTTACGGACCGCCGTACCACGCTCTTTCTCTTTGTAAGAAAACAAGAAAACAAAAAATATTTTGCGGTAGGGACAGGTCGCGACCTGTCCCTACTTTTTTATGTTTTTTGTTTTTTTGACTACCGCATTTGCCATAGTATAGAGAGGCTTGACAAGAATATAGACGCCTTGTATAATTATTTTGGTTCTTTTTTACCCCTGTCAGTACTATCGAACCGAATCTAAAGAGAAAGGGGTGATTGTCATGAGTAAGCTGTTAGAAAAGGTGGTTTCTCTGTACCGGTACCCTCGTTTTCGAGGGAACACTAAGCTTGCTCTAACTCAGCGCCAGATTAGGCGAATAATCCCCTCGCGTCAAGTGGTGAGGGTCCTTCTACAGCATTTTGGGGTTAGCAACTTCGATGAACTGAGGCGGATCTTGCCACCTCACCCCCACCTCACTACGCTGGAGCAAGCAGTGTCTCTTGCTACCTAATGATCCCACTTGGGATCACGCATGCACCTTTGTCAACAACGGCTGGATCTTCTGGGTCCGGCCGATTTTTTTATCTTGCACCTTTTAGAGAAAATAGAAAATAAGTGAAGAAAGGGTGCGGGATTTATCTCAAATTTTTTATCATGTAAGTACCTTCGAGTTGGTAACCAAGCTTTTTATAGTATTGTCTAACTCCGATGCCAGCAATTACGGCAATATTTTTAAAGTCTTGGTGTTTACAAATTTTTTCGGCTTGAGCCATTAATCTTTTACCGAGGCCGAGGTGTTGCACTGCCTTTTTTTTATTGCCGATTGGAATTAATTCGCCGTAGGTATGCAGTTCGCGAATTAAAGCGGCCTCTCTAAGTTCAGGGAAGAATTCGTATATCCGCATAGCATTGTCCTGCAGGCGCAATCTTAAGAAGGCATAGAGAATTTTTCTATTTTTTGATTCAAAACTTAAAAAATACTCAGTTCCTCCAGAGGCAGAGTATTTTTTAGTAAACATTTTTACTTCACTTAATTTCACCGGTCGGTTTCTGGCTTCCCGACAGCGGATGCATTTGCAGGCCCTGGAAGTGTTTTGGATTTCTTGCTGGATAATCTGGCGCAGGTTGGTAACTTTATTGCCAGCGATGATACTTTCCGCTGGAATGTCGCGGATTAACCTGATAATTCTGACGTAGTACGGAATAATTTGCTTGATTTTAATCAAAAGGTTTTTGAGCTGTTTTCCAGCATAAGGTTTGTATTTGCCAGCCTTCCACCAGTGGTAAAGAGTGGAATTTTTAGTAACAATACAGGGGTAAATTTTTAGCTGGTCCGGCTGAAAATCAGCTTTAGAAAAAAGCTCCTTAAACATTTTTAAGTCTTTAGTCGGTGTTGAACCGGGTAGGTTTGGCATCATGTGGTAAGTCACCTTAAAACCGGCAAGCTTTAGGAGTTTAGTGGCGTCAATTACTTGTTTGACAGTATTGCCTCTTTTGTTTAGTTTTAAGATAGGGTCAGAGGTATTTTGGACTCCTAATTCAACCCGAGTACAGCCGTATTCTCTCATCCTTTTTAGTTCTTCTGGTGTGATCATATCCGGCCGGGTTTCCAAAGTTAAACCAACGCAGCGATGTCGTGCCTGCTCATTCCACTTTTGGGCTTGTGAGAGATTTTTAGCCGTTTTTTTATTTAGACCGTCAAAACACCGTTTGATAAACCAAGCTTGATATTTTTTGGGATAAGCTGACCAGCTGCCGCCTAAAATTATCAGTTCAACTTTGTCCGTTTCGTGGCCGTTATTCTGAAGCGCCCGTAAGCGGACTGTTACTTGTCTGTAGGGATCGAACTTGGTTAGCACGGCCCGCATCACGGCTGGTTCGTTTGAAAGATAGCTTTTTGGCATTTCGGGTTCACCCGGACAATAGGCGCAGTTGCCAGGACAAGGATATGGCTTTGTAATAACAGTTACCACTGCCACGCCCGACAGAGTTCTGATTTCTCGCTTACGCAAGAGACGTTCCAGGGTTTTATCTTCTTTTGTTTTTTTATTTTTCAATAGATTTTTGTAGATTTTTAGCAAGTCAGAATTAAGCGGCGGTGAATTTTTTTGTTGATTTGAAAGTTGACGCTTGACATTAACAAAATTAGCCCGGTTTTTCACCCTGGCTTTAACTAAGCCTTGAACTATTTTTGTTAGTTTATCCATAATACTTACTACGAATTACGAATATTTACGAATTTACGAATTCGTATATTCGCCTTGATTCGTAATTCGTAGTCTTTAATATGAAATCAGAAGTTGCTCAAAAAATTTTAGAACAAACAAAACAAACCTATGATGATATCGCTGCTGACTTTGACAAAACCAGGCAATACCTTTGGCCTGGCATGTCATCGTTCAAACAATATGTCAAAGCTGATGACAGAGTTTTAGATCTTGGCTGTGGCAATGGTAAGTTAAGGCTTTTATTCAAGGATGTCAATGTTGATTACCTGGGTGTTGATAATAGTAGCAATCAAATTGAATTTGCCAAATCACGATCTGACTTCAGGGTAGCTCATCAGAAGTTTGTGGCAGCAGAAGTGTTTCAATTGCCTTTGGCTGATAATTCGTTTAATGTTGTTTTTTGTTTAGCAGTTTTACATCACATTCCAAGCACCAAACTTCGTTTAAAAACTTTGACTGAGATCAAACGAGTTTTAAAGCCTGACGGAATACTAATAATGAGTAATTGGAACCGTTGGCAAGCGCAGTATTTGCATTATATCACTAAGCATACTGCTTTAAAAATCATCGGTCAAAGCGAACTTGATTTTAAAGATATTTTTTTGCCGTGGATGGGTGGCCGGGCAATGCGTTATTATCATGCCTTTACCTTAGGTGAGATAAGAGGATTAATTAAAAAATCAGGCTTGAAAATTGATGATAATAGCCTGACTTACTGGGGCGGTAAGAAAGCTAGTAGATTTAGTTATTTAAAAGCAGCTAACATTGTCACAATCGCTAAAAAATGTTAAAATTTTAGTGATAATTTTTAATTTTAAACATATGAAAAGAACTAAAAGATTGGCCATTTTATTAGTTGGCTGTTTTTTAATTGTTTTGCCTTTAGGCGTGATGGCCAGTGGCAAAGCCGCTAATCAATCAGTTTATATTGGTGCTGACGAAATCATCGACGGCAACTTTATCAAAGCTGGCAATGTGATTGAAATTAATGGCGCAGTTAATGGCGACGTGATTGTGGCTGGCAATATGATTACCGTGGCCGGGCCAGTCGCCGGCGACGTGATTGTGGCTGGCAACATGGTAAAAATCACCGGTAAAGTCGGCGGTAGTGTTCGGGTAGTCGGTAGCACAATTGAAGTTAATAGTGATGTAGAAAGAAATGTTTGGGTAGCTGGTGCCAATATTTCTTTGGGGAAAAATTCAAAAGTCGGCTGGGACGTTTTTGCTGGTGGAGCCAGTATTATTATTGGCGGTCCGGTTAGCGGTAACATCTTTGCTGGTGGAGCCAGTATTGTTATTGATAATGAGGTTAGCAAAAATATAACAGCCTCATTAGATAAAGATGGTCAACTAATTTTGAATCCTAAGGCTAAAGTCACTGGTAATTTGACTTATCACGCCTTATCGTCTGATCAATTAATTTTAAATGAAGGGGCGACAGTTGATGGCGAGATTACTCAAAAGCCATTTGCTCAAGGACCTGAACTGAAAGCCAGTCGGATTTTTAGTGCGGCTTACATGTTTTTCAAGATTATCGCCTTATTCGGGCTTTTAGTGGTTGGTTTAATTGCAATCAGTTTAGTGCCAAAAAAAGTTTTGGAAGTTAAAGAGGAAATGCTCAAGCGGCCGTGGCCTTCAATCGGCTGGGGAGTAGTTTATTTCTTTCTAACGCCAATTGCAGTAGTTCTATTAATGCTTACCATTATTGGTGTTCCGTTAGCCCTGATTATTATTCCGCTTTACTTTATCAGTTTGTATTTTGCAGTAATTTTAGCTGGTTTTACTATTGGGTTATTAATATCAGATAAGTTGTCAGCTAAAAAAGATAAATACAAAGGTTCTTTAATCTGGCCGTTAATTTTAGGTTTAGCAGTCGTATTAATAGTAACTAGCATCCCAATTTTTGGCTGGTTAGTAAAGTTAGTTATAATCTGGTGGGCCTTGGGGGCAATAATTCAAGTTAAAAAAGAAACTTTGAAGGAGTATCGTTGAAATTAACCAATGAATAAAGTTAATCCGAAAATTTTTAAGTCCTATGATATTCGGGGTATTTACCCGGAAGAATTAGACGAGCCAGCCTCTTACCTGATTGGCCGGGCCTATGCTAAAGCAATGGAAGACCATGAAATTGTGGTAGGTTCTGATACTCGGCTTTCTAGTCCAGCCTTAAAAAAGGCTTTTATAGAGGGAGTGACCACTGAAGGTAAAGATGTCATTGATATTGGAGTAGTGCCAATTGATGCGGTTTACTTCGCCGTTGGTATTTTAAAATACCCAGCCGGCGCAGTGATTACCGCTTCGCATAATCCCAAGGAATACAATGGCTTTAAATTGCCTTACAAAAATGCTGGCTGGATGAGAGGCTTAGAATTACTTGAATTAGTCAGAAGTTTACCTGAGCAAACTGCCAAAAAGAAGGGGAAGGTTCGTCAGGTTGATATCATGCCGAAGTATATCAAGCATATTTTGTCTTTTGTTGATCCTAAAAAAATTAAACCATTCAACGTGGTTGTTGATGCTGGCAATGGTTTAGCCGGTAAAGTGATGCCGCTACTTGAAAGGCATCTGCCGCTTAAAATGATAAAATTAAATTTTGAGCTTGACGGTAATTTTCCAGGGCATCCTTCCAATCCATTGCTAGCCGAAAGCCGGACCCAGATAATTGCGGCAATCAAAAAGAACCAGGCTGATTTCGGCGTAATTTTTGATGGCGATACTGATCGGCTGATTTTTTATGATGAAAAAACCAATTTCATTCCGGCTGATTTGACGCTACTGGTTTTAGCGCGAGAATTTCTCAAGCGTGAGCCTGGCTCAACGATTGTCTACAATGCCATTTGTTCCCGGGTGGTGCGCGAGAAAGTGACAGAATGGGGTGGCCAAGCAGTCAGGGCTAAGGTTGGCTTTATCAACGTTCGGGAAAAAATGCGGGAAGTTGACGGTATTGTCAGCGGGGAACTTTCATCACATTACTCTTTTCGCGACAATGATTATGCTGACTCGGGTTTTATTGCATTTTTGATTCTATTGCAGCTGCTATCCGAGGATAACCGGCCGCTTTCAGAAATCATTGAAGAATTTCAGAAGTATTATAAAGCGGATGAGACTAATATTGAAGTCAAAGACCAAAACGCAATAATAGAAAAAGTGAAAGAAAAATACGCCGATGGCAAGCAAGATGAGCTTGATGGCTTGACTGTTGAATACAAAGATTGGTGGTTTAATGTCCGGCCGTCAAACACCGAGCCGCTGTTGCGAATTACGGTTGAGGCTAATACTCGAGATTTGCTCAAACAAAAACATCAGGAGATAATAAATTTTATTGATCAAGTAAAGTAATTTTTACAGCTACTAATTAAATTTGGCATATGATTGATACTCAATTTAAACTAGAAGATGTATTTTCAATTGAAGGACGGGGTATAGTATTGGCTGGTACTGTTTTGGGAAATCAAATTTCTATTGGGGATGAGCTAATTTTTGATAATGAAAAATACAGAATTTCAGGGATTGAGGCGAAAAATCAAATGAAACAAATTGCTACTACCGGTGAGAATGTTGGTATTTTAGTTGCTGGTGCAGAATTAAAATATAATTTTTTCAAACAACGAAAAGGTCAAATATTAACTTTCAAAGCTAATAATTAATCATAAAATTTATGGATTTCTTTTTGGGCTTTTGGATAGTATTGTTCTTTCTTTTATTTTTTGTCATTATCCCGGGCTTACGGGTAGTTGATCAATATGAAAGAGGAGTAATTTTGACTTTAGGTAAATACACCGGTACCCGTCAGCCGGGCCTGACTTGGATTTTTGCTTTGCTTGGGATTCAAAAAATGATTAAAGTTGATTTGCGGTTGCGCACGGTTGATGTGCCGCAGCAGGAAGCGATTACCAAAGATAATGTGCCGGTAGGCGTCAACGCTGTGGTTTATTTCCAAATTGAGAAAGCTGAAGACGCGATTTTAAAAATTCAAGATTATACCTTTGCCGTTTCGCAGTATGCTCAAGCTGCTTTGCGCGATACCATTGGCGGCGTAGAATTGGATGCCTTACTGGCTGAACGCGACCGGATTGCCGACGAAATTAAAAAGATTGTTGATTTCCAGACTGAATCATGGGGGATTAACGTGACGGCAGTAAAGATGCAGGACATTGAATTGCCAGCCGATATGAAACGGGCGATGGCTAAACAAGCTGAAGCGGAACGGGAAAGACGAGCAACGATTATTCGCGCTCAAGGCGAACTTAAAGCTTCTGAAAATTTACGTTTAGCGGCCGATAATTTAGCTGTTCCGGGTGCAATTTCGCTGCGGACTTTGCAGACTATTGAAAGCACTACCGTCAATCCTGCCAATACGATTGTTTTTGCTTTGCCAATCGAGGTTTTGGAAGGGATAAAAAAAGTTTCTCAAGCAATTAACGGGAAAAAATAAATTTTTTATGCCTCTTGACCGAAAAAAGCATTATTTGCAGGTGGCTTTAAATAGCACCCTGCAAGAAGCGCAGATGATAATTTCTGAATTGCCTTATTCAGACCGGATTTTAATTGAAGCTGGTACGCCTTTAATTAAGCGCTATGGCACCCAAGCCATAGAAAAAATCAGTGATTGGTGGGAGCAGAAGTTTTATCTGACGAATAGCGCAATCAATAAGCAGATTTCCCAAGTTAAAATTACTGGCTTTGACATTTTTAAGCTGTTGATTAATCCGAAAAATAATAAATTTAATAAAAAAAAGCAGTTGCAACAATCGAAACCGGCCGGCGCTATTATTCCCTACATCGTGGCTGATTTAAAGTGCATGGATCGGGGTGAAACTGAAGCGGCTTTGGCCGCGCAGGCCGGAGCTTCAGCGGCCGTGGTCTTAGGCTCAGCTCCAATTGAAACCATTAATCGTTTTATTGAAGCCTGTAATAGTTCCGGCATTGATTCAATGGTTGATATGATGGGCATTGATCAGCCGGTTAAAATTTTGCGCCGGCTGAAAATCATGCCCCGGGTGGTTATCTTGCATCGGGGCGTTGATGAAACACAGGATAACAAAAGCAAGTCTTTGCCGATTCATCAGATTAATAAGGTTAGAGGCACAGCTGATGTGTTAATTGCCGTTGCTGGTGGTGACACGCCGCGGGAAATCCAAAGCGCAGTTTTCAACGGGGCGGATATCGTGGTAGTCTGGAAGGATTTTTATCAAAGAACTGATTTAACCACCCAGCTGGCAGAAAGCTTTCTTAAAAATATTAGATAATTGTCTTTTTCTATCTTGTAATCTATTATTTTATATTTAAATATGGTTAATGATCTTAAGGATCCAATTGAACCAAAAGTTGAACCAAAAAAAGATAGAACCACTTTAATTGTTTTGGTAGTTCTATTATTTTTATTTATTAGTCTTGGTGTTAGTACTTATTTTGTTTACCAAAATTTGAAAGCTAAGAAAGAGCAATACTTGAATTCAATCCAAAATCTCGATCAAAAACAAATAGAGAATTCAACCTATTCATTAAATACCGAAATTAAAAATTTAGTTGACCAAAGAAAATACGATGAAGCTTTTTCAAAAATAATTGCCTTATCTCAAGATGTTCAGCCAGAATTACTTTACTATGGCTCATTTAATGCTAATCAGAATCGTGATTTTGAAGCAGCTCTAAAATTTGGTTTAAAATTAATTGAGCTTGCGCCTAATGATAATTTAAATCAAAGTGCCATTGGTTGGAGCTACGTTAATTTAGGAGAATATCAAAAAGCCGAAGAACATCTTCTTAAATCAATTGAATTAGATCCTAATCACCCTTGGCCTCATAACAATTTAGGAGTACTTTATGAGAAATTAGGCAAATTTGATTTAGCAGAAAAAAAGTATAAAGAATCAATAAGTTTAGATCCAACTTATTTATTTCCATATAGCAATTTAGCCATTCTTTACCAAAGACAAAAAAAGTATGATCAGGCGACGGAGCTTCTTAAAAATTTAATTGCCGCTCAGCCTGATTATAGTAAAGCCTACAAGATGTTGGGTTCTTTTTATTTTAATCAAGAAGACTGGCAACAAGCGGTTTTTTACTATCTAGGGGCTGCCAAACTCGAGCCAACCGAGGTTGATTCAATTCATTGGGTTGGTCGATCGTATTTTGAGGCAAAAGACTATAAAAATGCAAAAATTTATTTTCTTCAGGTTTTACAGATAAACCCTAATCATCCAGATACTCTGCTAGGGTTAGGAAATATAGCGAAGATGGAAGGTGATCGTGCGAAAGCCGAAGAATATTATTTAAAGATAGTTGAAGTTGATCCGAATTACCCTTATGTTTACTGGAATTTATCTATCTTCTATGAAGAAGACGGCAATTACCAAAAAGCAATTGAATACTTAGCTGTTTTAAAATCAATTGATCCGGACTTCGAAGGACTGAATTTAGATTATTATTTGAATGATCTTGAAAATAAATTAGAATAATTAATAATTAATTTAAATTTATGAAATTTAAAAAGCAAAGTTTTATCATTTTGATTTCAACCGTTATTCTTTTATTAAATTTCCCGGCCTTGCTTTTGGCCAGTCCATTTTCTTTTGGTGGTTCTGATAATGTCCCCGGGATGTTTGGTCAGCAACATCAATATTCAGTTTTATTTAGAGGCAATGGTGAAGCAGTAGTGGGCGGTAAAATTATTATTAATAACGGCGACGAAAAAAATCCAATTGAATTTTTAAACCTCGAGCCGGTCAGCTTGAAATTAAATGAAATCGAAGTTTTTCAGGAATTTTGCCAAAATAAGATTCTTCAAGAAAGGGCGGAAAAAGAACAGTGTGATAATTATTGTTATTATGGTGGAAACTGCGGAAACTTTGAGAGAGTATTTGAAAAACTAAATTTTGAAATTAAGGATAGCCAATACAAAATAAAACTTTTTGAAGCAGTTCAGCCTTATCAAACGGGGGTGGTTTTAGTCAGTTATCGGGGCTTTGGTTATGTCCAGGATGGTTTATTCGGTCGGAAGAAATTTGATTTTCAGACTTTAAGAACTGACGACAAGGTCAATTCAATTAAGGTGTCAGTGACGGTTGATACAGATTTGTATTTTGAGGGTAAAAAATCAACTATTGATTATTCTACCCAAGGTGTTGATGTTGGACTGGAATACGGCGCTTATACCGGGTTGGGAGCAAGATCTTCGGCTCTTTCCATGTTTTCCTCGGAGGTTGGTGGTTATGGCCAAATTAACAAAACTGCTAATCAGTTATTGCCCGGCGAAACTTTTCATGTTAAAGGGATATATTCAAGCACTTGGTTTGGTTTAAACTATATAAAATTGAGTATTTTTGTCGGGATTTTATTAATTATAATAGTTTCGGCAATAATTATTAGTAGAATTATCTATAAGCGCCGTAAAGATAAGCCAGTGGTAACTAAATTACAGAATCTCGGTTCAGTTAAAGAGAAGCCAAAATTACCGGTCTGGTTAGCAATAGTTTATGGTATTTGTGGAGCAATTGGTATACCAGCAGTTATTACTTTAATATTTTGGTTTTTCAATTTTGTGATGGAAACTTTTGTTTATAACAATTACTCAAGCTATAATCCATTAGCATTGGTATTGGTTTGGATCATTTCTTTATTGATTTTTGTTGTAATAATTTTTGCTTTACCAGTTTATTGTGGAATTAGATATCGAGGGAGAGATGGTATATATGTTTTTTTATGGCAGATACTTTTCCTGATTTTTATTTCTGTAATTTTGTCATTGACTAATTTGGGAGCCGGTTTTTTTAATTTATGATTGGAATTTTTGACTCCGGTATCGGCGGATTGACCGTAGTGAAAGAGATATTAAGTCAATCGCCGCAATACCAACTTTTATATTTAGGCGATACTGCTCGATTACCTTATGGCAATCGTTCGCCAGAATTAGTTTATCAATTCACCGAGCAGGCAGTTGATTATTTATTTAAACAGGGCTGTCAGTTAATTATAATTGCCTGTAATACCGCTTCAGCCGAGGCTCTGCGCCGAATTCAGCAGGAGTGGCTGCCTAAAAATTATCCAGATCGAAAAGTTTTGGGAGTGATTAGGCCAGTAGTTGAAGAAGCAGTTAAGGTAGCAAGATTCGGCCGGATCGGCGTAGTCGGTACTCGTGGCACTGTTGAGTCTGGTGCTTATAGTCGAGAATTAAAAGCCTTAAAGCCAGATGTCGAAGTTTTTCAGCAAGCTTGTCCATTACTCGTGCCACTAGTTGAGGAAGGTTGGCAAAAGAGGCCGGAAACAACTAAGATTTTACGATATTATTTACGGCCGTTGAAATTGAAAAAGATTGATACGTTAATTTTGGGTTGCACCCATTATCCGATTTTATTCAAACAGTTTCAGAGTGTTGCTGGTAAAAGCATCAAAGTTTTGGACTCGGCTAAAATTGTTGGAGAAAAACTTAAAGATTATTTAGTTCGGCATCCAGAGATTGAATTGAAGTTGGTGAAAGGGGATAGGCATCGGTTTTTGGTGACTGATTTGAATGAAACTTTTATCGATAATGCGAAAAAATGGTTAGGACAAGAGGTTAGTTTTGAAAAAGTTTTTTTAGGTTAAGTGGATATTTTTTATATTTTCTGCTATAATGTCCATAGTAAGTAGATTACACCTTGTATTTTTTAAAAAATTAAATAAAAATTTATGGTAAAAAGTAAATATGTCATTTTTTTCCTATGCCTTGTAGTCGTTATTGCGCTTCAAGGTTTTTTTGTTGCTCAAGCAACAACCCAAATTACTGCTTCTAATGTTGCTGTGGTGGGGGTAACTGAATCATCGGCAATGATTGTTTGGGCTACCGATTTACCCGGCGACAGTCAGATTCGGTTCGCTCAAGATTTACTGAGTTTATCACTTGCTGATTGGCAGACGAAACAAGCGTTTGCGGCTGATTTAGTTAACCATCAAGTAACTCTTACCGGGCTAAACAATAATACTTATTATACTTTTGAGGTTCGTTCCACTGATCAGAGCGGAAGCGAGCCGGTTTCTGGTAGTGGCCATTTTACCACCGGGGCTAATGGTTTAGGTGATTTGATAGTATCCAATATATCAGTTTCCAATATTACCGAAACATCGGCGACAATTACCTGGACATCGAGCGCTGCTGGAGACAGTCAGATTCGTTTTGCAACAAGTGAAGTGGCATTAGTGAATGCCGATTGGGAGATCGTTGGATTTTACCAACCCGGTTTACTTAACCATAGTGCGACGTTGACTAATTTGGGATCACAAACAACCTACTATTTTGAAGTCAGGACGACCAATCTGAGTGTTGGAGATTCAATTTCGGGAACCGGCTCATTCATAACGGCTACACCACAGTTAGCAGATTTGCTACCAACTGATATTATTTATGATAGTTCCAAACTAGTCCATGGTACAGTTGTATTTTTTGATTCCGGAATTAAAAATCAAAAAGAAACTGATACCAATGTGTTTAATATTAAATGGTATGTAGATGGGATTCAAAAAGGATATGGTTCTCATTGGGGGATTAATGGTAATACAACTGATATGAATGGTAATTCTCAGTTTAATTGGATTGCTCAAAAAGGTTCTCATACAATTAAATTTGTGGTGGATGCTGACAATCATATTAATGAAAGCGACGAGAATAATAACAGTACCCAGGTGACAGTCAGTGTTAGAGAAGAAAATCAGTATGGTAATTCTTTTACTTGGCAAGGTTACACTTGGCAGCCAATTTATGTAATTTATGGCAACGATCCTTCTAATGGTTATGGTCGCTGGTATGTTGATGTTAGCAGCGGTAATCTTTTTCAAGATCAGGTCAGTGCCTTGCATTATAAAGTAGTAGCTACCAGTATGGAGGTAGATAGTAATTATGAAGTTAAAGCTATATTTAACTTAAGGCAGGGTAAAGAATTTGCTCTTTGCGGCCGAATGGATAATAACGGCAATGGTTATTGCTATACAACTAACTGGGGTGGTGGAGATGGGACAATGATTTCTCATTTAAGTAATAATAACCAAAATCCTGGTCATATTACACCTGGCCAAACATTTCCAATGTCTGCAGGAGTTGATTATGTTATGAAACTTCGTTTTGAAGGTAATGCAATCAAAGCCAAAATTTATCCTCTGGCTAGCAACGAACCAAATGATTGGATGGCTGAAACAACTGATAGCCGATACAGTAGTGGTAAAATTGGTTTTTATTCTTATGGTTCAAAACCAATGATTAAATCAGTGTCGGTAGCTGACATAGAGGATCAATCATCAACTTGTACTGATACTGATAATGGCAGGAACTATGATCTTTACGGGGAGACTACTGGCTATACTTCCGGCGTGGCTGGAGTTTACACTTCTAAAGATATGTGTTTGCATGAAGGGTTTAATAATCGTGATTTGCAAGAGACTTGGTGCGAAAATAATGAAGTTAAAGTAGAAGTTTATAACTGTCTATATGGTTGTCGAGATGGTGCTTGCATTGTCGAGGGTAAAAAAACTGTTATTTCCAATGTTCGTGTTACAGAAATTACTGAGAATTCTGCCAGGATCAATTGGCATATAGATGCTAGTTATCCTGTTGTTACTACTTTAGAATGGGGTAAGACGACTTTTCTTGCTAATTCAGTTTCTGTTCCATCAACGAATCGCAGTAATACTAGTGGATTTAGTTTTGATGAATATTATATTTTGACTGATTTGGATCCAGGTACTAAATACCATTTTAAGATAGTGGCTGATAAAGGAACTGGCATGGAAGAAAAAACCCCAAATGAAAATTTTACTACCTCAGGCGAGATATTAATATGTGAGAATCTATGTGGAGATGGAACCTGTCAGGAGAATGTTTGTTTAGGAAGTAGTTGTCCGTGCGCTGAGACAATTAATAACTGTCCAGTTGACTGTAAGGTAAGTGAGCCAGTTTTTGAAGTGTCAGAAACTACAGCTGAACAAAGATTACGGGAGCGGATTCATCGTCTAGAATATCGTATTTCTGAATTAGAAAAAAAATTAGTTGAGGCTGAAAAAAGATTGGTGGAAAAAATTGATTTATTTTTAACCCAAAGATTAAAAGGTAGAATTTTACTTCAAGTTGAAGAAAATGGTGAAGCTTGGTATGTAGATCCAGAAACCGAAAAAAAGTTTTATCTCAAAGACGGTAATTCTGCTTATACTGCCTTAGGTGCTTTTGGTTTAGGTATCTCTAATGAAGATTTAGCTAAAATCCCAGTTGGAATTGAGGAAAGAGCTGAGGTCGCTGATACTGATAGTGATGGCCTTGATGATAAACTTGAGGAAGCTATTGGTAGCGACGTGAATAACACTGACTCCGATAATGATGGTTATAGCGATGGCAATGAAGTCAAATCTGGGTTCAACCCTGTCGGCACCAGTAAAGTAGTTATTAATCAGACGTTAGTTAATCAACTTCGGGGGAGAATTTTACTCCAAGTCGAAAAGCATGGCGAGGCCTGGTACCTTAATCCTGACGATGGCAAGCGCTATTACATGAAAGATGGTGAATTAGCCTATCAGATCATGAGGTTTCTATCGTTAGGTATTACTAATACCGATTTACGAAAAATTGAAGTTGGGTCACTCGAGTAAGATTAAAATAATAATCCTTCTTCTTTGAAGGGTGTAAGATAAAAAGAGAAAGCCTAGTTCCTGAATGGGAACTAGGCTTTTTTGTTCAAAAGAAGACTGGCACTAGTCAAGAGATATTGAAGCCGGGCTTTCATAACTTCAGAGATTATCTCCTCGGCTTCTTCAAGGTGTTTTTGGTAGAGGCGACTTAACTCAACTGGTTGGCCAATAACAATGACAATTCGTTTGCCAATCCTTGGCCAGTATGAACCAATTGGCAGAATATCTTCAGCGCCGCGGATGGCAACCGGTACGACTGTTGCTTTACTGTAATGAGCTAATATAGCTGCTCCCCTGGTCCAATTATAGAGTATTCCTGATTTCGGCTCACGACTGCGTGTGCCCTCGGGAAAAATCATCAGACTGCCTGATTGCAAAGTAGTTTTCAACTGGTCCAGCTTGCGGAGAAAATCACCACTGCCGCGATGAATTGGAATGCAGCGCCAAAGCTGGCACATTAACTTTAATGGCTGGCTGGCCATGAAGTTTTTTTCCTCAGGTAGATGCCAAGGAATAAGATAGGGCTTCCAAATCGCTTGAGGCCAGACACAAGCCATTGATATAAGCCAGCTGTCAATCATCGTTAAATGGTTGGCGATAATCAGGCGGTTCTTGCTTTTAGGAAGATTCTCCCGGCCGATTATAGTAGTTCGGTTCAAGACGTGCATGAATAGCCAGAATACTAGACCGGTAAGAATATTCCAACCGTAACTAATGAGTTTGGTAATCAACTCGATCACCTCCTTTGGAAAGAGCGGGTTATGTTATTTTTTAATAGCCTTAGCAATTTTTTCTATGGCTCGCATAAAAGCAGCAGTTCTAAGGTCAGTTTTATATTTTTTTGAAGCATTCCAAACCTGGTTGAAAGCTTTTATCATCATTGGTTTTAGTTTATTTTTGACTTGTCTTCTTGTCCAACGCTGGTTTTTTAAATTTTGGAGCCATTCAAAATAAGAAACTGTTACTCCGCCGGCATTGGCTAAAACATCTGGAATAACAATTTGTTTTTTGCCGAATAAAATGCAATCGGCATCAGGGGTAACGGGTCCGTTAGCTAGTTCTATTAATATTTTAGCTTTGATGTTTTTAGCATTAGCTTTAGTAATTTGATTTTCTAGAGCTGCCAAAACCAAAATGTCGCAGTTTTGTTCAAGAATTTGTTGGTTGCTTAAATGTTGATGATTACGGCAACTACATTTAATGTCATGACAATCACAAATATCAACCATACCCTTACTGCCCCTTTTAATATGTTCAATGATATGGTAATCTAATCCCTGGCCGGTTTGATCAAAAAGGCCGGTGTGCGAATCAGAAACCCCAATAATTTTATAGCCGGCATGGTAAGCCAAGTGGGCAAAGTTTGCGCCGACATTGCCAAAACCCTGGACAATCATTTTTGTTTTCTTTGGCTGGATTTTTAGTTTTTTAGCCAGAGTCTCAAGAATAAAAAATCCACCGTCAGCCGTCGCGGTATCGCGGCCTAAGGAACCGCCAGCTTCAACTGAT
>Ga0209541_10009228_pt1 | contig 16016 bp, 17 predicted proteins | sample RifCSPlowO2_01_FD_184027 | JGI IMG/M metagenome (GOLD analysis project Ga0209541, IMG submission 184027) | Groundwater microbial communities from Rifle, Colorado - Rifle CSP2_plank lowO2_0.1 (SPAdes) (version 2) | ecosystem: Environmental > Aquatic > Deep subsurface > Groundwater | place...
ATTATTCTGCAATATTGCCAGCAGGAACTATTACAAGAAGGTGGTGCGCTACGGATTCTGCATCTGCTGTTAACTGTACTGATTTAGAGACATTTACAATAAGCAAAGCTGCCAGCAATATAACATTGCTATTAGACAATACTGCAGCTAATCTATCAGTAACAACAGGTGCTAATGTAAACATAACTGTTAACTTAACTGCAGGAGTTGGATTTGCAGAGCTTTATAATGCTGGAACATTCATAGCAAACTCCAGCAGGTTCCCATATTCCAATCTAAGCACATTCAGTTCAGCAGGAACATTCAACATAACTGCCTTCATCTTTGCAGACCAAAACTCTTCATTCAACTTTACAACTCTATATGTGACTGCAACTGCTGCTCCAGCAGAAGAGCCATCAGGCGGTGGAGGAGAAGTAACCCCTCCTGTAGTTCCTCCTGTAGTTCCTCCAGAAGTTCCTCCTGTAGAAGAGCCACCAGAAGAAGAAGTTCCTCCAGAAGAAGAAACTCCTCCAGAACAGTTACCTGAAGAGCTTGAAGGAATATCAATAACAGCCGAGACTCCATCAGTATATTCGTCTAGCAAAGAAAATAACAGCATTGTAACCACAGTAGATAACTTCTCTAAACTATCTATAACATTTGATATCGTCTTTGAAGATGGAAAGCCAAAAGCAAAACCAACAATAAACCTTGATTTTGAATTGATGGAAGAATGCGTTGGTTGCTTAAAAGAAGAATCTCCAAAGGTTATTTACCCTGTATGGCTATGGGTATTGCTGGTATTGCTAATAGCCTTATTATTATTAGCTAGAGAAGAATCATCATACGAAGAAGAATCCTATAGAAGAAGATTACTGCCTCTAAGATTTGTATTACAAACAAAAATAAAGAAATCTCTTGAGGTACTTGGTTACTTTGCTTACGCCTTCATAACCATCCCTTATTATTTAATAAAATCCATATTGTTTACTATTACAGACTCTATCTTTTACGTTTCTGACGCTTTATATTATCTTTACAAAAAATCACTTGCTATAATAAGAACACTATTTATCAAGAGAGAGCTTCCAACATACGATTATCTTAAAAAATCTGCTAGCTCTATTGTCAGGGATATCAAAGATATCTTTACTCTTTCTGACGAACTTGTAAAAGATAGCTACATGCGGCTAAAATACTATGAACTAGTCGGAAATCTAAAGAATGAAGCTAATAAGGTTGCTTATGAAGTACAGTACGGAGACTACAAAAGAATAGAGCAGAAACTAAAAGAGATTAAGTTCTCATTCTACAAAATCCCAAGGGCAATTAGGGGACAGGAAAAACAATTTGGCGGACAACTAGCTAAATTAGAGCATTCTGTTGAAATTGGCTTCCTGGTAGATCAGGCAATTAGATGCTTAGAAAGAAAGAGATTCAATAAAGCACAGAGACTACTTGATAGGATAAGTCACTACGCATTTATACCTGAAGGTGTAATAAGCAACAAGTACTTTAATTGCATAAGATACTATGAGCACTTCTTATACAGACAGCAATACAGCGCTTCATTAAACAAAGTAAATATTCTCTTAACGAAGAAGAGATTAAAGCAGGCAATTATACACTATGGAAGGTTTGTAGATATCAGCAAGAAATTAAGCTGGTACGAAGATGCAGAAGGAAAACAAGAGTTATATAATAATTTAGATCTATTGCATGAAAAACTTCATGTCTTATTCTTAAGGCAAAGCGCTGAAGAAAAAGCCAGAGAACTAAAGGTTATCCAAGTACAGTTTGCTAAAATCACTTTCCCAAGAATAGATTTTGCCTTACCGCCAGATATAATACATTTCAATGAAAGGCTGGAGAAAGCCTACAAATTAATTAAAACTAAGGATACAAAAAAAGCTTCTATAGGTTATTACGAGCTAGTTGAATTCTACAACAGCTTAGAGGGCATAAGCAAAAAAGAATCTAATTGGATGTTTTCTAATTTAATTAAGTTAAAACACTGCATCGTATCCGGGGAGTTGTTAGACTCTATTAAAGACATCAAGCCTGTAGCCAGGATAGAGATTGAAGAAACAAAAGCTAAGCTCGGACAGCCTGGTTTATCAAGAATCTCCACAAGACTATACAGCCATTATATCAGGCTAAAAAACAGCCTGAACTTAAAAGGACTATACGAAAGAGCTCATGCTAGCCTTAATAAAGTCAAGCCTAAGCCAGTTGAGTTAATTAGAGCAAAGCTGCCAGAAGAGCACAAAGAATTCTTAATAAAAAAGTATCAAAGGCTATTGCATGAGTTAGAAGAAAATACAGAATTAGAGGAGTTAAGGAAAAAAGCCCATAAAGAGGTTGAAAAAGTTAAGCCTAGACCAATAGAAATTCCTAAAGTAGAACTTCCAGATGAGGATAAGAGCAATCTACTAAAGAAACAGCATAGAGCACTAGATGAAATAAAAACAAGTTCAGAACTGCAAGAGCTAAAGCAAAGGGCTACTGAAAAAATTAAGAAAGTAAAGTCTTCTGAGATTAAATTAGAAGAGATAAAGCAGGAAATAGAGTTAGTAAAACCTGTAGTTAAAGAATCTACGAGAGAGTTCAACAGCAAACTAAGTTCTATATACAAGGCAATCAAGGAAAACAAACTCTCTCTAGCTAGGAGACATTACGAGAATGCCATAAGATTCTACAACGAACTAACAGAAGCTGATCCAAAGATTCTCTCCAAAATGTATTCAGAATTGATTAGATTGAGGTCTGAACTTGAAGCAAAATTAATCAAGAAGAGGTTAAGGAATGTCAAATAAGTACCAGATAAAGAGGAAGCTGTATAGAAGAGGAAGCAGCTATGAGATAACTATTCCTAAAGCTATCCTATGGAATCTGGATCTAAGCAAGAAGTATAATGTAATATTCAACAGAAAGAAGGATAAATGGTTCATTGAGTTTAAAGAATTCAATAAGGAAAAGAAGGATGGTATAGCAAGAAGATTATACAGAAGAGGAGACAGCTATGAGACGACATTGCCGGTACAAGTTCTATTCAATTTAGATTTAAGCAGGAAGTATTGTGTTGTATTTACATTTGATAAAAAGTGGTGTGTAAGCTTAGAAGAGATTTAAAACAACGAAAACTATTTAAATCAGCTTTAATATGTTTAAGCATGGATAAAACTTATTTAAACAGTTCTAATATTTTTATATCTAAGGTAAGAGGCAAGGAAAATTCAAAAACAATCCAAATTCCAGACTCTGTTTGTGATTTTTGTGATATAAACCTGGGAGATTTAATGAAGCTGGAGATTATAGAGACTAAGAAGGGGAAGAATGGCGAAAAAAGAAAATAAAGTTGGTGGGATAAGAGATAGCTTTGTATATTTTATTGCACTTGCCTTAGTGATATTGGCAGGTGTAGTAGTTGCGCAGAATGTTTATCACACGCCTGATGAAATTTTTCCATATGGTATAGGAACATTCGCTACAGGAAATTTTACTTTTAACAATAGTTTATTTGTAAAGGACACAGCAGGAATTGGAACAACTCACCCAAATACTACTTTACAGATAAATTCCTCAAATGCTTTAGGAGCTTTCAGTATTGTAAACAGGACTCATCAATGGTTTTTTGTCAATAACTTAGGTCGAGTCGGCATCGGTGTGGCGAGCCCAGCTGATAAATTAGAAGTTGCAGGTGCAGTAAGATTTGGTACAGATACCTTTACTACTGGCCAAGCAAGAGCATACACAACAGCAGTTTCAGGATTAGTTCTTACTGGTGAAGCAGGTACTACATCTGACTTTCTCATTACAGAATCAGCTGGATCAAATCTTATCTCAAGCCCTGTAGGAACGACTGATGTAGCTGTAGAAAATGGCGCTCTGGGCATCGGGCTTACAAATCCCACTGCGCGATTAGAAGTTACTAACAGTAGTGATAATGTAGCTGTAGCTAGATTTGTTGCTAGTTCAGGAACGCAGAATAACGATATTGTATGGATTGGAAGCGGCGACCAAGATGGTTCATATAATCTGCTTAAAATAGACTATGGAGCCAGTTATGCCAGTAACGCCGTGACAGTTGAGGGAGATGGCCAAGTTGGCCTCGGAGATACTAATCCAGCATATCAATTAGACATACTATCTGCCGGCAATGGCCCGAATGAAGTGTTAAATCTTGAAGATGCCAACAGTGGCTGTACTTTTGATACTGACGCAGGCACTCCAGCTTGCGTTTCGGATGAAAGAACTAAAAAAGACATTACAGAAATGGATATAGCCGATAGTTTGGATAAAATAATAAAACTTCGCCCAGTAAGTTTCCGCCATAAAAACCAATCCTACGATGCTCCGCTTCAATACGGATTTATCGCGCAGGATGTTCAAAAGGTATTGCCGAATTTAGTTAGCACTGCCACTCTTCCAAATTATGATTTTGAAGTTCTGACTCTTGATAAACAGGATTTGATAACCTGGGTTGTCGGGGCTATTAAAGAGTTAAGCCACAAATTTGGAAAGTTAGAAAAATCAACAGGCATAACAATATACGATACAGAAACCAATGAACCATACTGCATCTATATTGCGAATGGAAAAATGAAATATACTAAAGGCAAATGCCCTGAATAGGCGTTATTGAACTAGAAAATATCAAAATATATAAGGCAAATATCTCCGCCTAGCACGTTTTCTTATCAATTCTAATCTTCTTCCTTCAAGCTGTTTTTCTTCTGATCCGTGTAACGTAGAGTACTTGTCAATCCTAAATAAAATATCTCCTTCAAGGCCATTTTTAACGTTTCTAACAAGTTTAATTTCTTCTCCAAAATTAAAATATAATTGATGTTCTTTTGGTTCATTCCCTTTAGCACCGGTAGGATTAGAAACTAAGTATTTCGGTTTATGCAGCCCCCTAGGCTGGAGTACATGATAAGCACAGTATTTTCCTTTATTCCAAATAGGATTTACATACGCAGAAAGTAGTCCTATAATATCCGTCCGAGAGTTAATAGGGTTCTTATGTGCAGAGACATTAATTCCCCCATTATCCAGATAGACATAATATGCTATCTTAGGTGTAACTTCAATTCCATTATCAAACATAATCTCTCTGTCAGTAGATAATACGCGATGCCGAAATATCATTCTCTCTTCAGCGCTTAATATCAGTCTTTCTTCATCGCTTAACATTTTTTACCCAGGCAAAATCTAAGAAATCAGATTAAATATGCCTTAAAAAGGTTTGCGTTTTAGTTAGTGCATTAATCGGGCTTTTAGAAAGATTTTTAAGTTTCTTTCTTAACAGCTAGTTTATGTTTAAATTTTTAAAAGAAAAAATAAAGGCTAGTATAAAAAGTATTAGCGAAAAGATTAGAAAAGAGAAGGAAGTAGTTGAAGGACCAAAAGAAGAAGTAAAAGAAGAATCTGAAGAGGTAACCGAAGCAAAAGTATTACCTAAAGAAGAAGCTAAAGAACAAGTTAAAGCAAAAGAAGAGAAAAAAGGAATCTTTAGTAAATTAAAAGAAAAGCTAACTACAACCAAGATTAATGAGGAAAGATTTGATGAATTATTCCAGGAGCTAGAGATGTCCTTATTAGAAAATAATGTTGCTTATGAAGTTATAGATAAAATAAAAGATGACTTAAAAAACACCCTAGTAAATCAGCCAATAAAAAAGGGAAAAATAGAGGATATCATTTTAACTAGCTTAAAAGAAAGTTTAAAAGATATTCTTATAGAGCCAAAAAAAGATTTGATGCAATTAATCAGGGAAAAACAGGAAAAGCCATTTGTTATTGTATTCTTTGGCATCAATGGTGGAGGAAAAACTACAACCATAGCTAAGATTGCTTACACGCTTAAAAATCAAGGCCTAAAATCAGTTTTAGTTGCTGCTGACACATACAGGGCTGCTGCAATTGAGCAGTTAGAAGAGTGGGCTAACAAGCTAAACGTGCCTTTAGTAAAGCAAAAATACAAAAGCGATCCAGCTGCTGTGGGATTTGATGGGATCTCAATGGCTAAAGCCAGAAGCCATGATGTAGTTCTAATAGACACAGCAGGAAGACTGCATAGCAACGAAGATCTTATGAGAGAAATGCAAAAGATTGTTAGGGTTACAAAACCAGACTTAAAGCTTTTTATAGCAGAGAGCATAACTGGGAATGATGCAGTTTTACAAGCCAAAGAATTTGATGACTCTATTGGTATAGACGGGATTATATTAACAAAATCAGACGTAGATGAAAAAGGTGGAACAGCTATTTCTATAAGCTATGTTACAAAAAAGCCTTTATTCTATATCGGTATTGGCCAATTAGAATCTGATTTAAAACCATTCAACAAAGAGCTTATCCTAAAGACATTAAATTTATAAAAAAGAAAAGATTTAAATACTTACTTTTCTTACATATCTTACTATTAAGGAGAGCTTAAAATGAATGAAGAAATAAAAGATATAAGGACAGCAACAATAACGCAAAAAGGACAGATCTGTATTCCTAATGTAGCAAGAAGTCTTGCAGGATTTAAAGAAGGGACAAAAATAAGTATTGTTGTTTTTAATGACAGAGTTGAGTTAAGGCCATTAAAAAAAGAAAAAATGAATGAGGCTTTATTGTGTATGTTGGCAAGTGAAGATGCTCTAGCTAAAAATTGGTTGTCAAAAGAGGACGAAGAAGCATGGAAAGATTTGTAAAAGGAGACATTGTTGTTTTGCCTTTTCCATATACTGATTTTTCAAGTGTAAAGAAAAGGCCTGCTGTTGTAATCGCTACACTTAAAGGAAATAATGTTATCCTTGCCCAGATTACAACAAATCAAAGAAACGATGAGGATTTAATCAGTTTAACAAAAAAAGATTTTGCTTCTGGTTCTTTAATTTCTGCTAGTTTTATTATGGCTTCTCTTATCTTTACAACAGCTAGTTCAAAGGTAGAATATAAAGCAGGAAAGATAAAACCAGATAAAATCAAGGAAGTTCAAAATAAACTTGTTGAAGTTTTTACAAGATAACTTTAAATAACAAAATAAAATCAAGGTTTATCATACTAATGAATTGAGTAAAACAAGCGGGCACACCTAAAATCTCATCTGCTTCGCAAATCACAAAAAGAAAAGATTAATTGAAGACATTAAACGTTGTTGATGCCCTGTCCACATATTTATAGTTTAATTTAATGTTAAGCTTATCTTCATAGTTCTCTTCGCCAACAACAACTGTCCTGGAGCAGGTTACTGTTTTTGCCCCATTATCTAAAGAGATTATTCCTTTATCATTCTCTCCATCATCAAAGAAGCACTGTATATCATCTGGATTTACATCAACTTTTATTTGCCCTTCTTCACCAGGTAAAGCGCAATTGGTCTCTGGTAGATAAACTTCTCCACTGCCTTGATTCTTTACCACAAATTTTATCTGCAATTTATCTTTTCCAAACAGCTTCTCAGTTAAAGAGGTTATTTGTATAGGAGCACTTGAAACATCTCCACTCTTGACCTTTTCACCGTCTACAACACAAACCCTCTCTCCGCCAGATTCAGCAGACTCTGTGCTTCCAACACAAATTTTTGATTCTAAGTTTGTCTGATAATTATAACAGGCTTTGGCTCTTAAAGTAAAACTATAACTGCCGCTTATTATATCTTCACTGTATTTTAAGCTATCAAAACTAACCCTGGTCTCTCCAGGCTCTGTAAAGAATTGATTGACTCCATGCAATTCTGTATTAACTTGTTTATATTCCTCAGATAGGCCAAAGGTCTTTAGATTAACACCAAATAATTTAACTTCAACATCACCGGCCTTAATATCATGCTCTCCTCCATTTTTTAGTATAACTTCGACAGGAACAGAATCTCCTTTACTAAACTGTGATAAAGGCTTTCCAGAAGCAAAAGCTATGCTAACCCCCTCATTAGTTCCTTGAAATCTTTCTACAGTTTCAGTCTTTCCTTTAGCACATCCAAAAAGAAAAATTAAGGATATTATAACCAAGATAACAACCATATATTTTTTACTCATCTTATCCCATCACCTTCAGAGGATAAACGAAATGTTCCAACATTTTTTGTTTCCCTCACACCATAGTCCAGAACAATACTAATCGGACTTTCTATGATCTCATCAATGTTAAACTTGCCAACGCATTCAATCTCAGTATCGGTTTTTGTTATCCTTACTTTATTATCCATACCGCAGGCAAATTCTCCTAAGCCAGCATAGCTTACCTTTATGCTGATAGTATTATCCTTAATAAATTCTTCTAAATCAGCTGAATTAACAAAATCTGGGTTTATTATTTCTGCTCCACTTAAGCTTCTTAAATTAATAAATAACCTCATTATCATCTCATTCTGCTGCTTGCTTAATTCCTTTTTAACTTTACTAACTATTAAAGGTCCTGATGAAAAATCTAAAGAACTGCCGCTAAAAGTTTCCTCATTAGCACACTCTTCATTATCCAGCAAACTAGGCTTAATGCAGACATTGTTTATCTTGCCTTTGGTCAAGGCATTATAGAAAATATGGCTCTTTATATCAACATCACCAAAATCAAATGGAACTTCATAAATGAATAAAGTATTCTTAAATATTTCAAGTTGCTGAGGTTCAGTCCCCTCAGCAGCATCCATGGAAAAATCCTCGCAATGACCGCTAGGTATGCCACCAAAATTATCTGAAACCTTGTCACTTAAACAAGCTCTTCCTTCTATAGGCTGCTCAAGATTATTCTTTAATAATCCGGTAATGCCAAAACTCTCACCAGATCTTATTTCTTTGGATGTTGGTATTGTTTTTAGCTCAATTCCAACTAACCTGCTAGAAAATTCGCTTTCTGCTTTCTTTCCAAGTCCAGGTAATCCACCAGAAAATTTTTCTGTTTGGCTTCCAAATCCCTGGCAACCTCCCAATACAAGAAGGATTAAAACTAGCATAATTACCAAAAAAACAGGGAGTAACCTCTCTTTCATCAGGCATTTAATCATAAAAAGAATATATAAATCTTTTTCTATTTAGGCTAATTCCCTCTTTAGTATCTTAATAGTATCAGCTACGCTGGTCTCAAACACATACCAGACTTTGCCTCTAAAGTATGTAAACTCCGGCTCTACATTGCTGGCCTCTTGCATGCTAAACTGGCACAAGAAATTTGGTTCATCTCTTAGCCTATCAAGGCAAGTAGGTCCAAAAACACCTGCCTCTTCTTCTACAGTTTTTGAACAAACCTCATTTATCCTGTCTATATGCTCTTGCTTTAGATTATAAACTTCTATCAATCCTGCTTCATCATTATAACCCTCATTAGATCTCTCTAAATCGCAGTTTTCTTCATCAATGACTACCTCACTTGGAATATGAACCTCTAGTTTATTCAATTGCCTTAGATCTCCTTTCCACTTAGCTCCAGCCGTCTTAAGTCCAACTTCTAAGAAATAGATATTGTCTTCTGTAAAAGGCTGGGCATCAGGACTTGCAATGTAGAGACTGATAGGTCCTGCAGTATTCTCTGACTTTACTATTCCGTCTGCTTGGATTAATGGATCTTTAATACTAAATTTCTTGAATGGATCTTCTCCTTGCAAGAGTATATTTTCTAAAGCCTTATTATCCATATAATATGCCCTTGAAAAAGCATCTGTTTCAAAGTCATAAGCTGCGATTATTGAAAATTTAAGCGCTGCTAATTTTCTCTCTGTACTTTCAAAAAATGCCCCAGCTACATCGCTTAATTTTATTCCTTCCTTATACTCGCACAAAACCGAGTTTATAGAAGGTCTCCCTTTGAAAACAATTATTTCTTTATAGTCCCTATCTGATCTATCAAAGAGGCTTGCTGTTCCGCTTATAGCTGTAAAAGCTGAAGTAACGCCAGATCCAGATAAGATTATGTTTGGTTTTGTTGCAGTATAACCCTTTATGTCACAACCAATTCTAACTGTAGCTGTATCCAAAAGACTCTCACTTTTTAAACTAGCTCTTCCAACTACCCTCCTACTTTCTTCAAATACCTTGTTCTTAACATTAAAAGTTAAACCATCCAGAAATACTCCTAATTCTTCTCTATCTTTATTATCTCTTACAGTAGTCTCAAATGTACCAGCCCTAGCAACTGCTTTTTCAGGATTTACTATAATCCCAAAAATATCCTTAAAAAATCCAACAGCAGATCTTCCTGCTCCAGTTTCTTCTAATCCAGTCTCTGCTTCTGTTGTTAACGACCCAGCAAGTCCTCCGCTAAAAGCAAAATATATGAATGCGACAACAGCAGCTACAATTAGGAGAGTGATAATCCACATTAAAATCCTCAATAAAAGATTAAAGCCAGAAATAGCTTTTGCTCTTCCTACAACAGTTCCAGCTCTTTCCCTAACACCGCCTTGTGGAGCCCGAGTAAACCAATTATCACCCATCAAAACCTCTCTTTATTTTATCGCAATTTCCATCAAATCAATAACAAACTCGCCATCAGGAATTATCTTTATTATATTATTCCCTTCTTTAACTAATCCAGAAACATCCCTGCTAAAATCATTATCACCTGTTTTCATTCTTATGCTCTCTCCATTAATCTCGAACCTAGCGCTCTTTTCCCCAGCACTTCCAAATATTAACTCTAATTCAGCTTCCCTCCTGCCATCCCAGATATCATCAAATTCCTCATCCTCTAAAAAGAATGAATAGGTAAGTAAAGCTCCTCCTTTCAGCTTCGTAATAAACTCTAATTGCTCTAAGGTATAATCTCCCTTGTCTATACTAAACTCAAGTACATTATCCCCCTTTTCTAAAAAGTCTTTATCAACCTCTATTCTAGAAAATCCTTGTCCGCATCTTACAATATCAGAATGCAATAAGAAGCCATTCACGTCAATTCTTAATCTTCCTTCCCTTTTATTTACCTCTTCACAATATAAGGCATATTCTAAGGTAGCTTTATCTAAATTATTGATTTCTATAGCGCTTAAACTTACTTTCCTCTGAGATTTTATATTGCTTAATTTAAATTGTTTCCTTAAGCTAACATCACTTAAATCATACTTATTTGCTACGAAGATAAATCCTGGAGATTCAGCATAAAACTTAACAAGATTATTTCTCTTCAAAAATCTAACAGGCAAATTAACGCTTCTTAGCTTGCCTTCATCCAGTTCAATATTAAAAACATTATTTCCATTTACATCAATAAATAGCTTACCTTTTGCCTTCTCAACAAAGAATATCAAATTCAGCTCTTCAACCTCATCTAAATCATCTAAATCAAAAGCAACCTCTTGAAATTTATCACTAAAGGCGCTTCTAGAGATGCTTAGTGTATTAACCAGATCTATATTTTCTGCTTGGGACTTAACAAAAAGGCTGACTGGATTAAGGTTGTGGATATTTTCATCTTTTAAGTCTAAAGAAATCTCTCCAGGTTTTTCAGATAGAATAATCTCGGTTCCTTTATCCTTCTTAACTATACCAGAAACGTCTTTCCCATCTGCTGCTTCATCCTCAACACTAAGGTTTAATAGTTCCGCCCTTTCAGCAGGAGGCAATAAGAGTATATATATAATCATAAACAAGGCTATTAAAGCTATTAGCACTGAAACTGCAGTTGCAGGTTGTCTCTTAGCCATATCTCAAAATCTGTTTCTTTGATATATAAATCTTACTACAAAGACAATAATTTAAAGGCGTACTTAAGTAAAGAAGGTTTTTTAAGTAAGATCTTAAAGATAAATTGTGAGGGGAAATCCCTATTATACTCACCCAGAATATCTGCTAATTCCTTATTTTTAAAACAGTTTATCAGATTATTATAATCTTCATCACTAAACCTTTTTAGAACCTTCCATATCAGCCAGCTAAGATACAAATCCTTGCCTATCCTTTTCCTCCATCTTTTGTCATAGCTATCCTTGTTTATTATAGAATTTTTAACTTCATCTGCTCCAAGCATGCCTAAAACTATTCCGCCATGTGTGGAAAGCTTAACCTGGCATGCAGCATCTCCTACTAAGAAAACCTTACCATTCTGGCACTTCATTCCCGGAGTATAAATTGGAACTGCTCCAGATTGATATCCTATTATCTTTTTACCAGGGCACCTTTGTTTTAGAAAATCCTGAAAATAAGCATTGGCATTCTTTTCCACTGTAGCAATTCCAACTCTTGCAACCTCATCATTCTCTGGTACAACCCACCCAAAGCCTCTTCTTTCCATAAAAGATTCAAAAGTATCTTTTTCGCAATTTAAATTTCTTAAATCCATTCTAGCTTGCAAAGCCACGACATACTCTCTTTTTTCTGTAACTAGTCCAACGCTTCTGCCAACAGAACTTCTTGGACCATCTGCACCAACCAGATAATCAGTTTGTAATTCTTTTACACCCTTTTTTGTCTGAAATCTTGCAGAAATTTTCTTATTAATTCTACAATCCAAGAACTTATGACCCAAAGAATAATTTGCGCCTTTATCAACAGCCATATCAGCCAAATAACTATCGAATTTATGCCTATCAACAACGAAGTTATTCCTAAGTTTGACCTCGGTAAAGTTACCATTTGGGCTAAAGAGCTTAGCTTTTTTTATAGTATTAACTAAAAATTCTTTTTTTATAGGAACTAAATCCAGTATAGAATCTGTTAGTAATCCTGTACATTGGATCGGACTGCCTACGGCTTTATGCTCTTCATATACTTTAACCTCTTCTCCCTTAGAGGCTAACAAATATGCTAAGTAACTTCCGCTAGGTCCACCGCCAACAACAGATATCATAAACAAAGGGGATTAAAAAAATTTATAAACATTGCTACAAAGCGTCTAATATGCTAATAGATTATATCCTTATTTCCGTAGCTTTGATCTGGCTTACTTTTGCTTCTATATCTGACCTAAAGAGTAAAGAAATACCAGACTGGCTAAACTTTAGCTTGATAATCATAGCTTTAGCTATAAAATCCATACAGGCTATATTAGCAAAGGACGTTTTTATTTTACTATATGCCCTAGCAGCTTTAGCTATATTCTTTCTATTAGCAAACTTAATGTATTATACAAAACAATGGGGTGGTGGGGATGCAAAACTAATCATGGGATTAGGCATAATCTTTGCCCAGTATCCAACAGAACTTTTAAACTACTTTAATCCAAACCTAATAATTCCATTTGCAATAACCTTCGTTGTAAACATAGTCTTCATTGGGGCAGTTTATAGTATAATCTATAGTATAATCTTAGCAATAAAAGATTATAAAAAAATTAAATTCAGTAAAGATATCTTTAAAAAATCAGCTATGATCACGCTTCTCACAGCACTGCTAGTTTTCTTGGCCTCTTCATTTTTCTTCCAGCACATAAAATACTTATTTTTGGCTGTTGCAATCTTCTCATTGATTATGTATCTTATTTTAATTTTTATGAGTGCAGTACAGCAAAGTATTATGATAAAACCAATGGCTCTAAGTAAGTTAAGAGAGGGTGATTGGCTATACAAGCCAGTTTATTATAAAAAAAGATTAATATTAGACAACAAAAAACTAAGTTTAACAAAAAAAGATATCTCTATCTTAAAGAGATTCAATATTAAAAGCGTTATAGTAAAAGACGGTATTCCTTTTGTTCCAGCTTTTTTAATTTCTGCATTAATAAGCTTAATATTTGGTAGTTTCTGGTTAATAATCTAAGGTAATCTTTCTTCCGCATCTTCCTCTTCTTCAACAATTTTCTTTTCAACAACCTTAGGCTGTTCTTTCTTCACATCAATTTGGATTTTGCCTTTCATTAATTCCTGCAGCTCATCCAATTCTTTCTCATCACCCTTCTTAGGTTCCCAGGACAAACCGACACTATCTCCTTCATATCTAGGTATTATATGTATAACTGCATGTGGAGATTTTTGTCCTGCTGCTTGTCCATTTGCAATAAAGATATTTGTTCCATCAGCCTTAACAACATCAAAAAGCATAGCAGCAAGCTTATTGACCACATTGAATAGCTTACTAGCTAAAGCCTCTGGTATCTGTGCTAAAATCTGATAATGCTCTTTTGGAAGAATTAGGGTATGGCCTCTTGAAGCAGGATTAATATCTAAAATAGCCAAGATGCTCTCATCCTCATAAACCTTTTTAGATTCAACCTTGCCATTGGAAATTTGGCAAAACAGACATTGCTGCTTAACCAATTCCTTAAGTTCATCAGGACTCATATTTTTTAGCTTTTCTTGGATTGCTTTGACTTGTTCTGGATTTAATTTTTGTTTCATCCTATAGCCCTCCTAACATCCCTTATCTCAGCGCTACTAACCTCTTCCATACTCATTATACTCTCTTCTAATTTATCTGTACTGCCTTTGTCTTCATCCCAGATGAATATGAACTTAACAACTTCTAACCCAAACCCTATTAGTTCTTTCTCTATCTTTCCGACACCACCGCCAAATTTAGTTATTTCTTCTTTTACCTTTTCTTCTAATTTGGTTAAACTAACTTCAGTGCTAGAAGGCATAACATTTAAGGTTATTACTAACTTGGCCATTTTAATTTGGTCCACTAAATTTACAATGCTCACAAGTATATTTAGAACCTAATTCCCTGCAATGCTTGCATCTAACTATCTCATTTTCTCCACAATTAGGACATTTAAATCTGGTAGAACCAACTATGTTAGTAAGTTCAATATTACATGAATTGCATCTCTTCGGTCTGTCCATCAAGCAAAAATCTTACAAATGTTTATAAATCTTTCTTTCAGAGGGGTTCTGTCCTAAATCTCTCTTTGAGAATATTTATTATTTAATTTTCCTGCCCTCTTTTATTCAATAAAACTAAATTATCTTTCAGATACTTATAAAACTTGATAAATTCGCTAGTTTCTTTTTCTACATAACCTAAGATTTTATCATATTCTTTGTTTTGATAGTAAAGAGGGATAGCAATGCCATTTTGGCCTTTTTCTGTAAATTTGCTTAATTTTGCTCCTTTGAAATTTCCTCCATTCATCAAAACTAAAATTGGCTTTATATCCAGATGGGGGAAACTGCTCAATTCAAAAAGATCTATTCTTCCCCCAGTATATTTTTGAATTTTTTTAACTAAAAATCTAAAATCAAAACCTAAGTTCATACCAACAGGAATAAATTCCCACTTTCTAAACACAGTTAAAAATCTTTTAATTAATTCTTCTTCGCCAAGTTCCCACTCCTTTAAAATTACTAAATTACCCACAGGATTTCCTTCAGAATTAATTTGTTGGTATTGCAAGGTTATTATTTTATCTGTTTCTGGATTAAGGCCTTGCGTTTCTATATCTAAATAATATTCCATCTTGTAACCCTATGATCAAATATCCCTTATTCCTTCGGTAGCAATATTGAATATGCACTCGCCATCTGGAGTAGCAGGAGCATCAACCAACTTAGCTACCCTGCTTCCTTTTTTGCCTTTTCTTAGATAAATTCTAAAAGTTGAGGCGTGCCCAACTATATTCCCCCCAATTGGTTTTGTAGGATCTCCAAAGAATGAAGCGGGATCACTGCTGACTTGGTTAGTCACATAAACAATAGCTCCATAAAGATCTGCTAGTCTAAGCATGGTATGCATATGTTTATTCAGCTTTTGTTGCCTATCAGCTAATTGTCCTCTCCCCATAAATTCGCTCCTAAAATGACCAATTAAGCTATCTACAACAATTAATTTTATCGGTAGTTTATCATTCACAATTAAGTCCTCTACTTTATCCAATAACAACATCTGATGATCGCTATTGTAAGCTCTAGCTACTTTAATATTATTTAGGACCTCATCAGGATTTAATCCAACACCTTCTGCCATTTGCTTAATTCTTTCTGGCCTAAAAGTATTTTCAGTATCAATATAAACTGCCATTCCCTCTGCTCCGCCCTTCTCTTTTGGCAATTGAATATTAACTGCTAATTGATGTCCAATTTGTGTTTTTGCAGAGCCAAATTGCCCGTAACACTCTGTTATTGCTCCAGATTCAAATCCACCTTCCATCAAAGCATCAAAAGCCTTGCTGCCAGTAGT
>Ga0209541_10009231_pt1 | contig 16012 bp, 20 predicted proteins | sample RifCSPlowO2_01_FD_184027 | JGI IMG/M metagenome (GOLD analysis project Ga0209541, IMG submission 184027) | Groundwater microbial communities from Rifle, Colorado - Rifle CSP2_plank lowO2_0.1 (SPAdes) (version 2) | ecosystem: Environmental > Aquatic > Deep subsurface > Groundwater | place...
CATCCAGGAGCTGGTAGAAGTACACATTAGCAGTGATTGGCCTTTCGTTGAATGATTTATCTTTGGCAATGACTGATCTTACTATGAGATTGCCCTTGTTTATCCTCATGATTAAAACAACGGCGTTTCCTTCTGTCATGCCTTCAAGCGCCTGGGCAATCTCAGCTGTTGAATAATCGTGCAGGTCTGTTGCACTGGGGGGGCTTTTTTGTTCAGCTGGACTGGTTATGTTAATCCCATAGGTCTTTCCATAGGCATCTTCAGCGGCCCTATCACAGCCCAGCAGAAAAAATAATAGAAATATACAGCTCAAAAATATTATTATCCGTGCTTTTGGCAGCCTGAGGGCATCTGAAAGCGCCATAGCCATTAAATTAAATCAATACTATTTAAAATTAATTGTTTTGCTCAATTCTTTTTCCTTATAATTATCCTCCCATAAATTTTTCTTGCGCACTTACCTTCCAAGAGATGCTTCACAAGCAATTTTGTATTTTTGCCATCAATTTCAAAAATTCATTAAATTTATAAACAAAAAAACATTTCTTAATGATATGGCAATCGGAAACCAAATAAGAACTGTTGTTTTGCTTGGGTTATTAACAGCCATACTGCTGTGGATAGGCTCTTTTTGGGGCAGCTCTGGCTTGACTTTTGCTATTGTGTTCGCTGCTGTTATAAACTTCGGCGCTTACTGGTTCTCTGATAAATTGGTTTTAGCTCTTTACAGGGCAAAGCCCGTTACAGAAAAAGAATCTCCAAAGCTGTATAAGATTGTAAGAGATGTTGCCCATTTAGCAAAAATACCAATGCCAAAGGTTTATATTGTTCCAGGCCAATGGTCAAATGCATTCGCGACAGGTCGCGATTATAATCATGCAGCAGTTGCCTGCACTCAAGGGATTTTAGAGCTATTAAATGAGGATGAATTAAAAGGTGTCATTGCCCACGAGATTTCACATATAAAAAACAGAGACACATTAATACAGGCAGTTGCAGCAACAATTGCCGGTGTAATAAGCTATATAGCAATGATTGCAAGATATGCGGCTATATTTGGCGGTTCTAACAGGGATAGAAGAGGAGGCTCTGGGTTAGAGCTTTTGGTTTTGGCTGTATTAACACCTATTCTAGCTACATTGATAAGATTAGCTATTTCAAGGAGCAGAGAGTATTTAGCAGATGAATCAGCAGCAAAAACACTGCATTCTGGCCTGGGCTTGGCATCAGCTCTGGAAAAACTGGAAAAAGACATTAAGCATATGCCGTTGGCAGTTAGCAGCACAACAGAGACAACTGCACATTTGTTTATTGCTTCGCCTTTCAGGGGAGGCGGTTTTATTAATTTATTTATGACGCATCCGCCTATTCATTTGCGAATAAAAAGATTAAGGGCAATATAGATTTTAGTTTTTTAGTCTTCATATCCTCTCTCAACCACTTCCCTAATCCTCTTAGCCTTCTCAGGTCCTATCTTCTCAACTTTCTGCAGCTTATCTTCAGAGGCATTGACAAATTTTTTTATTGTCTTGAATTTTTTTAGTATTGGCTTTGACAAAATAGCGCCAATCCCTGGAAATGCAGCAACAATATACTCCTGCCATTCCTTTAATGACATCTCCCTTTTTTCAGCATGCAGTGTAAAATCCTTTGGAGTCTCTTCCTGCTCCCTCTTGGCTATTATCTGCAAAAAAGCTGCTGTTTCTTTTGGATTCCTCGAATGCAAGATAGGGATACCATAGCTTACAGCAATTGTTGCCAACATCCCCCTTATGCTGTTAGCATGGACATTCCGCATTGAATAAATATCGTCTGTCCCCTCTATTATGATCAAAGGCCTTTCAAAATCCTGCTTTAACATCTTAATTTGTTGTAATAATCTTCCATCAATAATGGAATTAACAAAATCTTGTGTGGTTTTAATCTCAACACCGCACCTATTGCTTAAAACATAATCAGCATTCTCTAGTTGCTCCAATTTCAAGCCAACACCTAAATCAACCAACTCCTTTATAGTTCCAGAGCTTTTCTCCCTGTGGTCAGCAAAAATCCTTAATTTTTCTTCTTCAGGAACAAACTTTTCCAAACTAACATCTCTTCTTTGCTGCACTAAACCGCCAAATATCTTGTGCTTTAATGAGTATAAATTCCTATACATCCTCTTCTGCTTGTGGTGTGCTGACCATGAATAAGCCTCGTCCCTTGTGTCCTTAGCAACCAAAATTATAACACGGCCCTTTTCCAGCCTGCCTGTCCTGCCTTTTCTTTGTATTGTTCTTATTGCCGAAGGTATTGGCTCATAAAAAATTACTAAATCAACTTTAGGTATATCAAGGCCTTCCTCGCCAACAGAAGTTGCAACCAATGTATTAAATTCCCCTTGCCTGAATTTGTCAAGGACGGCTTTCTGCTCTTTTTGCGTATAGCCGGTTTCTCCTTTTTTTGCCTGGCCAACAAATATCTCTGCCCTTATCCCTTCTATCCTGCTTAATTTTTCCTTTATATCCAAGGCATTATCCCTGTACTGGTTAAAAACTATTATCTTAATATCCCTATTGGCTTTAATCTCATTTTCTATAATATGTTGCAACTCAACTAATTTAGGGTGCTCTACCTTTTCATCCCAAAGCGCTTGTGTCTTAATTAAAGCGCTCCTCCAATTTAAATCCTTAACAATATTTTTAACAGCCTTTACTTTAGTGCTTGCAGAATCACTTTGCAATCTTTCCATATACTTAAACAAAGCAGGAATTCCCTGTGTTTCTAATAATTCTAGAGCATGGTAAACTTTCATGATTTCTGCTAACACACTGATGCCATTCCATAAAACAAAATCCTTTTCGCCAGAAGCAGCCCTCCCCCTTAACTGTGCCTGTAGGCCTAATAAATCCTTTTTGCTTACATACCTTAGATCAGTTCTATGTAAAATACCCCATTGCTTTAATTTCTGCATTCTTTCTTTAATAAAATCAGCTAAAAATTTCTGGATTTCTTTAAAGATAGAAGGGATTTCTATCTTTATCCATTCTATTTTTATTTCTTGTATGTAAGGCTTTACGTCGGGGTCGTCTTCCGTCCTGACTTCAATATCTTCTATATACAAATTCTTGCAGACTTCTTTTATCTTTTCCATGTCAGAGCCAGGAGAGGCTGTTAAAGCCAGTATCCTTGGAAATCTCGCTTTTTTCTGGTATTGCTTTGCAACAAAAACATAAGCATAATCACCCACTGCCCTATGCGCTTCATCAACACCCAATAAAGAAACATCTTCTAGATTTATTCTGTTGGATATGATGTCATTTTCCAGGCCCTGTGGTGTTGAGAATATTATTTTTGCAGTTTTCCACAATTCAGCTCTTTTTTCAGGGCTTACCATTCCAGTAAAAATAGCCATCTCCTCTTCATTAATTTCAAAATGCTCCTTAAAAACAGCCAGATACTGGTCAATTAAAGGCTTAGTTGGCCCGATAAACAAGATTTTAGAGCTGGGGTATTGCTTTAATCTTTGAGCAGCCAGCATTAAGAAAATATTTGTCTTGCCCATGCCTGTTGGCAAAACAACTAGCGTATTCTTACTCATTGTAGTGGCCAGTATTGTTTCCTGGTAAAGCCTTGGCGTGAAGTTTTTTATTATTTTAATCCCCTTTATTGGAGAAAGATTTACTGATTTATATAAATTATGTCATTTTGAGAATAAGTAAATGGATTTTGTGCATACCTAATGTATGTATAATCCTTGTGGTTGAACTGGTATATCCCTTCCAGGTATATATAATCCTGGTCTTCTTGGTTGTTGAACACTTCTTTCTAATCCAGAAATTTCTAAAATATCACCTAAAGGTGTTGACTCAGTTCTTACTGTGATATCATATGGTCTCCCCTTTATAGTCATTTTTGTTTTTCCTTCTTGTTTTGTATATGCTAGAGGATCTGTATCTAAACCAGCTAATTTTTTTAATCCAGAAAGAATATCTGGGTAAAATCTTCTTGGGAATGGTAAATGTCCTCCTACAAAATAACCATCAATTTTAAACTGTACATCCAGTTCACTTCCTACCACCATATCACTTAATGGGGTTATAGTGACAGTTGATACCTTACGTTCAACAGCCTCTATCAACATAAAACTAACCATGCCAGCGAATAATCTATTATCATGAGTGTCTTCATAGAAAACGCCTTTTCTCCCTAACTCGGGGATAGTATAAAGTGCCATAAGTGTGTCTAAATGTTCAATTTCTTGTTCGTCAATATCCCCAAAAAATTTATCTACTTCTCTATCCTCTTGTTTTCTAGAAAACCCCTTCCTTATATCACCAATCGCCCTAAGAAGACTCTTTACATTTTCTACAATATAATCAAATGCCATATCTTATAAGAAAAGCAGTGTATATTTAATCTTTTCTGATAACAATCTTAAAATCGATAACTTTTTATATATCCACTTTTAAATCAAGATAGGATGATAAAAAAACTTAAAATAATATACACTTTAATATTTATATCAAGTCTTTTGTTAGCTATAGTCTCTTTAATAGATTACACCTTGACAAATATAAACATCAAATGGGCTGTTTTTGTTTTAGGTGTTATCATAATGATATTATCCCTTACTGGTTATTATTTGGTTGAAAAGTCTACTCTCACTATATTGGCTAACACAGAGAAAAAAATTTCTAAGAGAAAGTAAACTAATAATCATGCCCCGGCGCCAATATCTTAAAATTTAATTCAGCTAATTTATTCAAGGAATTCTGCATTTCACTTTCAACAGATGTAGGCAAATCCAGCCTGCCAATTTGTTTATTGAAAAATAAGGTATCGCCGCTAAAAAGGATTTTTTTTAGCTTATAAAACAGGCAAACAGAGCCTTTTGTGTGGCCCGGTGTTTTGATAACTTCAATACCATCAAAATCCTTAAGCTCTTCCAATTTTATCTTTTTTAATTTTCCGGAAATAAACGGGTCTAAAGTTGTTCTTAGTGGCTTAGCTTTAAAGTCTTCTATCTCTTCCTTAGAAGCAAAAAACCTTGCATTTTCAAATAAATCAAAATTTCCAATATGATCCATATGCAGGTGACTAAAAATAACTCTTTCAACTTTAGAAAAATCAACAACTTTGCTGAGCCACAGCTCGACTTCCTGCCTATAAGCTCTTGGTCCTGTATCAATTACTGTTTTTTCTTTCTCTAAAAAATAGATGTTTGAATCAACACTCAGCTTCCAGACACATTCAGCAATTTTTTTTATCATAAGCAAGAAATTTATTATTTGGTATATAAACATTCCCCATAATCAAAATCTTATGTCCTTCACTATCCCCTTTTCATGAACAAAATAGCTGATTAGAGTTCCTAAAACAAAAAGGGTCAATATAACTTTCTTGTTGCCATACCTAGCTCCTATCAAGAACCCAATAAAAAAGCCAACAACTATCAAATAATAAGGGAATTGGAATTTCTTTTTTTTCTCGTATATCAACCTGCCTGCCATCATCCCAGCAACAAAAATTACAATATAGCTTATGACAGCTGATGGGGCTGCCAATGATATGAGGAAACCAACAATCAAAAGTATAAAAAAGAACAACTCTGCCCAATTTCTGAAATACCACTCGCTTGACATGCTTACCACTTAGGGTATGGCCCTCCCCAGAGGCCTTTTTCCCAGAAGACATAGTAAAGTATCCAACCTAAAAAGCCAACAACCAGAGCGCCTAAAACAGACAGTAGTACTGGTATGTCAATCAATAAAAATATAGCGCCGCCTATTATTGAGCAGAATATAAAAGCATACACCATTCTGCTGCCAAAAAGCATTCTGCTGCCATCCATGGGAGGAATGGGGAGTATGGTGTAAACAGCAAAGACTATATTAAAAAGTATAGCTTTCTGTAATAGCTGGTTAAGTGGGTTGAAATACATCAGGGCCTTTAAAAAAACAGCCATTAGCATATTGGCTATAGGCCCTGTTGCTGATACAAGGCCAGTGCCAAAATAATCTAGGCCATACCTAAAAAAGCCTAAACGATGGCCTGCCATATGGTGAAGTATTATACCAGCAGGCAATAATACCCATACTTTCCCCCCAGATATAAAAGCAATTACCACACCAATTAATAAACCAAATGTCCACATTTTGTACTCAGCCCTATACCCTACACTTAATGCCGCTATTTTGTGGGCAGATTCTCTAATCAAAAGTGTAAAGGTGACTATCAAAATGGAATTTATCAAATTTTTAATCCAGAACCAATCTATATTTGTAGTAGCCCTTCCATCATTAAAACCAACTATAAAACCTAAAATAAGAATGGTTATAATAAAGCCCTTTAATTCTGAAGGCGTAAACTTATAATATTTCCCTATTTTGTCTATAAGATCAACAAATTCTCCCATTTTATTCCAACATTATTTTTTTTATATATAAAATTATTGTTTTTACCCAACACTAAAAGAATAGCTAATGCTTTCCATTTTCTTGACTAACCTTATGATCTCTTCCTCATGGCCTGCTCCCACTATAGCTAATATTTTTTTGTCTGGGTGGCTATCCATTAACCTCCTCAAATTCCTACCCATCACTTTGTTCCTTTCTTCAACCAGTACCCTGTATATATTTGGATATCTTTTTTTTACCTTACCAACCATCTTGGCAATTGTTTTTTTATCTGGAACTGTTTTTAAATCAAAATCAATCTCTTTTTTTCTGAATATAATAGCTTTTATTATATCCACCAAAAAATTCCATTTTTCTCTCCATGTAAGGCTTTTAGAGAACCTTTTTAATGTCACCTCAATATCCTGGTCAACTAGCGCTATAGCTATCCTGTTCTTTTTGGCTGATACAACTGCCTGTTTCATCTCAGAGCCAGGCTTTACACCAACATATTCACCAAGCTTTTTTTCAGCCCATGCGCCAATCAAAGAAAACACAAAACCCTTTATACCAATCCTCCTGATATCATACAACCTTATCTTGTCTTTTTTGCTATTCATTAAAGCGTAAATCCTTTTTTTGTCCAGCTCTAAGGCTATTATGTCCGGTTTGTCCTTTTCTATAGCAGTTTTAACCTCTTCGAGGCTTTGTTTTGCTATATGGGAAGTTCCAATTATTTGCAGATTTTTATAATTCATCTTATCCTAGTAGTTATCTACAGCTTTATTTAATTCTTTCCAAAAAGTTTATATAGTTCCTATTGTTTATACTGTCATATTATTTTAAGCTGTAAACGGGTGATTTTAATGTTAAAGATGAAAGCAATATCCGAAACGTATGATATGAGGGTTTTTACCGATACGGGGGATTATTTTGGCGATGTTGAGGAGTCAATTCTGACACAAAACAAGATATTTGGTTGGAGAGTAAGAGCAACAAAAAACTCCTTCCTAAGCAAGGTTCTTGGCAGCGCAAAGGGCGTTATTGTGCCACACCAGCTGGTCAAAAACATTGGGGATATAATGATAATCAGCAAAGCTGCTGTTCCTTCTTATTCAGGCGAAGAAGATGAGAAGGAGGAATAGGTTAAACTAATAAAAACCATCTAAAATTTTATTTGCTACTTTCTCTTTTGGCCAGTACATTTTTTCCAGCCCAAAAATCTTCCAGAACTCATTTGCAAGAATTTCTATTCCTGTCTCTTTAACATAATCGTCATTTTTATGCCCTTGCATCAGCTGATATCTTATAACATCCACAAATCTTGAAAAATTAATGGTGGGGATAGGATTCATATTTTTTGGGCTTTCTATCAGGATGCCATCCTCTCCGGTCTGTAGCTGCAAAATGACCATGCCTCCATGAGTTTCCAAGGTGTAGGCTGTATGTTTTGTTTCTTTAAGGCCAAAAGAGAAATTTCTAAGGTTTAATGCCCATTCACAATCACAAGAAACCCTTGTCTTCATCCATTCTAGCGTTTTATTTTTTGGGTCTTTGAAATCAGGCAGGTAACAAATTTCAACCCTATGGGTTAAGTTCATTCTGGATTTTGAAGGGGTATCATATACGCTAAGCACATATTTGTCTCCATCTGCTTTTAATCTGTCCCCAAGTGTTTCTGCAATTTCTAATTCATGGGCTCTTGCATATAACCAGAATTCAGCTGACTCAACATAATCATGATGATGCATTCTCAGCTCATCGCCATTCAAATGCTTAACAACAAGCGCAGATATGTCCCTTGGCAAATAATCATCAGTTCTTATTACCCCTGTTCCAGTTTCCATAGCTGCTTTAATAGTAAAACCAGCATCAGCAAGAGCTTTATATATGCTAACTGGCGGCGGTCCGCCTCTTTTTAGATACCCACCAGGTAATTCAATTCCGTGCTCTTTAGCAAAGGCAACAACAACATCCTTTCCATTCAGAACAAATTTTTGTCTTGGAGGGATGTGCTTTAGATAGTCTATTCCCTCCCTTTCTATTGGCTGGGACAATCCAATTACTTTATGCCTTGGCAGATCAACTAACTTTTGGGCCAATCCTTTTAAATCTGATCTGTTTAGCTTAAGAGGCATTATAACTCCGTTTTCTTCTAATGTTTTATAATTTAATTCCTTCCACCTTTTACTGTCGTAATGGACAGTTGTCCTTATACCACCTATAGCTTTTGTGTTTCTTTTATCAGCATTGCTTTCCTGCAGAAATTCAAATAATCTATCTAAATTTGCGTTACTAGACTCTATAAACTCCTTTAAAAGCCCAAGATACTTTTTTCTTTCATCTGAATTATGCTCAACCTCAGGGTTTATCCCATTAACTAAAGCGACCCTAACCATCTCTACTGGCGATAATGGCTTAAAGCTTTTTTTAATGTCCGCATAATCTTTTGATCTCATTTTCCATAGAAGGAATATTCACGAACTTTTAAACTTTTCTCATTTTTGAGTGATAAATTTAAATTAAGAAAATAATTTATACATGTACAGATTTCTTCCTTTTATACGGTAGTTATCTAATGGCAGGATATGAGCTTCCCAAGCTCAGAGTCCGGGTTCGAAACAGTCCAAAGCCCACAGATTTCGCAAGAAGTCCCAAGCCGAATGTACGTTGTATATTCACTGTCGAAAGTCCCGGCTACCGTATTTATTTTTTAACCTTAAATATAGCAGTAAAATCATCCTCATACTCTAATTCAAAATCCTTCTTAAACTTCAAAATAAATTCGGCTATTTGTTTATCTGGCTTAATCTTGCCAATAAAAACATAATCTGGGTTATAATCTGTCTTGATAACATTATAATCAAAATCTTTGCCTTGCAATAAATCCATATACCTCTCAAATTTATCAGCGTCATATAAATAAGAATAAGTTAAATCTATTCCATGCGTATACTTAACATCAGAATTATAAAAAAACAGATAATTAAAGGCATATGCATTAATAAAAACTAAAGAACCTTTAGGAGCATTGTTTTTTAACCATAATGCTCCTTTTTCATATTTATATAAAAAATTGCCCTCATCTATTGTTTTTTCCAAATTTATATAATTAATAGGTGCTAAAACTATTATTATAAAAATAAATGAATATTTCAAATATTTGAAATAATCCGCTTTTTTTTCCTTTAACTTAATAATAAAATCATTAATTGAAAATGCTAAAAATAAAACAGCAAAAGGGACAAAATATTCCTGCATCCTTTTGGATTTTATTGTAAAGATCAGGAAGATTAAGGAGATAAGGAATAATAACAAATTCTTTTTACTTATTTTCTTGTTTTTTGCATTAAAAAATATGGCTGCAAAAAAGCATATAAACGGTACAATATTATGAAACAACAATTGCCCAAAACTCCATGGTTGCCATTCTACATTAAAAAGATTGCCTAAAAGATTAACTTTAAACAACTGTAAATATAAAAGAGTGAGATTATTAGGGAAATAGGGGTTGATTATCAAACCAGCCATTATTCCGCCAATTGAATATACCAATAGACTATGGTCTATTTTCTTATGCATTGCCCAATCTAAAACAAAAGATAATAAAACAACCATAAATGAAAACAAAAAGGCGCTATAAAGCCAGACATACAAAAAGGACAGGGCAAAAAGCGATTTGAGCTTTTTTTCCTCAACAAAATAAAATGTTAAAATTAGGAATAAAACAGACAAAGGCATTGCCCTTGGCAAGAGGAACCTGTACATCAATTCAACTGAAGCTAAAAGATAGATAAAAGTCCATATTAATGGGAAAGTTATACCATTTTTCTTTAAATACCAATAAAAAACAGTGAAGCACGAAGCACCAAATACAATGGCTGCTATCTTTGCTCCATTGATTAACCCAAAAAAGGTAAAAGGGATTAAAGCAAGTCTGAATAACAGCTGTATATCCGCATATTTTGTATTTAAAATTGAGTTTACAGTCCAAGGGAACTCCTTAAAAAATCCATTTTCTTTTATCAGATCAGCTGCCTTTATATGCAAGTAGCCATCAAAACCTATTATATCCTTAACACTAAACTGTATGAAAGATAGTATGACAACAAACAAAAAGAAAACCACCAACAAACCCTTAAAAATACTGGCATCCTTGTCCATGGTATAGCGGTAATATTGCGATTATTTAAAGTTTTGTTTTGGATAAGGTTTTAGAAGACGACATTAGTTATTGGGCATTTTGTGTCGTCTTCTAAATAGTAAGCGACCTATTCATTTATCCTATAATTACTGTCGCTTACTATTTTTTCGAAAACTATATAAACTAACTGAAGATAACCCCCTCAAACATGGTATGGCTGTTTTTTCAGGAAGTTGGAAGGAAAATAATTCATCTGATGATACTTCTAGTTCTGATAGGCTATGTTATAATTGAAAAATCTTTCTCAAAACAAGCTGCCCTTATGAGCCTGATTGCTTTGCTTATGTTCTTCCTTATTGTGGAGTATTTCAGGCTTGAACTAAACTGGAAAATCCCTTTTTTTTCCCAGTATATAAGGGCAAAAGAGCAGAACAGGGTGATTGGCGTTATATACTTTCTTTCAGGCACTATCATCAGCTTGGCCGTTTTTGATTTTAAAATAGCTTTAGCAGCTTTATTGATGACAACATTTGGCGATATGATTGCTGCATTAATTGGGAAGAGGTATGGCACAACATTACTATTTAGAAGCAAGACAGTAATAGGCTGTTTATCAGAGCTTATAATTGATTTGATAGTTGGTTTTATTGTGTTGAACAACGTTTATATTGTCTTGGCAATGGCTTTTACAGCAACAGCAGTGGAAACCCTTGTAGATGAGCTGGATGATAATTTACTAGTGCCTTTATTTTCTGGTTTTATCGGCCAACTTCTTCTTTTATTGTAGATTTACCCTTGCGCTGGCCAGTTCCTCGCCAATTGGCTCAACCATTTCAAACATTGATTTTAGCCCAAGTTTTAAAGAAGATTCCTCACAGATTCTATTGTGTGTGTGCGGGTATATTATCCACTTTTTGTCTAATTGCGAGAACGGATTAACAAAGTATATATTAAAATATTTGAAGTTTATGAATTTCTTCCAGTTATCAACTACGGCATTAAAATTATTTTTTGAGTTAAATATAACCAAGCTGATGTGTTTCTCAACATCCAACTTTTTAATTACCTCCTCAATATCCTTTATGAAGGGCATTACTATAAAGAATTGTGTTTTGTCTTTAAATCTAACAACAATATCGAATCCCTCTTTGCCTTCCTCTATATTCTCTATCTTCCTATCAATAACATCCCTGTTTTTCACATAGTTTATCGTCCATTCCACCAAAAAAGAGTGTAGCTTATCCATATCCAAACCATTAAAAGAATTATTTATATATTTTACGGATTAGTCGTTCTCTACCCTTGGAGCAAGAATGAAGCTTAGCATTACCTTATCTACTGTTGTATATTCCAGCTTAAGCGGGTAATCCTTATTGAATTGTATGTTAACGCTATCAGTCAGTTTAGAAGCTCCTATCATCTTTTTTAGGTATTCAATGCTATATTTGGACCTCACTTTAGATGAACCATCCATGCTTATTTTTGTGTCACCGCCATCTTTAATGTCAATATTAGCCTGGCTTAAATCGCCTTCAGCAGATATCACAAATTTCTTTGGCTCAGCTTCAAATGTAACGCTTTCTGCAACTATGTCAACATCCGCTATAGCATCATTCAAAATTTTTGTAGATGTTTTTATTGTAACTGGAAACTTTAATTCGGGCACTTTTTGCTCTTTTTCTTCTAATTCTATAATCGGCAAATTAAACGTCCTTATAGAGTCTCCTCTTAATTGCACCTTCAATTTGTTATTTTCGCTTAACTCCAAGCTTAAGGTATCGTTAGAACCGGCCCTTCTGAGGATCTGTTTTAAATTGCTGAGGTTGATTGCTATCTCAACATCCTCTTTAACATTATATTCTGTAAAAGACGAGCTTAGTAACTTGAATATGACCATAGCAACATTCGCTGGGTCCATTGCTACCAACTCTATTGCATCCTTTGTTATCTTAAACCTTGCTTCATTAACTAACTCAGAAATAATAGAAACGCTTTCTTTCAAATAAGTCGGTTCAGCTAAACTAAGTTTCATATAATGCACCCCCTAAGGCTTATTAAGGTAAATTAGTACCTATTTATATAATTTCCGTTTTTAATATTCATAACCTTACTTTCTGCCCATCATGCAGTATGTGGACAGTTTTTCCTAGCTCATAGCCTTTCTCAATTGCCAAATCGGCCAAGGCTTTTTTCATGTCCTCCTCGCCATGGGCAGGTATTATGTGTTTTGGCTTTACTAAGTTTATCAAATCCCTCAAATCCTCCCTTGATGCATGGCCGCTGGCATGTATATCTTTGAATATCCTTACATGGTGGTTTTTTAATTTCATTTCGATCCTTTCCCTGTTCTCTATGTTAATTTTTGAGGGTATTACAGTGCATGAAAAGATAACATGATCTTCCGGGAAGAACTTAAAAGGCATTTGCTTGTCAACCATTCTAGACAAGGTCGCCTTTGGCTCTCCTTGATGCCCTGTAACAACAAGCAAATAACCGCTTCTTCCATCTTTTTCAATCTTCCCTAACCTCTTTTTAATTTTGCTTCCAAAACTAACTATCTCAACATCTTTGCTGAAATTTATTATGCCAATGTTTTCGCCCGCTTTTACATATTTTGCCAAGCTTCTCCCTAAAAAAACAATTTTCCTGTTCATTTTTTTGCCAAATTCAACAATGGATTTTAATCTTGCAAGATGGGAAGCAAAGGTCGTTACAATAACTGCTTTGCCTTTATTTCCTGTGCCAAGCATAACATCCTTAAGCATTTCCTTAGCAACCAATTCAGAAGGCGTTTTGATGTCCCTTTTGGCCCCAGTGCTGTCGCATATCAAGGCCAAAACACCCTTATCCCCAATATGCTTCAGCTTGACATAATCCGGTTTTTTGCCGATAGTAGGGTGGTTGTCAAATTTAAAATCATTTGCGTATAGGATTATGCCATCTTTTGTGTGCAAAGCAACCATTACTGTCTGGGGTGTGCTATGTGTCATATTTATAAATTCAATCTTAAGGTCATCTGAAATGTGGTAAATAGAATTAACATTTAAAGTTTTGATATCATTCTTAATCTTAATTTTTTCGTCGCTGGCTATAGCCTTAATAACCTCCTTTGTAAAAGGGGTGCATAGGATAGGGGCATCATATTTATGCGCCAGGAAAATCAATGCCCCAACGTGGTCCAAATGAGCGTGGGTCGGTATGATGGCTTTTACTTTATGCCTCCATTCATTGATAACAGAATCATCCGGAATAGCGCCAACTCTCAAAAGATCTGCTGCGCTTATCTTGATAATGTCCTCCTCTTCCTGCTCAGTATACTTAATATAAGAATCAAGATGGAGCCCCATGTCCAATATAACAACATCTTCATTTATTTTTATAGCAGTCATATTCTTTCCAATATAATCATAACCGCCAATTGCCCTGATTTCTACCATGTTGGTTAAATAAGTTTAGAATAAGTATAAAAATGTTTGTGTAAAAGGTTTCAGAGCTGAATGAGCGGATGTGACTACCTCATGAGCAAAAACCGAAAAACTTAACTTTCGACATTATGGAATGAAATGGAATGCGGAGAGTTTCATGGCTATTTTAATAAATTGTTTAGGGCGTTTTTACGAAAAAAAAGAGAAAGATTTATATATGTGTAATCACATCTATTCACATAAAGTGCAGAAAATTGATTTTCTGAACTCAGAAGGTGATAAAATATGCCAAACATAACTTTAGCAATACCGGAGGATTTGCATGCAAAGATGAAAGAACACTCTGAAATTAGATGGAGTGAAGTAGTTAGAAAAACCATAACTCAAAAGATAGAAGATTTAGATATTATGGATAAACTAACTGCTAAAAGCAAACTAACACAAAAAGATGTTGATGAAATTGCTAGTAAGGTAGATAGTTCAGTTGCAAGAAAACTTGGTTTAAAAAGATGATTCTTGTTATTGACACAAACATTCTTCTTGCTGGACTTATCAAAAATTCTACAGTAAGAAAAATAATTGTTGAATCTGGATGGGAATTCCATTCTTTGAGAATAGGCGAGAAAACCAATTTTTACTTCTTTTTAAATAATTTGTATCCTATAAACCCAAACAAAACCACAATAATGATAGCAACCATATCCACTTCATGGCAGACATTTGCCTGTACAGCAAGGACGAGGTTGCTAAACTGCTAAAGGGCTATACAGCAAAGAAATTCTTTGAATATTTCCCTGAAGCTAAGAAAAAGTACTTCTGGGGCTCTGGCTTGTGGAATCCAAGCTATTGCATAGGCTCTCCTAAAAATTTTGAGAATACTGTCAATTACATACGGAGACAGAAGTATGGCAGTTGAGGGATAGGTAACGGACAGAAAACACTAAGCAGCTTCGCAGCCTAAGCAGAAATGTCCCCAATCTCTGATTGGGAGTTGTTTACAATAAAAAAATGCGAGGAGGAGGACTTGAACCCCCGTAGGCACTAAGCCAATAGATGGCCCATAGAGCATATCATTGATCTCTTGAGGAGACCTCATCACTCAATAACTTGAGTTTGGATTTTTAGCACCTTGCTGCCAAAAACTATCCCGTTTGGCCACTCCGGCATCCTCGCATATATATTTGGCCAGTTGGTCATAGGAGACAATAGAATTGGTGTATCTTTAAAAAAGTTATCTATTTTATCCTGCCTAGCTTGCTTTCAATATCGCTAAGCTCGGCTTCTAGCTTTTCTAATTCAGTTAAAACCCTTTGCTGCGGTTTTTCTTCTTTTTTCTTAGCTTTTTTAGCCTTAACTGCCTTACCCCTTTCTGGGATTTCCTCTTTCATCTCTTCTGCTCTTAGGCTTGTTGTTGGCAATTCAGACTTCAATTTAGAAATAAGTTTAGATATCTCTTTAACATCAACTTTTAATTTCTCAATGTTTTTGGTGGTTTCCTCCCTAATGGCCCTGAATTTCTCATACCTTTGCAGGCTTTCTATAACATCTTTGGAGGATTCCAATATGGTCCTTCTTAATTCAAGCGGCTCTTTAACGCCGACAAACAAAAGCTCTTCTTCTTTAGCCATTATGCCACCTAGGGGATTTGAGGTTCGAACAAATTTTTATCTATTGCCTCTACCTTTTTTTCTATTTCTTCCAGTGTTGTATCCCAGAGCTCGAGTTCTGAGTCTTCTTCATTTTTAAGCTCATTTATTCTGCCTAAAGTCTCCCTTGCCTCGTTTAGCTTATCTTTGATAAGCCCCATCACATCCAAAACATCCTTATATTCATCAATTCTTACAAAAACAGGCGCGCCTGGTTCTGCCATAATAATCACCTCTTAAATAAAGCTTGGTCTGCATATGTTAATTTTCTTTGTATGTCCTCTAAATTTGAACGCCACTTTTCAAATTCTTTTTCTTTGTCTTCTTTTAGGTCTTCCACCCTAATCAAAGCTGCTTCATTTTCCTTTATATTGCCCCTTATGTGGCCCATCTCCTTTAGTATATCCTTAAATTTATCAG
>Ga0209541_10009234_pt1 | contig 16011 bp, 20 predicted proteins | sample RifCSPlowO2_01_FD_184027 | JGI IMG/M metagenome (GOLD analysis project Ga0209541, IMG submission 184027) | Groundwater microbial communities from Rifle, Colorado - Rifle CSP2_plank lowO2_0.1 (SPAdes) (version 2) | ecosystem: Environmental > Aquatic > Deep subsurface > Groundwater | place...
GCAAAACCGCGCATAAAATAACGAGCGGAAACGCCGCGTTTAGGATAAAGACGGAGTCCGGTTCCCAGTTGGCGGCCACATATCCGCCCGCGAGTCCCGTGATGATAGAGGCGACATACACCGCAGTCCACTGTACCGATTGGAACCGCCCCGTGAGTTTATATGGTTGCCCCGTCTCCACCATGAGCGCGTCGCAGAGCACATCCATGAACGAATAGAAAACGGACGAAAGGGAGAAAAGAATGAGGAGTGAGCCGACCGAATAGTCATTGAGAAACCCAAGAACCGTCCAGACGGCCGCCGCGCCAATCGTCGTTACCAAAAGATATGACTTGCGGCGGAATCCAAAAAGCGGAAACGCATCCGAGATAACGCCCCACAAGGGCTTAATCGCCCACCCCACAATCGTAATCGCGCCAAAGTACGCGGCCTGCTCGGCTGTCATCTTGAGCGCATCTTTGAGGAGGAAACTCACCGTAAGGCCGGGGAGCGAGGAAATCCCGTTCGGCGAGAAGAAATAAATCAGCGCAAACACCGCCGACAGTTTCAGTATCGTCTCCCGCGGCAGCGCGAGCTGCACTCCCGCAAATCCCCGTGGTCTTTGCATGAGGGAGTTCTACCACACTCCCCATCCCCGCGCCACTCTTTTTCTGTCATTCCCGTCCGCCGCCGCGGACGGGAATTCAGTTAACGGTTGTACATTCTCTCCAAAATCTCGTCTTTTTTGATACGGCTCATGTAGGTTTTGCCGAAGCGGACACAGGTAGAGTTCACGCGGCTCCAGATTCTGCGTGGGAAAAGCCGCTCCAAGTCCTTCTCAATCTTGTGCGGGTCGCGGTGCAAAGTCCAGCCCAATTTCTGCGAAATGTAGGAGACATGGGTATCCACGCCAATCGCGTCCGCGCCGTACTCGGAGAGAAAGACATTGGCGGTCTTGCGCCCGACAGCTGGAAGTAGAACGAGCTTATTGAGGTCATGCGGCGGCTTGCCGCCGTACTCTTCCACAAGCATCTTCGCGCACGCAATGATGTTCTTTGTTTTGTTCTGAAAAAAGTTGACGGGATAGATTACTTGAGCCACCTCGCGCGGATTCGCCCTTCTAAGCGCGTGCGCAGTTTTGTACTCCGCAAAGAGGTCCTTCGCCACCTTGACCGCCACCTCGTCGCGCGTCCGCGCCGAGAGCGCAATCGCAATAAGCGTCTGCCACTCTTTTGGCCACTCCTCGGCCGCCAGCCGCATCTTTTTTACTCCCCCCAACCGCTCCAGTTCTTTGAGTTGCCGTATCGCCGTTTTTTGATTCATATCTTACGAGGTATCATATCTGAATGAAAAAGAAGAGACAAAACAAGCAGGGGAAAACCGGCTGGAGCTTTGCACTACAAATGATTGATGCGGATACCAAAAAGTATCAGCTTACCTATCGAAACGGAAGGTATCGCGACAAAAATATAGAGCGCCTGAACAGCTGAAGACATTCTCACATTCTGCAGAATATGAGAATGTTTTTAGGACTTCGGACACCTACCCCACATTCACCCCCACACCAATTCGCCGCGGCGAATTGGTGTGGGGGTGTACTGAAACCACATGCGGAAAGAATCGGCAAGATTTAATTTCGCTTTTCCTATTTTGAGTCGTTGAGCAGTTTCCTATTTTGCTTTTCCGCGAGCCTTATATCCTTCTTTACTTCCTTGATATGCCGCTCCGGTTTTAGATCTTCAGGAAGTTCACCTCCAATTTCCTTTATTGTCTTTCGCACTTTTCCGCCCACCATGAAATGCGTATTTCGCGCGGCGTATTCGCCCCTCACATTATCTTTCCTCAACTTTTCGTCAGTTTGAGTGATGCGAAAAAGATTAGCCGCAAGTTCAGTAGAACCCGCTCAATCTAGCAATTCACCTTTCTGTATCCCCTTTTTCCATTCGATGTCCGCTAGTGGAGCGCCATACAAGCCACGATAACCAGCATCGCTAAATAAGCCAAATTGAGAAACTCCCGCCTGTCGCGCCGTGCTGAAAAGTTTCTTGTTCTCATTGGTAACTTCCCCGCGAATAAAGAGCCGTTTTTCGGCGGCTGACAGACTTTCAAAGACCTCCTGTCTTCTGGTCTGAATGGCAAAATAGGTTTGTGCGAGAGCTATAGACGACTTGCTAGAGTCGGCGTTTTGAGCAATGAGATAACAGGCGTAGCGGCTTAGTTTCCAGTCCGCAACCCTTCTAACATTTCCGTAGCCAATTTCAACCATTTTACCGATGTCGGCAAAATGGATTGTCCTAGTAAATTTGGAGAGCGGCACCGCAGGGCGTTAGACCCGTGCCTGGCCGCCCCGATTCCCTGCGCGGAGCGTAGGGTGTCCCACATTCGTGTGCGCCATTCGTTAAGCGTATCTACTATGAAATGAAATCGGAAGCGGTGGATTTTTGGTATTCTAGAAGTTTTTTGATTTTTTCGGAGAGTGCGTCCAGTTTTCTGACGATTTTTTTCTGCTCGGCAATGGGCGGCAACGGGATTTTGAGCTATCCATCCGCTCTTGACATATACCGACTGCTTGCTATGATACCAATATTACTGATAAGTCGCCAACTAATTGACGGCTTGTACCAAAAGAGCGTGTCCTAGGTCTAGGGCCCGCTCTTTTGGTTTTTACCATATTTTGTAGAGGTACCTTTTATCAATCACCCTTCTCAAATCCTTATTCTTGCCGGTAAAATAATCTTTAATTGCTCCGCTTACAAGGTCGGATAATTGCATTGCGTTCACATATTCGGAATTGACATGCGTGATGTGTTTTATTCGCTTAATCGTTTTAGTATTAACACGCCCGAATAAGTATTCATCAAAACTGCTGAAGTAATCACCGCTATACATTCTCCTATCAGCTCGATCAATTACGACTTCCGACTCCGTTAATTTCTGTTTCTGCGTGGTAAATAAAACGAGTTTGGATAAATTATAATCGTCAAAAATATTGTGCAGTTTTGCGTGGCCAGCCGTTGCAAACTTGCCTTTGTAGGTTTGCTTGTCCACCAAGCGGTAATAAACGGGAATCCCGATTTTATTTATAATCCCGAGCAAATCTTTATACATTTCAAGCGGGATTATAGTAGATTTTATCTCGCTTCTAAACCCGTATTTCTGGCGAATTTCCATAATTTCATTTTCTAATGCAAACAATTTTGTGGAATCAAGGTAAATTGCTGTGAGAATATAAAAAACACTTGCTCCTGTCGGGATTTTGTTTCCAGTTGTATCAGTTTCAAAAGGTTTTCCCGGATCGCCCGACTCGTCTATAAAAATATAGTGCTGTATGTTGGCCATATTTATATTTTACCACTGAATGCTTTGTGTAATACGGATTGTTCTAATGAAATGAAATCTGAAGCGGTGGATTTTTGGTATTCTCGCAGACGGCGGATTTTTTCGGAGAGCGAATCCAACCGCACCACGATTTCTTTCTGTTCCGCGAGGGGCGGAAGCGGGATTCTGGAAATCAAAAAGCGCCGTCAGGCGCTTTTTGATTAACTGGTCTTTGTCTTCAGATATGACTTCATGAATACTTCCCGCTGTTCCTCGTTTGCCCTGCGCGCCGCTTCCTTCAAAACCTTTTCTTTCTTTCTTTCCGGAGCATGCAAAAAGAAGTCGGAAAATCTCCCTGGCTTTCCCTTCTGCTCGCTTTTCCTAAATAAGTTGAGTGGTCTCATAAGCATTTTTCCAATTCATCTTTAGTGTAACGTTCTGTTATGTGTTCGTCAATATTCCCCTCTGGTCCGATTTTAACTATATTCTCCACAGTATTTTTCTCAAAGTCCTTTTTAACTAAAAATATTACTGCTGTATCACCAAACTCCCTGGAAATTTGCTCTACTGCTTCTCTAGCGCCAAAAAACTGCTCAATAAATGCCGACTTCGGGATATTTCTGCCCTCCGCCTCTTCTCTCGCTTGAGTGAATTTCCAAGCGACCTCCGGCTCTTGGTAGATATAAAAAATGAAAACTGGTCTGCTTTTTTCCAAAGAGCGCCGAACATTGTCAGTGGCTTTAGCATAGTTTGAGAATGTGCTATCCAGCACAAAATTCTGCTTGTTATGCAAAACCAGATCATGCATTTTCTCCACCACAAGCGAAATCGCCCCTTGAAACAGATGTGAATTATTGCCGGTGTATCCTGGAATAAGCGGCCGCACTTCATCGCCGTCAATGCGTACCACGCGGCGTTCCTCATCTGCTTCCAAAATCTTGATCAAGCTCTTTGAAAACTCCGTTTTGCCCGCGCCCGGCGAACCAGCCATAAAAACCGAAATGGGAACAGTATCCGGCGCATACTTTGCAGGGTCGGCCATCTCCTCGGCTATCCGAACCTTATTTTGTTTGGCAAATTCAATCGCTTGAGCGCGAATTTCCTCATCGGTCATAACTATACTTTAGCAGAAAACGCTTTGTGTAATACGGATTGTTCTAATGAAATGAAATCGGAAGCGGTGGATTTTTGATACTCCAGAAGTTTTTTGATTTTTTCGGAGAGCGAATCCAGCCGCACCACAATCTTCTTTTGCTCCGTAATTGTCGGCAGCTGGATTTTTATACCGTAAATTTCTTTGCGGTTTATGCCAGGTTTTACTCCAACTGCATATTGCGGAAGATTCAAGAATTTAAAAAGATAATAAGCAAAACCAATATCGTATTTTTTATCTTCGGTTACAAAATAAGTCACATCAGTCGGCCAATATTTCCCTGTTGCTTGCGTTATTTCTCCGGCCGAACCTTTGCGACCAATAATAATTCCTTTTCCGTTTATTAAATATCTATCACTTCGCCCAAGCTCACCATTTGCTCCATAAACAATGTATTTCCCTGATTCAGACCGCTCTGACCTAGGCAATCCCTTGCCGTAATGAAAAACAAATATCTCTCCCAACTCTTTTTCTTCCCACTTTGAGCGGCTACTGGACATACCAACATTCTCAAGTTTGTAAGGATGTTGTTTGTGTGGTGTGGTAGGTTGGGTGAAGATGCGGTGGAGTTCGGCGGGGAGGAGGTTTTTGGCGGCTTCTTGGGCTTCGGCGCGCAAGCGCTTTGCCTCCTTAATCTTCGTAAGCAACCCCTCCAACCTCGCCACAATTTTCTTCTGCTCCGCGAGTGGCGGGAGAGGGATTGGGATTGACCGTAATTTTGCCTGGTTTAATTTTTTAACCGTTGTCCCTGTTATATATTCGGACAAATCTGAAATGTTTAAATAATAAACAAGCCAATCATCAAGTAAAATATCCCGATGCGGGCGCAATACATGTGCATGATTATTGACCCAACTTTTTCCCGAAATCTTGTATGCGGAATTTTCGCCAGCACCCCACCGAGCGCCATCCTCTCCTACCAAAATTAAATCTTCGTCAAAAATATAACCAGCCACATGGTCTTGAATGCCAGTCGCGCCATAATACGGATAGGGGCCGAACTCCCTATCTCGTTTAGTTATTGGCTTGCGCAAATTATCTAAAATATCGCAAACCTCTCCGAGTTTTTTTGTTGAGTAAGTGTTCATGACTCTTGAAAGTATATTTCGCCTTTTTGTTTTACACCTCTGAAAATACGGCCCTCGATTGAGTGTTTTTCTAAGGCGTGTAAGTTATCTAAAAAATGTTGTTTTGTGTCTTTATCTAGTAATGGGTTCGGTTTAGCCTCGTGGACTTTTACAAACTTTCCGTTAGGGAGAGCTATAATAAAACCAATGGGCGTTAGGTTAAGAATTTTTAAATCAAATTCTTCAAATCTCTCATCCGGTCTTGCATGTACTAGATATACAAAATCAAAAGCCCCGCCCGCCGATCTAAATTTGCTGTTTTCAACTATTTTTGGCAAATCCAAATATGCCAACGCTTGCCCAAGTCCATCGTAAAATCCAGGCCAGTTTTTATCCGTTGAATTTTCTTTGTATTTCCTCGCTCCTTTTAACTCATAGGCGGTAATTGTCTTATCTTTTTTAACTTCAATCACATCAACCTCTGGCGCACACCAATAATCCCAACCCCTTGGGGCTTTATACGACATATTGTGCAAAAGTTTAAAAAATACCTCGCTGTCTTGAGAAAGATAGTTTTTATATAATGCATAGCAAACCGCATCTTCATTAAATGTTGCTTCCCTCATAATTTTTGTTGGCTGTTTTATATGGTTTTAGTATTTTCTTCAAGGTTGCTAACAGTATTTTCAAGCCGATCGATAAGATGGTTATAGGTAAGGAGCTCAATGCCATTTAGGCAAGAAGAAATACGCTCAAAATTTTCTTTCCAAACAGAATCTTCTTCTCGTGTGCCTAAAATTATCACACACTTTGAGATTGGCTTTTTAACTTTTATGCCAAATTTCTGTAATTCTTCGCCTTGCGCGCTATCATACATTTTCTTGTAGCCTAAAATTTCTGGTATTGCTCTACCTAACTGTGGAGATAAACAGTATTCGGTAGAAACACCGCCAGCCACCATTTCGGTTTGTGCCACCTTAAATACATCATCTTTCGGAGATTTTAACTCAAAAATAACATAATGCTCTAAATCATGTTCAGCAAGAAGATCAAATTTTTTCCCCGCAACTTGCCCCTCTCTTTTTGGATCAACGTATTCAAGTCCAAAAATAAGACATCTTTGTTTTCTAAATTTGCCACCATCTTCATCAATCCAGTTTTGTATAAAAGTTTCGTTCTTGTCCAAATTGTTTTTTAGAAATGAGATGTGTGATTTTAGAATGTCAATTTGAATTTTGGGAAGATTGGAATAAAAAGCACTCTGCACATCCTTGTCCGTCAAGAATTTTGAGAAAGCGGAAATAAAATCCGCACTATTAATTTCAGGATTGGATTGATCCCTTGTAACGCCAGCCGTACTCAAGGAATTAACGATATTTGTTTGGACTTCTTCTGGAAGAGTTTTAATGGCATCTAAAAGATTTTTTTCAGTTGCGTTGGTTTTTATAAAATCTGCTTTTTCTGTATCTGTTGCTGTTGCTCTGAGTAAATCTACGTTTTGTCCAAGAAAAGCTTTTAATCTACCGCCCGTTCTGCTCGCAATAGTTCGGCAAAAATACAAATAGGCATGCATGTTAAGTAAAAATCCGTCACTAACCTGCTGAAACGTTTTCATTTCCTCATTTAGAGTGAAATAAATTTTTGTATTGGGATTTTCTTCAAGAAATTTTAGGATATTTTTATAGAACGGGAATTTCCTTGTCTTTTGTTTGTGTTTAAAATGATCGTGAAAACTATAACTCTTATCAAAATAGAGTTTCTGCGTGTCATATAATACTTCTAGAAAATTATCTGGATCAAAATTCATATTTTATCTTTTATCTCCTCCAAAATCTCCGCGATTTTGCTTTCCGCGGTGGCGATGTTTTTCATAGATTTTCTTAATTTAAGGTTATCCACATCCTATTGACTTATGCCTACCGCTAGGTATATACTCTAGGTAATGGATCGGGGTGTCCCCGGTCGGCAAGAGGTCCCGCAAGGGACTTTTTGCATTTATGGGAATATCTTTAACCCATATCCCTCGACCCTGCCATTGCTTCCTTTCCTTAATTTCCCCTCAATAATCTTGAAAGGAATATAAGGCTCCTCCGAATTAAGAACATGCCGAGCAATTGGATAGGCGCATAGGTCGGCAATTTGCAGACCAACATCATTGTCTCTTTTTGCCATCATCCTAAAGTCTACTATACGTCGTTTGAATCGATCAGCGTTTACATGATATGTACCTCGATCTGTCACGCTGTTATAGTGAGCCAATAACTGCTTATCTTCTTTTTTACCACGCTTCTCGATAGTGATTGATACGGTTGAAATGGCGTTATTCTGATCCGTACAAAAAACTAACCGCTCAAGAATATAAGAAAGACAAATGGTGTAGGGATTGTTGGCAAGCTTCCCGTATTTTTCAATATGCTTCTTTTTATCTATTGCCACCGCGATAGCGGTAAAGTTCGCGTCGTAAATAATCGCGTTCAGGTGTTCATAAAATTTCTTTTTTAGCTCCAAATCAAAAAGTATCTGGAAAGCACCGTCACACTTACGAATATCTCGGGAATGTAAAATTACTTTGGTAGTATTAAAAAATTTCTGTTTGAAAGTGTTTATCTTTTGGATGATTTCTTCATATTCAGCGGACTCAAAAAGACAACCAGCCAAAAGGAATATCGGGAAATTTTCATCGACGAAACTCAAACCATGATCGCCGGTTTCGTCCATAAAAAAGTGATAGGTTTTATTTTGTGCTTGGTTCATAATGATGTTTTAATTTCAGCAAGTATTTTACTAATTTCGCTTTCTTTTTCTGTTATCTCCCTCACCAACTCCGCCGGGGATTTGTGGATGGTGGCGGATTGGCTGTTCGGGTTTTTGAAGTCAAGGTTGTAGTTTCGCTCTTGGATTTGTTTGATTGAGACCTTCCAAGCGTTGTCGTTGGCTTTTCTGTTGCTCCACCACTTGCGGACGGGGTCAAACTCATCGTGAGTGATGCCGCGGTTTTTGGTGTATTGCTTGACGCCTTCGGGGAGTGGGAGCTGGTAGTACCAGATTTCTTTGGTGGGTTCGCCTTTGGTGAAGAAAATCAAGTTGGTATTTACTCCGGCGTAGGGGTTGAATACGCCTTGCGGCAGGCGGACGATGGTGTGAACATTGCATTCTGCAAGCAGTTTTCGCTTGATGGCGGTTTTGACGCCCTCGCCGAAAAGCGAGCCGTCGGGAAGCACGATGCCCGCGCGGCCGCCTTGTTTCAGAAGGTGTATAATGAGCACAAGGAAGAGGTCGGCGGTCTCGCGCGTCCGGAATTCTGCGGGGAAATTCGCCTCTGTCCCCTGCGCCACCACTCCGCCAAACGGCGGATTGGTTACGCCACACTTACTCTGTCGCTTGGACCATACTCGCGAAGCGGGCGCGAAAGCATATCCTTTCTCTGAATCTGGCGCGGAATCTCAATGCCGTGGAGAATAAGGTTTGTAATCGCGAGGAGATGCGGAAGCGGCTTAACTTCTATGCCGAAAAGCGATTCTTGCAATTTTTTCTCGTCCTTCGGCGCTTTCACCTCGCGCGCGCGAATGTACTCTATGACATTGACGAGGAAGCCGCCGGTGCCGCAGGCGGGGTCAAGAATTTTTTCTCCGAGCCGAGGATCTGTCATTTCCACGATAAAACGGGTAAGCGGGCGGGGCGTGTAATATTCTCCCGCATTGCCCGCGCTCTGAAGCTCTTTGAGCATGTGCTCGTAGAGGTCGTTAAAGAGATGCCGCTCGTCTTTTTTGTTGAAGTTAATCTGGTTTATTTTGTTCACCACTTGCCGAATCAGCGTGCCCGACTTCATATAGTTGTAGGCGTCTTCAAAAACCTGCCTGACGATAAGCCCGCGCGGGTCGCCGTGAGACGGCAGGTTTTTAAGCCCTCTGAACAGTTCGTTATTGACGAAATCAAGTAGTTTCTCGCCGGTAATGCCTTCTTCATTTGCAGCCCAGCTGCGCCAACGGAGCTTTTCCGGAATCGGCGAAACATATTTTTCGTCCAGTGTCTCATATTCCTTTTCCTTGTCGTCAAAAATCTTGAGGAAAAGCATCCACACAATCTGCGAGATTCTTTGAGCATCGCCATCTACGCCTGCGTCTTGGCGCATGATGTCCTGGATATTCTTGATGATGGATTGAACGGGCATAAAGACAAGTTACATAGTTATGCGGCTAAGTATAAATCTCTCTGAAGTTCCTGCACCGCGCGAAGGTATTTTTCGCGGCCGCCGAAAATATCATGGATGATTTGATACGGCGTGCCGTATTCATTGAGTGGCGGCACGCGCAATACTTCGGGGCTTTCAATAGCAACGATGCCTTGGTCTGCGTATTTCTCAAGAAGCGCGTCCAACACTGCGCGCGCTTTTTCTTCATACTTTGCGAAGTAGTTTTGTTTTTTCACCTTATTCGCCCGCTCGCGGCGCGAGAGCGGCGGCTTGCCGTAGGCGATATGCGCGATAAGGTCAAACTCGTCTAGGTCTTTGCCGACTTCCCGTTTAAGTTCTTCAAGAAAAATGCCGCGCTTTTTAAGTTCTTCTATAATCGCTTCTTTGCGCTCGGACGCGTTCCACGCGGTAAGAAAGTCATTGAGCGAAGCAAACTCTTTGAGGAGCGACTTCTTGGTGTAGTCCTTGAGCGATTCAGATACCAACTTTCCGCCTTCGTCGTAATACTGCACGCGCTCATTGATAATTTTCACATCCACATCGCGCACGCGGTACACTTTTTGTCTTTCACGCACAAAACCATCGCCGGTGGGTGCGGGGTCATAGATAATAGTTTCTCCTTTATTGTCTCCTTTATCGGTTGTTTGCGTTGTCGTTTCTTCCGGCGGAGCTATGCTTTCTCCGCTTTTCGGCTCATAGATTTGCACGGGGTCGCCGTCAAAATCAGGGTCGGCAAAAAGCTCGGTAACATTCCTGAAATCAATAATGGTGAAGTAGAATTTATTGAAGTCGGCATTAACGCGCGTGCCTCGCCCGATAATTTGCTTAAACTCGCTTAGGGAGTTGATGACTTGGTCAAGCACAATCACTTTGCAGGTCTGCGCATCAACGCCGGTCGTCATCAGTTTAGAAGTCACCGCAATAACAGGATAGCGCGCTTCTGGATTGATGAAATTATCAAGTTCTTTCTTTCCATCATCGTTATCGCCGGTAATGCGGACAATGTATTTGCTGTTTTCGTGCACAAGGTCGGCATTTTCGTTCACGAGCGCGCGGGTCATTCGTTCGGCGTGGTTGATGTTTGCGCAAAAGACGATGGTTTTATCAAACCGAGCGGTAGCTTTGAGAAACTCTGTGAGCTTTTTGGCGACAACCTCCGTGCGTTTTTCCAAAATAATCGTGCGGTCGTAGTCCTTTACATTGTAGATTTTGTCCGGCACTTCTTCGCCCTCTATGTCGGTGGTGCCCGCTTCGGGACGCCATTCTAAGTCCTTGTCCAGCGTAACGCGCACTACCTTGTAAGGGGCAAGAAATCCGTCTTCAATGCCCTGTTTGAGGGAATAGATGTATAAAGGATTGCCAAAGTATTCAATGTTTGAAATATCTTTTGTTTCTCTCGGCGTTGCCGTAAGGCCAATTTGCGTTGCTTCCGAATAATACTCCAAGATGTCGCGCCACGCGGAGTTTGCCGCTGCGCTTCCGCGATGACACTCGTCAACAATTACCAGATCAAAGAAGTTGCGAGAAAATTGCTTGTAGATATTTCGTTCTTCTTCATTGCCGGAAACCGCCTGGTACAACGCGAGATATACCTCGTAGGCTTTATCAGTATTGCGTTTGACAATTTTAGTCATCTTGTCGCCGAATGGCGCGAAGTCGTTCATGCGCGCCTGGTCTGCAAGAATGTTGCGGTCAACGAGAAAGAGGATGCGCTTTTTCGCGCCTGCTTTCCATAGTCGCCACGCAATCTGAAATGCGGTGTAGGTCTTGCCCGTTCCGGTCGCCATAACAAGGAGGATTCGGTTCTTTCCTTTCGTAATTGCTCCGAGCGCGCGATTGACGGCGATTTCTTGAAAATAGCGCGGGGACTTTCCACTTATGTCTTCGTAATACTCTTGCGACAAAATAGATTCTTGTGATTCATTCAAATCTTTCCATTCTCTGTATCGCGCGTAGAGCGCCTCGGGACTGGGAAAAGAGTCGAGTGATAATTCCTTTTGTACAGCGCCTCTGGATTTGGTGCGGTCATGCTCAATAAATCCGGTCCCGGTTGAACTATAGACAAAAGGCGCATCAAGCAACTCTGCGTACTCAATTGCTTGCGACAAACCGTTATCAACTGAAAAATTTGCGTCCTTTGCTTCAACAACAGCAATCGGAAAATGCGGTTTGTAGTACAGAATATAGTCGGGCTGTTTGGTTTTTCCGCGAGACACCGTTTTCCCACGGACGATTATTCTTCCTACAGTAAAATTCTTGTTTTCTCCGATTTGATTGCTCATCCAACCCGCCCGTGTAATGGCGGGGGTAATATACCTTGTACGAATTTCCTGCTCGGTTAGTTGTTTAATATCTTTTATCATAAATTACTGATACGACATTACGCCATCGTGCCCGACCACCTTCTCTTTTCCAATCCAGGTAAATAACGGCATAAATAATTCATTTTATAAACGGCTTTATTGCCTATTCAGTTCTCGCTCAAGTATTGCAGGGAAATCGCGGACGATTGCTTGTTGGTCCGCCGGCAGAAAAGCGCCGAGTTCTCCGCGAAAGTTAATGTTTTTTGCATCCGCTATAATTTCGTTTTTTATTTCCGCAAGCCGTTTCTTCTGGTCGGCGGAAAGTATGCCTTTGCGCATCATAAAATACAAGTCATAAAAATCTCGCGGTTTTTTGCGTTCGCAGAGCGCGCTAAAGATTTTTTCTTCAACCATCTCGTTTTGCGGCAAATGAATAATGGTGTAGGTCGGCACAAAATTATTTGTTACGCTGTCAACTTCGCCGGCAACACTTTTGCCGCTTCTTCTTGATACATTTATCTCCACGCCAGTTTGCGGATAATCAAACATGCGGAATGAGGCGACGCCAAAGTATCCTCCCCTTGTCGGACTTATCTTATTTCCGAGTTCAACTTGTATGCCCGCGCGCGCCATTTCATCTAAAATATGTATAAAGAGATTTTCAACGAATGACTTAACCGCGCCCTGAGAAACGGCAAAAAGAGAAAAGTCCAAGTCCTCAGAAAATCTTGGGCTGTTGTAGATAATGCGAAGCGCCGTGCCGCCCTTGAAAAGCATCTGTTTTCCGTCGGGCAATTTATACAGCTCCCCGAGAAAAACATGCTGAAAATATTCCCGAATGATGTTGGGAAATACTCCCGTTTGATAGTGCCGCGCTAATTTATCAAATGCTTCTCTCGTAATCATTGCAATGTGGTTTTTATAATGCCGATAAGCTTCGAGCTGCCGAACAGGCGCGCGTAGCGCAATGCTTTTGCTACATTGACTTTTTCTTTATTAAATCGAGAAATCGGTTTTTGTCTGTTTATCAATCTCAAATAATTTGCGTCCACAAACGCTTTTTCAGCATCAGCAATATAAAAACTTATTTCTCCTTGCTTTTCTGCGTTATAGCCGGTATAAGCAACCCTTTTTATTTTTCGGTACGAAAAGATTTTTCCCAATGCTTTAAATTGGCGAGTAGTTTTGGTGGTAACTGAAGTTATCTCATACACTGTCTCTGGAATAATTCCATGATAGGACAAGGCAAATTCAAGTGAGATATATGACGGACTATAAAGTTTATTAGCAACATACACATCGGGAGGCAATGCATCCGGAAAAACATAGAGGCCGCGTTTAAGCTGTACAATGAACCCTTTCTTTTTGTACCTATGAAGCAAACCCGCCGTTGCGACCACAGATACGCCAAAAAGTGCGCGAATGTCAATCGCGCTAAATATGAAGAGTTTTTTATCCTTTATTTTAGCGGCAAAAATCGTCTGATTCACTAATTTGACCATATTGTCAATATACTAAAACAAGCAAAAATAATCAACAAGGATTTACAACTATTATTTATAAGCGTCCTTACGATGCCTAATCTTGAGCACCAGGATAATAAGCTCATGCTTTTTTATCTCATACAGTATTCGGAACGGCCACGCATACACTGAATAGTGTCCGGCGTATTTGCCATGAAGTTTCTTGCCGGAAAAAGGATCTTCTCTGATGGCATCCAATACAAGTCCTACTTTAGCGCGGTCATGGTCACCTAGATTGTCAAGATTTTTTCTTGCCTTTGGTTTTAGAAGGAGTATGAACGCCATATTTTCTTTTTGGTGTCTCGGCGACCTTTATAGCCATGCCCCAATCGCGCTTCAAATCATCAAGCGTTGGCCACTTTTTCCACTCACCTGTTTCCCATGCTTTCTTGGTTTCTCTGACTTCTTGGTCAATGTCGGGAAAATCGGCGAGCACATTCATGGTTTCTACCCATGATTCGTATTCCTCGGCAGACATAATAATCGCCTTGGGTTTGCCGCCGGCAGTCAAGGTATAGACCTTATGCGGTGCTTGCACTTCTTCAGCTATGTCGAAAATCCGCTTGCGCGCTTCCGATATTGAAATGGTTCGTTTGACATCCATAGTGCGTACATTATAGCGTACCTACACGTAAATTTGGAGAGCAGCACCGCATGGCGTTAGACCCTGTGGGCCGCCCCGATTCCCTGCGCAGAGCGCAGGGTGTTCCCAATTCGTGTGCGCTATTCGTTAAGCGTATCTACTATTAAAGCAATCCTTTCTCCTTAAAACTTAAAAACTTATTTCCCGCCACAATAATATGGTCCAACACTTCTATTCCCATAATCTTTCCCGCTTCCACGAGCCGTTTGGTAATTTCTAAGTCCTCCTCTGACGGCTCGGTGTCGCCGGAGGGGTGATTATGCGCGAAAATAACCGCCGCGGCTTTGTTTTTAATGGCTTCTGCGAAAACCTCGCGCGGATGTGCGATGCTTGCGCCGAGCGAGCCGACCGATACTTCGGCAATTGAATGGTTCCTGCTATTGAGCGCGATACTATAAAAATGCTCTTTGTGGTAGTTCTTCAGCTTGCTTTTAACAAGCTGGCACACTTTTTCAGGGTCAGTGAGTTCTTTATTCTTATACGGCGGGGTTTGTGTGGAAAGCCGCCGTCCAATTTCAAACACGGCTTTTATTTGCGTTGCCTTTGCAAGTCCAATTCCTTTAATTGAAGTCATCTCATCAATACCTGCCTCGGATAATTTTTGCAAACTGCCGAATTGCGTTAATAGTTTTTGCGCCGTCACTGAAACCGACTCGCCCGCAACGCCGCGCCCTAAAATAACTTGCAACAATTCTTGCGCGGAAAGCGCCTGTTCGCCAAACTTCACCAATCGTTCGCGCGGCCGTTCCTCTTTCGGCAAGTCGCGGAGGGTAAAAGATTTCTGCATTGCCCCATCATCGCATACTTTCACCCGCAGTTCCATGAAAAACAGAGACGGGCAGACGGGGAAAGCGCACAACATCTCTCCAATTCGTGTGCGCTATTCGTAGTAGATACGCTTGACGAATTGCGCACACAAATATAGAGGGAGAAAGCGTATCTACCATGAACGCCGCATGAAAAAGCGGACGGGTTCTGACGAATGCGCGGAAACATCTTCCCGAACAGCAGAACTATCTGTGCGCCCGGAGGAGTCGTGAGCGTGAAGTTCCACTTTACTTGGGTAAAGTGGAGCGGGTTAGGTACGCAAAACGGAGAGCAAGATGTGAGGTGGAGTTTTGCTTGACAGGAATATAGCGATTTTGCTATACTTAAAATTACTGCTCTGGATTCCCGCCTGCGTGGGAATGACAAAAGGGAGTAGAATAAGGGGATGGAAAACCGGTATGGAACGATAGTGCTTGACCCTGTGAATGACTTCTTGAACGAATTGCCGCGAACAGAGCGAGCCAAGATATTCAGCAGTATTGATAAAATGAGAAGCGGGAATTGGAGTTCTCTCTACATCAAGACACTCAAAGGACCAATACGGGAGCTGATAGTAAAACAGTACCGAGTTATCTTCTTTATGAGCGGAAGTGTCCTGTATTTCGTCCGGGCGTTTCGGAAGAAAACTGCCAAAACGCCGCCTCAAGAGATTGGGCGGGCGGAACATATTTACAAAATGATAGCGCGTTAGCAGTAAAAACGAAAATATGAACAAGATACAGCTAAAACAACATATAAAAGAATTACGAAAAAAGGGACTTATTGTCCATGATTTTGACGACCTCCTGAAAAAGGAGATGCGGTCAAAAGTATTCCGCAAGGCATATGAAGAAGAAATGACGCGACTTAACTTGGTACAGCAGATTCGGGAACTCCGCCTTACGAAGAAACTCACGCAAAAAATGGTTGCGAAGCGCGCCAAGATGCCACAGTCGGTGGTGGCGCGGCTTGAGAGCGGCGAGCATAGTTTTTCGCTGGACACGCTCCAGCGGCTCGCTTTCGTGT
>Ga0209541_10009235_pt1 | contig 16010 bp, 12 predicted proteins | sample RifCSPlowO2_01_FD_184027 | JGI IMG/M metagenome (GOLD analysis project Ga0209541, IMG submission 184027) | Groundwater microbial communities from Rifle, Colorado - Rifle CSP2_plank lowO2_0.1 (SPAdes) (version 2) | ecosystem: Environmental > Aquatic > Deep subsurface > Groundwater | place...
ATGATCCTCGTTTCATTTTCTGCGGTTCATATTTGTACGTGTCTAGCTCCGGAATAACATCATTCACTAAACTTACATTCCGGTATTCTCGCAGCTGTGGATAAAAAACACCAAAAAATAAAACGAGGATCATCATATTGATAATTACCGCTTTTTGTCTCGTAAAACTAAGAAATAACACAGCGATCAAAAACCCTATCCAGGCTCCCCGGGAATATGTTAATCCCAGACAAATGATCGTCAGGATAAACAGAACGGCCGATAGGGCCGCCTCCGTTCCGGATAAAAAAGAAAATGGCCTGCCCGATATCGCATCACTTTCTGTTCTCGCTCTCATCCGGCCCATTCCCGACAGGGCAACACTTAAACATATGGGCACGACAACAACTAAATATGCGGCGAAATCGTTGGCGTGCCGCAAACTTGAAGAGATCCGTCCTTCGAACATATTGCCCAGGATAAATTCCTGCCCGATAAAATACTGATATATCCCGCTGGTCGAAACAAGCGTTGCGGAGAAAAAGAATACTCTTAAAAATATTTTCAACCGCCTTCGAGAATTTATACATTCAATAAAATTAAAATATATAAAAGCATGCTGTAGCGTTTTCCCGAAGAACCCTTCAGCACTAATCATGTGATGCTTACTTAAAAGCATTGAAATGAAGTTGAAGAACAAGAAAAGCGCGACGGGAACCGTCAGGCAACTGCCGGCGGGTTTAAATGATTTCAAGAAAAGCAATGCAGTGTCAGGAAACGTCCGGCGCCGTTCTTTTGCGGATCCTCTTGTAAGCTCCACATAAAAGAAAACCCCGCGTTTAAGAAACCAAGACAACAAGGCCAATGTGCTAAAAATTTCAGTTAATGCGATCGAGATGGGCAAAAAATAGATCAAGGCATAAAACGAAAAAGCCATTGTCTTGTCGCACCAATCGATAAATTTCTGTCCCATGCCCATGTCTTTGTGTTCCCTAAGAGTCCTGTCTCTTATACCAGCCAATGGTCCTTTTAAGACCATCGTCCAATTTAATGTTCGCTTTAAAACCGAATTCCTTTTCCGCCAAAGAAGTATCCAAACACCGCCGTGGCTGACCATCCGGTTTGGACCGATCCCAGACCACTTTCCCTTGAAAGCCGGTCAAACCAACTATTTCCCTAACCAAATCCTTAATGGATATCTCATATCCCGCCCCGATGTTGACCGGCTCAGGTTTATCATATTTTTCCGCCGCCAACACGACCCCGCGGGCCGCGTCATCCACGTGCAGAAACTCACGCGTAGCCCTCCCTGTGCCCCAGACGACAATATGATCGGCCGCTTTTCGCTTGGCATCTAGGCATTTCTTAATCAGAGCGGGAATAACATGTGAGGATTGGGGCGAGAAATTGTCCCCGGGGCCATAAAGGTTAACCGGCAATAAAAAAATCGAATTAAACCCATATTGCTGACGATAGGCCTGAGACTGGACAAGCAACATCTTCTTTGCCAATCCGTAGGCCGCATTGGTTTCCTCGGGATAGCCCGCCCATAAATCCTCTTCCTTGAAAGGGACCGGCGTAAATTTGGGATATGCGCATATCGTCCCGATAGCTACGAATTTCTTGACCCCGAATCGATAAGCTTGATCGATAAGCTGGACACCCATGATAAGGTTATCATAAAAAAACCTTCCGGGATTCTCGCGGTTGGCGCCGATACCACCCACGACAGCCGCCAAATGAAGGATGATATCCGGCCTGGCCTTCTTAAGCATCCGCTTGATGGCGGGTAAACTTCTCAAGTCATATTCCCGGCTGCGCGGGACAAAAACCTGACGGCATCCTCTTTGTCTCAATAAGCGGACAACTGCCTGCCCCAGGAAACCGGCGCCGCCCGTGACAACAACCCTCTTATCCTTCCAGAACTTGCTCAACGCGACTTTCCCCTTCTCCCGTAAAGTTCCTGCACGACGACCTTCATATCCGAATCCACCATCATGCGGACAAGTTGTCTGAAATTGACCTTTGGCTTCCAGCCCAGCCTCTTCCTGGCCTTGGAACCGTCTCCCAGCAAATAATCCACTTCCGTCGGACGAAAATATCGTTTGTCGATCTGGACATACTTTTTCCAGTCTAATCCCACATAGTTAAAGGCTTCTTGCAAAAATTCTCGTACCGAGTGGGTTTCCCCCGTTGCGATCACATAATCGTCCGGCTTGGGCTGCTGCAACATAAGCCACATCACCTCTACATAATCGCCCGCAAATCCCCAATCCCGTTTAGCATCAAGATTCCCCAGATACAATTTCTTTTGTACGCCATGCTTGATCCTGGCCAAGGCCATGGTGATCTTGCGCGTCACAAATGTTTCTCCTCGTCGGGGTGATTCATGATTGAACAAAATACCGTTGCAAGCGAACATTTTATAAGCTTCCCGGTAATTGACCGTCATCCAATACGCATAAACCTTGGCGGCGGCGTAAGGGCTACGCGGAGAAAAGGGCGTCTTTTCATTTTGCGGACGTTGCGTTGCATTGCCGAACATCTCGGAACTCGATGCTTGATAGAACTTCGTCCGGATCCCTGAATCCCGGATGGCCTCCAGAAGGCGCGTTGTCCCGATGGCGACCGTTTCGGCCGTGTATTCTGGAATCTCAAAGCTGACCTTGACATGGCTCTGCGCGCCAAGGTTATATATTTCATCCGGTTTGACCGTTTTAATGATCCGGTTCAATGAGCTGGCGTCGTTTAAATCGCCATAAACAAGCTTGAGATGGATATTTTTCTCATGTGGGTCCTGATATAAATGATCCACGCGCGCCGTATTAAAAGAGCTGGAGCGGCGGATAAGGCCGTAGACCTCATAATCCTTCTCGATCAAGAACTCCGTCAGATAAGAACCGTCCTGCCCGGTAATCCCGGTGATCAGCGCTCGTTTTAATTTTGCCATTTCATGACCTTTGTCATCGCCACAAGAAGCCCCACCAAAAACCATAAATAGACCGAAAGCTGTAAAGAATAAAATTGGTTATCGAAGAAACTGTGGAGCAAAAAAGCGGCTATCCCTGACCACACCCCCAAAGCCGGCACGATCAGATCGTCATTTTTTATCCCGTAATGGCTGACTTGCGACGACAACCAGCGAAATAAATTTCCCAAGATCCATAAAAATGAAACCAGTCCAACCACCCCTGTTTCCGCCAGCAGTTGAAGGTAAGAATTGTGCGCGTAAGTGGGGCTCCCTCCGGCATCGGTACGATATGCTTCGAATGTTTGCATGAACGTGTTGATCCCGTGGCCCCAAAACCAGCTGTCCTGAACCATGCGCAGAGTGTCCTGCCAAACTTGAAGACGCCAGGAAATCGTATCGTAACGTAACGAGGGAAACTTCCAATCGCTCGTGAGAATGAACCCAAACGTTCCCCAAAGGGTAACTAATAATAACAAAAGTCCGATCGTAAGATAGAATTGCCAATACCATCGGTGGAGGCCATAAAGTAACGCGAAAAACATAACGCCTCCCAATGCCGTCAGGAAAGCCCCGCGGGAAAATGTGACAATGAGCGACCAGATGACCAAACACAACAACAAGGCGAACAACAAGCGATACCGAAGGCGCTCGTCTTTCCTGACGATCCAGGCCAAAACAATGGGGACGACACCTGTTAAATAGGCCCCCAAACTATTGGGCGTCTTAAAACCCGCGGTCGCCCGCGTTCCCGGCGCGATCACATGTCCGAGAAAAATATCTTTATATGTCACGTAATACTGAATGAGGCTGTCTATCACGGTGCCCAAAAGCGTTAGGGCAAAAATGCCAAAGACCAGGTAAATATGCTTTCTTTCCGTAACGCCTTCGATGACAAGAAAATACACAATAAACCATTCCAATGTTTTTGTCAAGAAATTGGGTAATGATTGCTCCCAGAAGGGGCTGCTTAATGAAGAAAAAAGACAAATGGTCCCAAAGACAAAAAATGGTTTGTTCAGAGGTGTGACGGGAAGTCGAAACGCCGCGAGAGCTCCTTTGAGCCGATAACAAACGATACTGCGTTTAAAGAACCACAAGAGAAGTCCAATGATAACAGAACTTTCAACAACGGCTGGGCTGTAAGGCAGCCAGAAGATGATCAGGCACAGAAAAAATCTTATGAGAGAATTGATCTTGTTCTCAAGGATGGAATAATGCATTCGCGAGCCGGTTAATAGGCTCCTTTGCCTTTAATAACAACGGGGATCGTCTGAAAAAGAATGTTGAGGTCCAGCCAAAAGGACCAATTGTTGATATACCAGACGTCCCATTTGACCAAGCGCGTAAAAGAAATATCACTGCGTCCCCTGATCTGCCAAAGTCCGGTGATGCCTGGTTTGACCTCGAGCCTTTTTAATTGTCGGAAGTCTTCCTTTTGCACCTGTTCGATCGGTAAAGGCCGCGGACCGACCAGGCTCATTTGTCCTTTGAGGACATTCAAGAGTTGCGGCAGTTCATCGAGGCTGTACTTGCGCAAGAATCTCCCGACTTTTGTGACGCGCGGATCCTCCCGCATTTTAAAGATCGGGCCATCCACCTCATTCTGATCACGCACCTGATCCAGTATCTGTTCAGCGTCAGAAACCATACTGCGAAATTTGTACATATGAAAAACGCGTCCTCCCCTGCCATACCGTCGGGACCTGTAAAAAACTGGCCCCGGACTATTCAACTCAATAACGAGGGCGATAACAAAAAAGACCGGAAGCAAGATGATCGTGCCAATCAAAGCAGCCGTAAAATCGAATATCCTTTTGCCAAGCAGCCGATGGGACGTTTGGGAGTCGCTGTATTCCAGGATCGGGATAAAGCCGATATTGTGCTTGGCAAAATCACCGGAGATCAGCTCAAACCCGTGCGGCACAACGCGCACCGCGACCCTCAATTCCTGGGCCTCTTCCAGCAAGCGTAAAAACGTGCGCTCATCATTATGGGCCGTCACGAAAACTTTATCGATAAATTCCCGCCGGACAATTGCAGGGAAATCAACAACTTTACCGATGATCTTTACCTCACCCGTGTCCACGGCAGGATCCTGAAAATCATCCAAATATCCGATCACGTTGATCCCCAAGGCCGGCCGTTTGGCTATCTCCTCTGCCAACACCCTGCCCACCTTCCCCGCTCCGATGATCAAGACGTTAAAATTGTTATATCCCTGTGCGACCAGATATCCGACAAAAATGCGTTTTAAGATCCTCCATAATGAGAAAAAGAAAACCATTAACAGGGACGTCAAAAAAAAGACCGACCGGGGGAAATCCGGGATCTTGACGAGAAAAATGGCGACGATCACCATCAGGGCGGATACAAAGACCGACCGCACCACCTCCCAGATCTCGGTCGCCTCGAAGATCTCACGCTTGGTCTCATAAAGATGAAGCATGTTATTAAGAAAAATAGTGACGAGGCCCCAAAAAGCGAAGATCAGCCGGAACGGATTGACAGGATTGATAAAAAGATTGTTGAAGCCCGCATCAAAAGGAAGGGTCTCTTCCCTGATCCAGCAAGCGATCCCGATCGAAAGAAGTATACAGACGACATCGATCAGGATATAAAAACTTTTAACGATGAATCTTTTGGTAAGTTTAGCCATGGGAAACGACGGCTCTCTTGAACGTATCACGAACCAGATAATAAATAAATTTCGTATTGCCGATCAAATACCTTTTCCAAAGCCGACGCGGCTCACAGCACAACCGGAAAAGCCATTCCAGACCGCTACGGCGCATCCATCGCGGTGCCTGGAGTTTCGTCCCCGCGATAAAATCGAATGCAGCGCCAACGCCGACCATCACAGGGACATTCAATCTATCACGATGCAGGTGCATCCAGTAGTCCTGTTTTGGCGAACCCAACCCCACCCACAAGATATCCGGGTCAGCCGCATTGATCCGCGAGATCGTATCCTCGCGCTCTAATTCTCCGACCCCTATCCGTGAAGGCGCGAAATTCCCTACAATTCTAATGCCAGGGAACCGGTTTTGCAATCTTTCCGTGAGACGGTTGTTTGTTTGCGGGCCCCCTCCATAAAAATAATGGCGATATCCTTTGGCCTGGCTTAAATCACAGCAAGCAAGCATCAGGTCCGGACCGTATGTGCGCGCGATGTCCTTTTTGCCCCGCAGTTTGCCAAGCCATACCAGCGGCATCCCGTCCGGAGTGATCATCCCGGCATTATTAACGATCTTACGATATTCCGTGTCTTTTTGACAATCGACGATCGTAGAGACCGGCGCGATGCAAACATAAGTTTTCCGGCGCTCGCTGATCCACTGCTCGATCCGCTGACAGGCACGAGGCAGATCGGTCACGGCCAGGCGTACGCCAAGAATATCGAAATATTCGCTCATCGCTTTAAAGCGCCTCCCAGGCGGTTTTCATTGTTTACAAGAATCATTGATTATACCAAAAAATATTATAATAAGAATTGCTTTTATCCCATCGACCCAGCCGATCTTCTTGCCTTGTTCATAGGTCCTTCCGTGATAGCTGATACCGACCTCAAAGATCCGGCATTTACGTTTAGCGATCTTGGCCGTAATTTCCGGCTCGAACCCAAATCTTTTACACCGCAGGGGGATCGTCTTGAGGATATCGCAGCGAAACGCCTTGTAACAGGTTTCCATGTCAGTAAGGTTCAGGTTCGTGAACACGTTGCTCAATAACGTCAAGAATTTATTCCCCGCGTAATGCCAGAAAAACAAGACCCGTTTGGACTGTGATCCGACAAACCGTGAGCCATAAACGCAATCGGCAAACCCCTGGATGATCGGCCCCAGGACAAGCGGATATTCCGCCGGGTCATATTCGAGATCAGCATCCTGGATGATGCAAATGTCGCCGCTCATTTTGTCGATAGCGCTTTTGATGGCCGAACCCTTCCCTGAGTTTTTCGGGTGAAACACCGTCCGGATCTTATCCGAATACCTGGCGGCCAAAGAACGCACGATGTCGCCGGTCCCGTCCGTAGAACCATCGTCCACAATAATAATTTCCGTCCGCTCAACCCCGGGTACTTTTTGCCGCGATACCTTCCCGACAAGCTCTTCGATCCACTGGCGTTCGTTGTAGATCGGTATCAAAACGCTCAATTTCATCACTGTTCTCTTATCTTTTGGACAAAAACCGGCATAGCCACCGCCATAGCCGTCAAGAAAACAGGGTATATTAAATCATAATAAAGGTAATGACGCGAAGAAAAAAACACACCGCGCAACAACACAACGTAGTTTATGACCGGAGAAACAAAATACAGGATCAGCATGGCTAAGAAAACGACCGTGATATGACGCAGTGTCTTAAAGCCCAGGGTGGAAAAAACTCCTAGGATCGAAAGAATGGGGATCATCTCCTTCGTCGTCCAAAAATGAAAGAATTCCTTTAAGTATCGATCAAAATCCACGCGCCAAACATAAACCGTTGAACTGTCAACAAGTATATAATACAAGGAAATGGCCATCGGGAGCGCAAAAATCTTGAGAACGGTCCTGGCCACTTGAAAGAAATCTTCTTTTTGTATCAATTGAATGACCATAAAGGCAGCGGCAAAGCTCAGCAGCTGGTAAACAGCCGCATTGGCCGTCGCCGCCAAAAGGGCGGATAGAACGGAAAAAGGCCGCACCTTTAATCGCCCTTCAACAAGGAACAACGACAGGATCATGAACCAGAGCGAACACCAAAGGGCGTATGGTCTCATTTGGATCCAGTACCGAAAATTCTCGTGCCAAAAATAATAGTGGTAAAGCGCGCTGGCCAGAAGGATCACCTGTACAAACAAGACCAGATAATTTCGCGTGTCGCGGCGTATCCTGGAGAAAATGAACAGCATGATAAATAAACCTGAGAGCCAAATATAGAATATCGAATTCAATCTATAATAAATATTCGGCGATATTCCGGCGGAGAGTGAACGAAGCCCGCCGATCTGATCAAAAAATTTCTGTATAATATAATCAAGGGGCGCCTTGCTAACCTGGCTCGCCATGTTTCCCGTAATCAGGTCGACATAGCTGGCGCCCCTGGTGGCTATCCCGTTACGCTCATCCAGCCAAAGATCGTTGGCGCTAGCCCCGGCGAATGCCCGCTGAAGGAACATCCCCGAGATAGCCGTAACCAATATAATGAACGAAATTGTCACCAGCCGCGACCAACCCGTGGTGACGGTATCTGGAACGTCAAAAAAACGCAGGAATCTATCTGCATATCGCAGCCATGGATACATGGTTTCCTTTAACGGCTTCACCTTGTCCCTCCATCAAGCAGATCCATTTCGCCGCGGTACATCGAACGGTATTTTTCCTCAAAAGAGCTTACGAACCGTTTAATATTGAATTTATCCAGTGCCCTTTCGCGCGCCGCCCGGCCCAATTTTTGACGCAACTCGGCGGACCGATAAAGTGACAGGATACACCGGGACAACCCATCGATATCCTTAGGGCTGAACAACAATCCATTTCTTTCGTGTTCCACCAATTCCGGTAAGGAACCGGAGTCGGCGCATACAACGGCAAGTTCGCAAAGCATCGCTTCAACGGTGGCGATGCCGAACCCTTCCAGGATGGCGGGGTTAACATACACATCGGCGGCCCGAATGAACCTATGGACCTTCTCTCTGTCCATAATGCCCCACAAAAAGAATATGTCTTTGAGGTTATGTTGAGCGATCGCGGCTTCCAATCTCCCGCGCTCGCTCCCGCCGCCGATCTGAACCACTTTTAATCCCAGGATCAGCGGACGGATCCGGGCAACGGCTTCAACCAGCGTGATCGTATCGCGCCACGCGGTGTGCCCCCCTATGTTCAAGATGATAAAATCGTCGGGATCGAAGCCGCATTCCCGCTTGAGTTCATTTTGCGAAATCTCCAGATATCCGCGGGGCATATCGGGTACGCCATTATAGATAAATGACATATTCCCCCTATTGAGAAAGATCTTGCTCTGGACATTTTCTAATGTTGCCCGGGAATTCGCCACCAAATGGGCCGTAAACAGGTTCAAGATATTATCAAAAAAACGGACCACTATCGAATTATTCCGCGGGATCCCGTGTTCCGACACGATCACGGGACGACCAGCCAAAATGGCGGCTATCCTTCCAAAGGTGTTTGACCTGGCAAAATGGGTATGGACAATATCGATGTTGTGGCTTTTAATGATGCCGACAATATCGTTGATCTGGCGCAGGTCGTAATTTTTATGATGGTTTAAAACTATGACTTCGGCACCAGCTTTCCGGAACTCGGAGGCCAATTCCCCCTCTTCAACGACGCAGCATATGGTGAATTTGAAATCCGGCGATGAGTTCAGCACTTGATAAAGCAGCTTGACCGGAGTCCCGCCAAAGTGACATAACGTTTCCATCACGTGAAGGACGTGAATTTTCACATCTTTAGAGCTCATACCAGGAACACTTCTTGCAAACATCAAGCAATCTGTTGGCATAAAAAGAACCCTTGATCTTCCTGACCTTTTCACTGTTATATAACTCTTTTAAGCTGTTTTTGCGGATATCCCCGATGGTCAATTCATCCGCAACAGCATTCACATCGACCCGGCAGCCGCAAAGGCGGACTTCGCCGTTGACGCCGATCTGGATGTGGGACGTCCGGCCGCATGGCAGTCGTTTGGGAAAATCGGCATCCTTAATTGTCATCCCGGCAACCAACTGATCCTGGGTGATCGCCCCGCTCCAGGCGTCATAACGGCTAAAATTTCCCAACTGGACACGATCAGTTAAATAGGGCTTCACGAACTTTTGGAAATCAGCCGTTTGAATACATTCCGGAAGCGAACGTTCCGAACGAAACTCTATGGCGATCCGCCTTACGGTCATTTCCGGGTCATGGTTCTCATTTAAATGACGAAAAATTCTTAATAATTCGCTGATATTGCTCAAAACTTTCCGGTAGTTATTGTTGCGATAAATTTTCCCATAGATATCCTCCTCTAAAGGCGCCGTTGAGATCAGGACCTCGGTCAGGCCGCTTTTTAAAATGTCCGTCACATCAAAATTATGCAACAAACTGGCATTGGTATAAGTGGAGACCTCCTTGAAGCCAAGCTCCTTGATATAGCGCAATTTCCGGATGACATCTCTGTCGACGAAAAGTTCTCCCAGGTGCGGGGTAAGATTGACCTTTTGGCCTCCGACGGCTTTATATTCGGCCAGGGCCTTACGAAAAAGTGTTTCATCGAGGGACATCTTTTTGCGCTTGTCATACTGATACGCGCAGAAAACACAATTGGCATTACAGACATTTGTCATTTCAATGTTGAGGCTTACCGGAAGCGCTTGTCCTTTTTTTTGCTGCAGATAATAGCGGGCGTTATCAAAAATATTATAAAAGAATTTCAAGCTGTGTTTCTTGATCTTTGCGATCACGCGTTGGCCTTCTTGCGTTTTCGGCGCCTTTTTGTTCATCACGCGCCAGCTGCACCATGATGTCGCGATCCGTAAAACGGCACTTATCACACGCTTGTAAAAAGGGCGCGCCGAACCAGCAACAAAAAGACAGGTGTTCTGTAATAATTGGAGATACAATTTGCGTGTTTTGTTCTTCTCTTTTTTGAAAACAAGGATATTCTCGACTATCGCGTACAAATTGTAGTCCTCATTGTACAGAACCTCGTCACGGATCAACTCGAAGGGCTCCCAGAATTCCGTCCAGACCGCGTCATGGAACAGCAAATATCCTCCCGCGACCAATTTCTTTTGATAATTTCTAAAATCGGATTTAACGCTGTCGTAATCATGGGCCCCGTCTATCCACAAGAAATGGATTTTTTCCGGCACCTGATCATGGGCTTCCTGGGATTTCAGCTTAATGCTTGTCACCCGCCGGTCGACACCATATTTGCGTAAATTCTCCTGATACGCGGCATAACTGTTTTGATAAACACCAGTCTTATCGTCAGGGAAGTCCTGGGATCCCCGCTGCCAGTCAATAGCGTATAAATGCCCCCCCTCTAATGCCTGCAACGCCGTTGCTATGGAAACCGTGGACTTGCCGTGGAATGACCCAATTTCACATAGTACAGCATCTTTCCCAAAACGCGCAACAGTATCGCCGGCCAGACGATGCAACAACACGCATTCATCTTCTGCTAATAATCCTTTTATATGATATATATCTTGCAAAATCCCTTGGTCCACCTCCTGATCCCCCTGATTTATTACGTTAGCTCTATAACGCACATGATATTCTGCGTTCATCACCCGTTGCCAGATTTTATCATACGGCCCGTACCCCACATCCGCCATCTTCTCCGGATGGATCTCCGCTGTTCTACCCCGCAGGAAAGGAACAATTCAAACAGCGATTGTTGTGCTACGTTGATCGTTTGTGGTCTTCACTTCGTCCTTGACACGAACAAGCATTTTAACATTCGACACAAGTGATACAAGATCCCGGCGCACCTGTGGCACAAGCAGCGCATATAATACTACTGCCGCGATTCCCATGACCAGGGAAATGCCAATCTCCCACCACGACTGTCCCCCATACATCAATAATCTAGGCGTCCGGCATCCCGCATATAAAACCAGACCACAGGATAAAGGGCCCCACACTGTCCCTATCAGGTCGGCTACGCGTATCTTCGTATGACAGAAAACATACGGCAGAGTCCAGGGCAATATCAGCAACATAAAAGTTATGACATACGCTATAGCGACCCCGGATATGCCGTATCTGACACCGACAAAAAAACCGGCCAGATAAACGGGTGCAGAGATCAGTGACCACTGAAATAGCCTGCCTGACCTCCCGGCGCCAATAAATACCCAGCCCATGGAATTGTAAATGGGCTGTACCCACCCGGCAATCAATAATATAGAAAATATATCCGCCACTTCACGCCATTGGCTGCCAAACATAATTCTCACCAGGTCATGGGCATAGGCACCCATAAGACCGAGCATCGGGCATGTCAGCCACATACTGGCATTGATGGCCTGCAGATAATAATCTCTGAATAGCCCCTGCTGTGGGCCTATCTTGCATAACACAGGCGTCATCACGGCCCCAATGGGACCGTTGATTTGCTGCATGGGCAATGTCATCAATTGATAAGACCGGCTGTATATACCCAAGGCCCGCGCGCCTAAAAACCACCCCACGATCATGTTATCAAAATTCCTTGATAAATAATTAATGATGTTAGACGCAGATAGAAGCATGCCAAAATTGACCCTTGGCCAAACCCCCGTACCGCTTTTGGGCAATCCAGGGATCCAGCCCACTATTATCCATGACAAGATCGCCGTTGCTACCGCTGTTACCAACGGCATGGCGACGATCGACCAGTATCCATAACCCAATACGGCCATGCAGATCGCGTTCCCGACCCCCGTCGACAATGACAACACTTCGATCCAAGCGATATCTTTAAATCTTAAGGCGCGGCGCAACATAGCCATATGGATCACGGACATGCCCGACGCGATAAAAATCGGCGAGATAACGATGGCTATACGCAACAACCGCTGTTCCCCAAAGATCAAACACAGCAGCGGGCCAGTCGCGATGACAAAAACGGCAAGAACGATATTGAACGCCAGGCATAGCCAAAAAAGCTTACTCGCCTGACCCTCCGTAATATCTTCCTTTTGAAGAATGGCATCACGAAATCCAAGATCATAGAATGTCAATAACAGCCCCGTTTCCAGTGTTACCATGGCCACCAAACCAAAATCATCCGGTCCCAGTATATGAGACAATGAGATCAAATAAGTCATATTCAATACAAGCTTGAGGAACTGCGACGTGATGGTAATAGCGCTGCCCCGGGTTGAGGCCTGGTACAAATTATGATCGCTCTTTATTGGGAATATTTTATTGAAGCTGTTCATGATGAATGGTTATGACTTCACGCCTATTCTTGCTTCCGGATCGATCCTTTGCAGAAAAATCTCTATCCCGTTTTCCTTAAAATAGGTGTCTACGGCTTTTTGGGAACCTTTCCAAACCCCATAGTCGTCAATGATGATAATGCCGTTATGGGATAATCGCGGATAAAGAAATTTCAATTCATGGTAAGTGGACTCAAACCAGTCCGTATCCAGCCGCAGGAGAGATGTGGCCTCCGGCACTGTCCGGGGAATGGTCTCTTCGACTTTCCCCTTTACAAAATAAAAGTTATTTTCCGGATATCCGGTTGAATACAAATTCTTTGTAACGTCCTCCAGCGGCGAGAAGACCCATTGATTGTACTGGTCTTTCTGCAATTTCTTCCATTTCTCCGAAGCCACCATCCCGGCAAACGAAATATCATGGTCCGACGGTTCGCTCATGCCCGCGAAAGTGTCGTAAAGATATATCTTCCGGTCGGCTACACGCATCTTATTCAATGTATGGGCCATCACCATCGCGCTGCCGCCTTTATAGACGCCGCATTCGACCAAGTCCCCCGGTATCTTTCGTTCGACCACATATCGTGTCGCTTTATAAAGTGAATACATTTTTTCCACACTTGTCTCGGTGAAATCCCTGCATTTTTCATAAATTTCCATGAATTCATCTTCCATGGCCCGATCAAAGAACACTCCTTTGCGTTTTACAATTTTGCAATTGAACGCGCCCAAGATATTATTTATTGTCCTGTTGATAATCCTTGCCATTTTAAATCCACAAATATCGATTTTCTGTCACTCGAGTTTACCCGCTGTGCTTATCGGGTGGAGTCACATTCTCTTTAAGACCCCCGATTGTAATTTCTGCGGCCACTCCGGATCCATGCACGGCTTTTCAACCAACAAATAATAACCGGAACTGATCAATATTACAAAAGGGACAAGAATGATAATTTGGATCAAAATAGTGGCGATGTAAGAATCGGCCACAGCAAACGCGAAACTTTTTGTCCCGAGAAAAGAGATAATGGCAAAATGCAATAAATAAATACTGTAACACATCCCTCCTATCGAAGTCAGAAACTTGTTTCTAAAAAGGCTTTTCCAACATTCCGTATTTAAGACCAGGCAATAAAATATCAGCATCAAAACCGTAAAAAGCAAGCTTCTCCAAACCCCATCCGGTCTTACCAGAATTAAACACAATAGCAAAAGGCTCCCGAGAGGCTTAACAATACCCTCATTTATTTTGATCCAATCACCGCACAAATAAAGATCAACCAGCATAAACCCAACGAAGAAATATTGCATCGCGCCCAAGAAAAAATAATGAGAAAGCCCAAATAAATGCTGCATGAACGGGGCAACAAGAATTAAGGCCGCCAAAAAGATCCTTCTGGGAGTTTTAGAAAGTCTAAAAATATTAGCCAAGAATGGGGCCAGCAAATAGAACTGGATCTCGACTTCCAACGACCACGTGATCGGAGTAATTTCACTCAATGTGTGATAAATGGCCGTGTGCAGATAAAGGAGCGTTGCCCCCAGGTGAGGCAATAATTCTGAAAAATCCTTCCCCTGCAAAGAAATCTTCATCACAAAAAGGAAGACCATGGCCAGAAAGTACGGGGGCTCCAGCCTGGTCAGTCTTCTGACATAATATTTTTTAATTTCTACTTTGTTTCCATCAACGAGAAAATGACGGGCAAACGGAAACATGAGAACGAAGCCGCTAATAGCATAAAAAAGGACAACGCCCGAATTTCCGGTATGTAAGAAATAATTAAAAATACTCTCCCCTCTCGTGAAAGGGTTCTGATAATTCGTCTTGAAAAGAAAAAGGGCTTGAACATGGCTTATAATAACAAGCATGATGGCCATAAATCTTAGGCCATCAATTTCCGGGATAAAAGCAGTACTTACAGTTTTTCTTCGGAAAAGCCGATAAAGATAATCTTGAAACGATGACATTTCGAGGATACCCTCAAGGTTTTATAATAAAATGTGATCGAAATTCACTTATTTTATCGTCGAGAACAGGGATATGTTTTATCAATAGCGGCTCCGACCCAACCGTTACTCCCCAAAGCCGCCATTACTCATTATGATAAAAACGGTCGGATCAGAGAGCGCGGCCCAGGCTAAAAGCGGCACTTTTCCCATGAGCCGCTAAGAATCGGAGAGCTCGTTCTTAAATCTTCCGGCATAAGCGTATGTCCGGTCGATGGCATCAAGGAACTGATCGCGCGCTTTTTCGATCGTATAATTTTCAAGCATTTTATCTGCTACCCTGACCATACTCTCGCGAAACCCCTTACTGGAAAGCATCTTCTCCAGGGCCGAAGCCAATTCCCGGACATTGCCTTTTTCAAAGATCAACCCGGATTTACCGGGCTGGATTAAATCCCTTGCAGCACCGACACCCGTAGAACAGATAACAGGCACTCCAGCGGCAATGGACTCGTTGACCACCATGCCCCAAATGTCCAAATGAGAAGGCAACACGGTCAGGTCGGATAAGGCATAATAAAGCGACAGGTCGCTGGGGTCGATGTAGCCGGCGAAATAAAAAAGGCATCGTTTCATCTTGGTGAGTTTATTCAACAGTTCCTCTTTGAGCTGGCCCTCTCCGACAAGCAACAAACTAAATTGATACTTACGATCGACCAACTCCAGGGCTTCCATCAGGGTTCTCAGGCCTTTTCTCTCGATGAATTGTCCGAAATACGCAATAACGGGACCGGTAAGCCGAAATTTCTTCTTTAATGCATTTTTCTGTTCTTGTGGTACGGCCCTGGCCTTGGCAAAGGATTCATTCCGGACCACATTATTGCAAAAATAAATATTGTCCTCCCTATGAGTGGTCCCCAAAACATATTCTTTCGCCGCGGTCCCGGGAACCAAGATGCCATCCGAGATCCGGTTCAATAACGCCTTGAGTATGATTTTGACCTTCGGCATGTCCGCCAAAGACCCTTTTGTCAACTCCAACCAGCGCAATTTAGGAAGCCTTTTTAAGCTGGCGTACGATTGCAACGCCAATTCCGGAATATTCAAATGGTCACTGAGAACGACCAAATCGCATTGTTTAGCCAACATCCTCATGTCTTTTAAAAAATAAAGGGTGCCCTGTTTGGTGCGCATCTGCTT
>Ga0209541_10009236_pt1 | contig 16009 bp, 13 predicted proteins | sample RifCSPlowO2_01_FD_184027 | JGI IMG/M metagenome (GOLD analysis project Ga0209541, IMG submission 184027) | Groundwater microbial communities from Rifle, Colorado - Rifle CSP2_plank lowO2_0.1 (SPAdes) (version 2) | ecosystem: Environmental > Aquatic > Deep subsurface > Groundwater | place...
GTAATTCTAGAAATGTTTGATAATATAACAGCCGAAAAAAAATGGATAATAGCAGGCGACATGCTCGAGCAGGGAGAAAGGGAGCGGCAAGAGCATGAAAAGCTGGCAGGAGTTATATCCAAAATTAAATCAGATAAAATTATCCTTATGGGCCCCCGAGTTTCTAAATATACTTTACCAAAACTCAAAACTCAAAACTCAAAACTCAAAAGTGAAGATCAAAACATAATTAGTTTCGAAAATCCGAGGGAGGTTCTTGATTATTTGAAATTAAATCTTAAAGACCACGAATTATTGCTCTTCAAAGGCGCAAGATTTTTAGAAGGGGTGATCGAGCATTTGCTTTTGGATAAAAAAGATATCGAAAAACTTCCAAGAAGGGAAAAAGTATGGCAAATACGAAGAAGAAAATTCGGCCTGTGAGTCAATCGTCAATCGTAAATCGTAAGTCCTCAATATATATTTTGCATGGATGGACGTACACACTTGATAAATGGGCGAACTTTGCAAGAGAGCTAGAATCGAAAAGATTTGAAATAAAGCTTTTGAAAATTCCAGGACTCACAGAAAAAATTAACAGGCCCTGGACTATTGATGATTGTGTAAACTGGCTTTATAAAAAGCTCGAAAAAGAGAAAGATGTCGTTCTTATCGGTCATTCAAACGGAGGGAGAATCGCAATGGCTTTTTCGATAAAACATTCCGATAAAGTTTCGAAGCTTATTTTAGTAGACAGTGCCGGAATTTATCATGACGAACTATATATAAAAGTTAAAAGAAGAATATTCGGGGCAATTGCAAAAACTGGAAGAAAACTCGCAAGAGTGGGCATTGCACGAGATTTTCTATATTTTCTTACAAGAGAAGGAGATTACAAAAATGCAACGCCGAATATGAAAAAGACAATGGTTAATCTTATCGAGTCAGACAAAGCTCCTAAGATTGATCGGATTTCTGTTCCTACTATTATAATCTGGGGACAAGATGATAGGGTAACACCAGTCTCTGATGGGAAAATTTTAAATGTGAAAATAAAAAACTCTAGATTGTTTTTAATAAAGGGGGCCCGGCATTCGCCTCAATTTACACATTCTGAACAAGTCACAGAAATTATTCTTAAAAATTTATGAGCATATTTAATTCTTTGGGTTCAAATTATAATTTAGAATACGTTTTAAAATCTTTATTTTCAAATGCTATTGGCCAAAATCAAAAACTTAAAAATTTTCTTGAAGAGAAATACCAAGGAAAAGTTATTCTTACTTACAAAGGACGGGAAGCATTAACCTTGGCTCTTAAAATTTTAAATTTGCCAAAAGAAAGCTGCGTTGCAATAAACGGCTTTACTTGCTATGCAGTTCATAAAGCAGTTGAGGAGGCTGGTCTTACTCCAATCTGCTTGGATTTGGGAGAAAAAAATACCGATCTAAATTTTGCTCCGGAAACTTTGGAAAAAATCTTAAAAGAAAACGAAAACATCAAAGTAGTTGTTGTCCAAAACACATTAGGTTACCCAACTGACAGCGAAAAAATTGTAAAAATTTGCCGCGAAAAAAACATAATTCTTATTGAAGATCTTGCACATTGCGTTTTAGCAAAATACAAAAATGGGGAAGAAGCAGGCAGTGTAGGAGATTTTGTTGCTTTATCTTTTAGCCAAGACAAGGTCATAGATGCCGTCTCAGGAGGTGCATTAGTTATAAGAAATAAAAAATATTTAAGATCGGAAAACTTCCAATTTAAAGAACCGCCAAATCAAATGATAGATAGAATGTATCCCTTATTCACTTATAAAATAAGGTTCCTTTATAATTTAGGGATTGGAAAGATATTACATTTTATTTTAAAGAAATTAAACCTTCTATCTAAACCCATGCAGGAAGGATTGTATAATTTTTATTCTTTACCAAACTGGTATTGCAATTTGGTAGTGTTTGAGTTTGATAATTTATCCAGGCAACTAAACCACCGAAGAGAAATCGCCCAGATCTATGCAAAAAATTTGAATAAAAAAATCTTAAACCAAAATATTGTAGGGAAAATTTCTATCTCTTCTAATTTAAGATTCCCAATTTTTGTTGAAAATAGAAAAAAATTAATCCAATTTCTTAAAGAATCCAATATTTTTATTTCGGACATTTGGTACGATGATGTTGCACCTGAATGTCCAAATGCAGTTGAGATTTCTCACATAATCCTAAACCTGCCAACTCATATAAATGCTACAGAAAAAGATGCTTTAAAAATTTCGGAAAGGATAAACGAATGGCTGAGATCAACATAAAAGAAATTAGCAATAAAGATGAATGGGAAGATTTTATTGAAAAATACAAAGAGGCAAATTTCCTGCAATCTTGGTATTGGGGAGAATTTCATAAAAGACTCGGGCAGAAAATCCAAAGAAGCGGATTTTACCAAAATAATAAACTCAAAGGCGTAATGCTTTCTATTGTCGAGGAGGCAAAAAGAGGAAGGCATCTGATAGTTCCTGCGGGCCCGATAATTGATTGGAATGATAAGGATATTGTCAGCTCTTTTGTTAAAGAAATAAAAAAAATCGCATATCTTAATGACTGCGCTTTTGTCCGCGTAAGACCTCAGCTGCTATCAAGTGATTTTTCAAAAAAACTCTTTAAAGATTTAGGATTTGTAACAGCCCCTATGCACCTTCATGCGGAGGAAACATCACAGCTTGATACTACAAAGGATGAAGATGAACTTTTAAAAAATATGCGAAAAACCACAAGACACGAGATAAAAAGTGTAATAAACCGGAACATAAAAATTCTAAAATCCGAAGATCCAAAAGATATTAAAGAGTTTTATGATCTTCAGCGCAAAACAGCAAAAAGACAAAAATTTGTCCCATTTACATACGGCTATTTATATGAACAGTTTAAAGTTTTTGCAAAAAATAAAAATGCAATTTTATATAAAGCATATTTTAAAAATAAACTTTTGGCGCAAGCTTTTATAATCTTTTACGGAAATGAAGCTGTCTATCATTATGCAACTGGTACAGAGGAAGGAAGAAAATATCCGGGATCCTATCTTATTCAATGGGAAGCGATTTTGGAAGCCAAAAGAAGAGGCATGAAACGCTACAATTTTTGGGGAGTTGCGCCGATTGATGCTACAAAACATAGATTTTATAGTTTATCTGTCTTCAAAAGGGGATTTGGCGGAGAAGATGTAAACTATCTGCATGCACAAGATTTAATAATAAATTACCCAAAATATTTCATAAATTACGCAGTTGAAATAGCTAGGAAACTCCGAAGGAGGGTATAATTTTTAGCTGTCGACCCCAGGGGTCGAGGTACGAATTAAGACTCTTCGAAAAGTATGATCTATAGGCTATTGGAATAAAAGGCTGAATTTGTTATTATTAATGTATGGCTTTATCCAAGAAAGATCCTCAAAAAGACAAGTCTTCAGACTATTCTGCAAAAACGATTCAAGTACTCGAAGGGCTGGAACCGGTTAGAAAAAGACCCGGAATGTATATTGGCTCAACCGATGTTATCGGTCTTCACGAAACTCTTAGAGAAATTATAGACAACGCGGTTGATGAAGCTTTAGCCGCTTTTGCAAAAAATATCTGGATTTGCCTAAGTCACGACGGCAGCGCGACTGTTATAGACGACGGGCGGGGAATTCCGGTTGATATAATGCCACAATTTAAAAAATCCGCACTCGAAATTGTTATGACAAAACTTCATGCCGGAGGAAAATTCGGCGGGTCTGCATACAAAATCTCAGGCGGTCTTCATGGAGTAGGCAGTTCTGTTGTAAATGCGCTGTCGGAGTGGATGTGGGTTGAAGTAAAAAGAGACGGAAAAATCTATGGACAGGAATATCAAAGGGGAGCGCCAAAATCGGCCGTTGTAAAAACAGACAAATCAAGATTAAATATTTCGGAGCTCAAAAATGACGCAAAATCCGGAACAACCGTAACTTTTCTTGCAGATAAACAAGTCTTCTCAACGATAGAATTTGATTTTGATGTTGTAAAGAAAGCAATAAGAGAAAGAGCTTATCTTGTTCCAAGTCTTTACTTTCATCTTTTTGATTTAAGACAAGACGAAAAAAAAGAAGTCCACTATTATTTTGAAGGCGGAATAACTTCGCTTGTTACCAAATTGAACGAAAATAAAGACCCGCTTCATAAGACAATATTTATAGAAAAACAACAAGGGGAAGTAGAAGTTGAAGCCGCGCTTGCGTATAACAATGGCTACTCGGAAAATGTAGAAAGTTATGTAAATGTAATAAATACGGTAAACGGCGGAACTCATTTAACCGGTTTTAGGATGGCACTGACTCGCGCAATAAACGACTACGGAAAAAAGATCGGAAGTTTCAAAAGTGATGAGGATTCAATTACAGGGGACGACACGAGAGAAGGACTAACTGCAGTTCTTTTTGTAAAAATGCCCCAGGATAAGATTCAGTTTGAAGGTCAAACAAAAGGAAAACTGGGGAATGCGGAAATCCAGCCTCTTGTTCAAACAATTGTTAAGGAAGGCTTAAGCACTTATTTTGAAGAAAACCCCTCGGACGGGCGGAGGATTTTGGAAAAAGTCTACTTGGCCGCCAAGGCAAGACTTGCGGCAAAGGCTGCTAAAGAAGCTATTCTTAGAAAGGGCGCATTGGAAGGCTCATCACTTCCCGGAAAACTTGCAGACTGCCAGGAAAAAGATCCGGCATTATCGGAGCTCTATTTGGTAGAGGGAGATTCTGCAGCGGGGACTGCAAAGGGAGGACGCGACCGTAAATTTCAAGCAATTTTGCCAATCGGCGGAAAAATTTTAAATACAGAAAGAGCCCGCTTAGATAAAATTATCGAACATGATGAACTAAAGAACGTAATTATTGCTTTGGGAATGGGAATAGGAGAGACAACAAAAGAAGACAAACTTCGGTATCACCGCATTATCATAATGACCGATGCTGACGTTGACGGAGAGCACATCGAAACGCTTCTTTTAACATTTTTTTATCGCCATTTACCAACAATCATTCGAGAAGGGTATCTCTATATCGCCCAACCGCCATTATATAGAGTTCAGGTTGGAAAGGATATTAATTATGCATATTCGGATGATGAAAAAGACACACTTATTAAAAAAAAGATAGATGGGAAAAAGCTAAATCCTTCGGTTCAGCGCTATAAAGGTCTTGGAGAAATGAATGCTATTCAGCTTTGGGATACAACAATGAATCCTGCAAATAGAATTTTAAAACAAGTTATGATTGACGATGCCGAAGAAGCAGATGCGGTTTTTACAATGCTTATGGGAGATGAAGTTCCGCCCAGAAAACACTTTATACAAAGCAATGCGAAGATGGCAACTTTAGATATTTAATATTTTGATAATTCCTGGGGTGTCAAGGTAAATCCACCCCTGGGGTGCATAGGTAATATGGGTCAATGGAAAATGGTAAATTGTTGAATTATGGATATTAAGAAAGTGCCGATTGGGAAGAATCCGCCGGAGGAAATAAATGTTTTTATAGAAATTCCGCAGGGAGTTTCTATAAAATATGAGCTCGATAAAGACTCGGGTTTTATTTTTGTAGACAGGTTTTTATATACCGAAATGGAATATCCGTTCAACTATGGATTCATTCCAAATACTATGTCGGGTGACGGAGATCCGGCTGATGTTTTGGTTTTATCAAGTAAATCGGTTGCCTCAGGGGTAGTAATTCCTGCAAGACCTATTGGAATGCTTGAGATGGAAGATGAAGCAGGAATCGATAACAAAATCGTTGCGGTTCCGATGGGAAAGATCGATCAGAAATTCAAGGACTACAATGATATTTCGGATATTCCGCAAGAGACTAAAGATGATTTGAAATATTTTTTCGAAAATTATAAAAAATCCGAACCGGGAAAATGGGTAAAAATAAAAGACTGGAAAGGAAAACAAGAAGCTCTCGCTGAAATACAGCGAGCAATCAAATCATAAATCCTAAATTACAAATTCCAAATAAATTACAATTTTCAAAATTCTAATTTCAAAACGGTTTTGAATTTTGGTTATTTGAATTTAGATATTATTTAGAATTTGGTATTTTGAATTTGGAATTTTTTTATTTTATGGGTGATATTGGAAAAATTAAAAAAACCGAAATAACCAAAGAGATGAAAAGTGCGTACCTGGATTACGCGATGTCTGTTATTGTTCAACGCGCGCTCCCCGATGTCAGGGATGGTCTAAAACCGGTTCATCGAAGAATCCTTTTTGCAATGCACGAGATGGGACTAACTCATAGTGCAAAATATTCAAAAAGCGCCAAAATAGTTGGAGAAGTCATGGGGAAATATCATCCTCACGGAGATATGCCAATTTATGATGCTCTGGTACGTCTTGCACAGGATTTTTCTCTAAGGTATCCTCTAATTGACGGGCAGGGAAATTTCGGCTCTATGGACGGCGATCCGCCTGCCGCAATGAGATACACCGAGGCAAGACTTGCCGCAATTACGGCCGAGATGCTTTTTGATCTTGATAAAGAAACTGTAAATTATATTGAAAATTTTGACGCGACTCTTAAAGAACCGACCTTTTTGCCTGCAAAGCTTCCCAATCTCCTTTTAATGGGTTCCGAAGGAATTGCGGTGGGAATGGCAACCAAGATTCCTCCGCATAATCTTTCGGAGGTAATCGATGCGATAATATTCACCATCGAAAAAGTAAAATTCGTAAAGACAGAGTCTGATCAGATGCCGGAACTAACATCCGCAACAACTATTGATGAGCTTTTGGAATTTATAAAAGGTCCGGATTTCCCAACAGCAGGCGCAATTTACGATATAAACGAGATAAAAAATGTTTATACAACGGGACGGGGAAGAATTTTAATTAGGGGAAAAGCAGAAATTGAGGACATAGGGCAGGGAAAATCGGCAATAATTGTTACAGAACTTCCTTATCAGGTAAATAAGGCCCTTCTTGTTGCCAGAATTGCAGAACTTGTAAAAGACAAGAAGATCGAAGGAATATCGGATCTTCGGGATGAATCGGACCGGCACGGAATGAGAATTGTAGTTGAGCTTAAGAGAGATTCTGCTCCGAGAAAAGTCCTAAATAATCTTTTTAAACACACGAACTTACAGACTATTTTTTCGGCCAACGTTGTAGCGCTTGTCAATGGAACGCCCCAAACCCTAAATATTAAAACTATTATTGAGGAATATTTAAAGCATAGATATTTGGTTGTTAAAAAAAGATCTGAATTTGAACTTCGTGCGGCTCGAGCAAGGCTTCATATTTTAGAAGGTCTTAAAATCGCCGTAGATAATATAGATGCGGTAATTCAGACAATTAAAAAATCCCGCGACCAGGAAGACGCCAAACAAAACCTAATAACTAAATTTAAGCTAACGGATATTCAGGCCACTGCAATCTTGGATATGCAGCTGCGTAGACTTGCAGCTCTTGAAAGACAGAAGATTGAGGATGAATACGTAATGGTTGGGGAAACAATCGCATATTTGGAAAGTCTTTTGGGAAACCCGCAAAAAATTTTAAAAGTCGTAAAAGATGAACTTATAAAACTTAAAGAAAAATACCAAGACCCAAGACGCACAAAGGTTTTCAAAAGTAAAGTAGGCGAGTTCTCCGATGAAGATCTAATTACAAACGAACCAACTGTTATAACGCTGACTGAGACAGGTTACATAAAAAGACAAAGCATGGTTTCTTTTAAAACTCAGCATAGAGGAGGCAAGGGAATTAAAGGAATGACAACAAAAGAAGAGGATAGCATTGCTCACATCCGATACGCACAAACCCACGATAATCTCCTTTACTTTACAAATAAAGGGAAGGTGTATCAACTTAGAGCCTATGATATTAACGAGTCTGCCCGAACAAGCAAAGGTGCGGCAATTGTAAATTTATTGAACATTGAGCAAGATGAAAGAGTTGAATCGTTTATAAATTACGGCAAGGATGATAAGAGCGAGCATGTATTTCTAACAACAAGAAGGGGAATTGTTAAGAAATCTAAGATTTCAGATTTCGAAAATATCAGAAGAAACGGAATTGTAGCAATTAAACTTGAAAAGGGCGATGAGCTTGCATGGAGCGAGTTATCAAGCGGTGAGAATGATATTATTTTGGCAACCAAAAACGGAAAGGCGATTAGATTTTCCGAAAAAGGAGTAAGACCAACCGGAAGAGCAACAAAGGGAGTTCGGGGAATTAGACTCGACACAGACGATATCGTAATTGGTATGGATGTAATAAATAAAACAGGCACCGACGATCTTCTAACAATTATGGAAAACGGTCTTGGCAAAAAAACAGCATGTAAACTCTTCAGGGGACAGAGCAGGGGAGGAAAAGGAGTTAAAGTTGCAAAAGTAACATCAAAAACAGGAAAAGTTGGTTTTGCTCAAGTTATTCCGACAAATTGTGAGGAAATTATTATTACATCCAAAAAAGGCCAGGTCGTAAAGCTTGAAATCTCCTCTATTCCTAGGCTTGCCCGGGATACTCAGGGAGTTATTCTTATGAGATATTCAAATCCAAACGACCACGTAGCATCAGCCACTTTTATAGGAAAGGGGTAAATGAAAATTAACGGCCGGCAAATCGCTCAAAAAATTCTTGATGATTTAAAAACAAGAGTTGATAAATTTAAAAAGCAAGGTATTATTCCTCATCTTCATATAATAATTCTTATAGCTGATTCAGCATCGCAAGCTTATGTTTCTCAGAAAAAATTAAAAGGCGGAGAAATAGGCGCAAAAATAACAGTTGAGAATCCTTCCCCAAATACAAAACCCGAGAAACTTCTTAAAAAGATAGCTAAATTGAACAATGATCAAGACGTACACGGAATTATTATTCAAAGACCTATTCCGCAACATATTGATGAAAGTTTGATCGCAAATTCTATAAATCCTCAAAAAGATGTTGACGGATTTCATCCAAATTCAAAATTCTCCCCACCGATTGCGCAAGCAGTTTTAAAAATTTTAGAATACACTTTTACAAGGATACTCCTTGCACGAGGCTGGCAAGGAGTATCCTTTACACGATGGTTGAAGGCTAAAAAGATTGCTGTTGTAGGTAGGGGAGTAACCGCGGGAGGTCCGATCATTTCAACTTTGAAAAAACTTGGAATTGAACCCGAAATCGTAACCAGTAAAACAGACGACAGAAGAGAAATTCTGAAAAATTCGGATATTGTAATAACTGCTGTTGGGAAACCAAACATTGTCAAAGCGGAAAACCTCAAGAATGGAGTAATCTTAATTGGAACCGGAATGTCTCGCGGAGAAGATGGAAAATTCCATGGTGACTATGAGGAAGATGATATAAAAGATATAGCTTCTTTTTATACCCCGATTCCCGGAGGAGTAGGCCCCGTCAACGTCGCAATGCTCCTCTCAAATCTCATAACAGCCGCTGAAAAATAAAGCATGTTGACATCTGATAATTAGAAAAGTAAAATCGTAAGTTAATATGCCAGGTACTCCAAAAGAGCTAGGACAATCTTATCCCGAAGCACCACATGAGAAAGTTGAAATAATAAAAGACTTTAAAGGAGCAGACATTCTTTCTGCACGGCAATTTGATCGGGAAAATTTAAGCGTTGTTTTTGAAAAAACTGAAACAATGGAAGCTATCTGCGAAAGAATCCGTCAGGAAAGGAAATTTGCCGATCATCTAAGCGGGTACCGTCTAGCGACATTATTTTATGATCCTTCAACGCGAACAAGACTTTCCTTCGAAACAGCTATGCAAAACTTGGGAGGACTTGTTATTAGTGAAAGTAATGCTCAATTTTCCTCTGCGGTTAAAGGAGAACTTTTAGAAGATACCGTTAGGGTTGTAGAACTTTTTAATACAGACATAATTGTATTAAGACATAAAGAAGTGGGATCCTCGCAAATTGCGGCAGATTCCGTTAGTATTCCGGTCATTAACGCAGGAGATGGGAAAGGAGAGCATCCTACTCAAGCCCTCTTAGATCTCTACACGATTCAAAAAGAGTGCGGAACAATTGATGGAATAACAGTAACAATGCTTGGAGATTTGAAATATGGCCGAACAGTCCATTCCTTAGCTTATTTACTTTCACTTTACAATGTAAAGATTAATCTTGTTTCGCCATCATTCTTAAAAATGCCATCAGATTTAGCAGAAGAGCTTCGTGGGAAAGGCGTAGAGATAGATGAGCTTACCTCACTTGACGAAGTGAAAGGAGATTGTGACGTTTTGTACGTTACAAGAGTTCAAAAAGAGAGAATAAACGAAAAAGAGATGTCAGCTATTGCCACCCATCTTCAAGGATTTGATCAACATTATGCACTCACGCCAGAAATTGTTTCGAAAAGTCGTGCTGTCATTATGCATCCCTTACCACGTGTTAGAGAACTCCCAATGGAAATAGATAAACTTCCTCAAGCTGCATATTTTCGTCAGGTGAAAAATGGTCTTTATCTAAGAATGGCACTCTTATCTTTAATTCTTAAAGAAGACTGAAATAGTAAACCGATATAAACCGATATGGGATCGGTATAGATATGACGAAATGGAAACCCTTACTTCCAAAATCCAGTAATTCCTAACGAGCTATTGACAGAAACACCTTAGAATAAGTACCATATCTATGTGAGTGTTCAATGGCAAGAAAATAAAAAAATAATCCTCGCAATTCTTCTTTTCTTTTTTACTCTTTTTATCTATACAAAACTTGCAGGACCGATTCCTTTTTTAATCAATAGTTATGTAACTTCGAAAAATGATTTGTTCCAATCCCTTGGGCAGGGGAGCGTCTCACAAGCTCCGGACATTGTAACTATTTCCCTTGGTGTTACTAAAAGTTCTTCAACAGTTTCTGATGCGCAAAATCAAACAAACAAAGCAATAAATTCTGTTTTGGAAAATCTTAAAAATCTTGGAATTTCCGAAAAAGACTTAAAAACTACGAATTACTCGGTTAATCCAAATTATAATTTTGAAGGGATTCAGAAAATATCAGGTTATACTGTTACTCAGAATATTGAGCTTAAGATTAAAGATATTAATAATACTAATAAAGCAATCGATGCCATTACGGCAAATGGAGGAAATCTAATAGGACAAGTTCAGTTTGGATTTGACGATAAGACAAAAGCAAAGCTTGAGGATAAAGCTCGAAAAGAAGCGGTCAAAAATGCCAAAGAAAAAGCGCAAAGTTTGGCAAATTCCGCAGGAATAAGACTTGGGAAAATTATAAATGTCACTGAATCCCAAGACAATTTTCCAAGACCAATTCCGTTTGAGAGCGCAAAAGCCGGCATTCAAGAAACACCATCTACGAATATAACTCCCGGAGAAAATAATATAAAAATCTCCGTTACCCTAACCTACGAAAGCTACTGAATTATTTATTCCCGCTGTGAAATGCTTCGTGTACGTCTCTTAATTGTTTATTTGTAACGTGGGTGTAGATTTGGGTTGTCGAAATATTCTTGTGTCCGAGCATTTCCTGAACCGAGCGGATATCGGCGCCATTGGTCAACAAATCTGTAGCAAAAGAGTGGCGAAGGGTATGAACTGTTGCATCAATCGGCAAACGCGCAGCTCTTACATACTTTTTAACAATTCTTTCAATACTTCGAGCTGTTAGTCTCATCTTCTCCCCGCGGCCTTCCGGAATTTCTCTGCCGGAATAGCGGATAAATAGGGGATTGTAAATATCTTCCCGAGTTTTAAGATACTCCGAAAGCCACTTTGCAGCTCTATCCGAGATAAAAACTACTCTTGCCCGTCCGCCTTTTCCGATTACCCCAAACTCCCGCCTTTCTAAATTTATTTTATCCCGGTTTAACGATACAAGCTCAGACACACGAAGTCCTGTTGAAAAAAGAAGCTCCAAAATCGCTCTGTCTCTTTTCCCTTCGGGCTTTTGCGTATCAACCGATATAACAAGCCTGTCTACTTGGTCTCTATCTAAAAATTTAAGACTCCTGCTTTCTGCTTTTGGCAAATCTATTTTTGATGGCTCTAAGGTTTCGTGATCATTTTTAAGAAGAAAGCGCAGAAACGAACGAAGAGCAATAACATAATAATTCTGAGTAATTCTTTTTAGTGTTAAACCATTTTTATCAACCCTATTGGAAAGAAAAACCCTGTATTTTCGAACATCCGCAATGGTAAGATCTTTTAAGGACTTGTTGGGTAGGGAAGCGGTAGTCCAATTGCTAAATACTTCAAGATAATGCCTGTAATCTCTAATCGTAAGCTTTGAACAATTCCTCTCAACCTCAAGATATTCCAAAAATTCATCAATCAATCCGGGCAGTTCTTTCATAAAAATATTGTACGACTAGGTGCATCTTTTTGTCAAACCTAAGACTTGACATCTTGTGCATTTGAACTAATACTTAATATATCATGCAAAAGTCTCTGGGACTTATTCCGATTCAATCTTACGAAACTCAAGAAATAAAACGCAGAAGAAATTACCAAAACGAATTTAAAGACTGCCTTGACTATATAGATTCCTATTGGGGCAAAATTATTCATAAGCCCGCAAGGGAAAAAGTTTATAACAACTTTTTAAATATTCCATACCATTTTGTAACCCCCAACGACAAAAAATTCTCCTATATTTTTTATTGGGATACTTTTTTTATGTTTAGGGGACTTGCGGGAACAAAAAGAGAATGGATTATGAAAGAAATGATAGAAAATTTTGAATATTTATTCAAAAAATTTGGAATTATTCCAAATTTTAGTTCCCATGCGTCTATGGGAAGATCACAACCGCCATTCTTAACAACAATGATTCTTGATACATACAAGACTTTCAATAACGGAAACGGCTCGCTTCCTGCTCTTAAGATACTTGGGAATTTTATATTAAAACCCACCTCGACCTTTGGACACGTTAAGTGGCTTTGCGAAAAAATGAATATTGCAAGAAAGGAATACGATAGGGTTTGGAATAATTCCGCAGAGTACAATCACTTGGCAGAAAAGTATAATTTAAACAGATATGGAGACAGAGATATTGGATATGCTCACTCCTCCGAGCTTGAATCAGGCTGGGACTTTACCTCAAGATTTTATAATAGGTGTAATGAATTTTTACCAATCGATTTAAATTCTTATCTTTATAAGTATGAGAAGGATTTTGAACTTGTTGCATCGCTTCTGGGTAAAACAAAGGAAGTGAATTTTTGGATCGATAAAGCGCAAAAAAGAAAAAAGATGATGGATAAACTTTTTTGGAACCAGGAGAAGGGATTCTTTTTTGATTATGACTACGTAAACAAAAAACAAAGTCCTTTCTATTCGCTTGCAGGATTTGTTCCATTGTGGACAGGAGCTGCAAGTTTAAAACAGTCAAAGCAAATAGTAGAGAAACTTTTTTTATTCGAGACCGAATATGGCCTTGTAATTACAGCGGCGGATTCTTTGTCTCCTAAAATTAACCTTTCCAAAATCCCGGTAAGATTTAGATCTATTATAAAAGAAGTTATAAAACCAAAACAATGGGACTATCCAAATATTTGGCCACCTCTTGAATATTTGACTGTTACCGGGCTTTTAAGATACGGATTCTTGAGCAATGCAAGAAGAATAATGGAAAAATCTGTAAACGCTCATGCAAAAATTTTTAGAAAGTACGGAACTTTTTTTGAAAGAATAGACGGAAAATTAGGAGATAAGCCCAAAAAGGAAGCGCATTACAAAATTCAATCCGGCTTCGGTTGGACAAACGCAATTTTTTATAGGTACATAAAGATCTTGCAGGATTTAGAAGACGGCGTTGACATCTACGGATTTTCCAAAGAAGAAAATCCGCCGTACGATTTAAACATTCTCAATTGACCCCGATTGAATCGGCGTTGACAAGAACATCTCTTATTGATAAGATTTAAATATGGCAGAGACTACAGTGAGCGGACCATTTAGCAAAGACTCCCATGCTCGAGCTTTAAGACAGATAAATCGAGGGCCATCTGGAGTAAAAGGTGCTTTGATAAGAGTCGGTGCAACCCTGGGATTAGTAGCATCTGGAGCGGCAATCGAAGCAACTGCACATCCTATTGAATCTTTAACTGACGCAGCCAAAACAGCAGTTGTTGAGCAGGCAGAAAACATTCAAGAGGCAGGAGAAAGTATTGTAAGTTTTTATAATAAAGACGCAGAAATACGAGATTACAACGAGAAAGTTGCCTCAAGGCTTAGCGGTAGAACGCCTCTTCTTCCAGGAGAGCAAATTTTTGAAAAAGTAAAGGTTATACCTGCCGGTGTAGATCTTGAAGAACGTCAAAAAATGATAGATGAGAAAGTTCCGGTTAATGTTAGAGACTTTCCGTCAACATACACTCCAACCGGTAATTCAACTGATGTTTTGGGGACTCTTCCGCAAGGCGCGGAAATAAGTCATTTAATTCGTGTAAAAAGCGTTGGACCAAATTCCAAAGAGGAAGGGGATTGGTTTGGCTTTTTATGGAGATCTCCGAACGCAGGAGAAAATGAACCTTTTAAAATCGGCTACATCTACGGCATATATATTCAACCAGAGTCTCCTAATACCGCTTCAGAATAACACCCTCGACTAACATCCCTTAAAAAGCTTTATGCCTCGGGCTTCATCGGGGCGGATGCGGATTTATCTCGCCGAAGCTTTAGCGAAGGCGGACCAAATTCCGGCCCTTGAGATTTAAATATGAAAAAGCTCTTGCTACTCTATCAACTTCAATTAATGGCATTAAATATTCGTATAGCTGAGTAAGATTCCGAAGATTCAATTTGAATAACTGTCCTGAAATATTCATTATTCCATGCATGAATGCAGAACCACCAAAAAACCAAGGTATATCAATTGCTTTAAAACCTCCCTGACTGGCGCCAAACAAATTAAGAAGTAACGGCCAAGATGAACCAAACACTTTATAATAATTACCTCTACTAAAAACATCCATCTTTTCCTTCCAGACAGCTTGCCAAATTCCAGCTCGAAAATGCTGATTAAATTTGGCAACAAATTTTTTCTGCAATTTTTCCCCTGCAAATTTTTGGGAAAGTTCGTCATGAATTCTTTGATCGCAGATCTCAACTCTCCAGCCTTCTGGAATGGATGTAACCCGATGATATGGATTCTCAGCATCCTCCGGCTTTTTACCCCAAAACAATCCTCTCTTACCAGTAGCTGTTCCATCAGGGTTAACTTCTGCTGAACGAGTTCTCGACATTGAAAGTGAAGTTAAGATAACTTTCCCCTCAATTGCTGCAACTTGCAAAAGTCTTTCGGCGTTTTTTCTGTTAAGTTCCATTTGCTGAGAAAACGGTCCTCCATAGAGGTTTATAAAATTTTGTGATGGATGCGGATCTAAATTAAACGGATCTAAATTAAACGGCTCCCAATCGCCATTCACAGAAGTTCTGATTAGTTCAACATCTTGATTTATCTCTGGGGCTTGATCCGGAGCTTCAGTATCTTTTTTCCCATCTATTTTATAAAATAAGACTACTTCAGTTGATGGAACAAATAGCTCGAACTCAGTTGAAGGCCTAATATGCTCAGGGACTCTGGATGAAATAACTTCGGGAGAATGCGGTACAAAAGATCTTTCTAGTCTCATAGACTTGGAATTTTAGCAATTTTAGTGCAAATAAGCAAGGAAGTTTTTTTGGTGGATCCTATAGCAGGGGAGCGGCTAGGATTTTTCTTAGAGTTTTAAGCGGAGAATAAATAGGTAAAAGAACAGTGCATAAATAAAAAAGCTAAATAAACTTCAACAAAAAAAACATGCAATTGATACCACTTCCCCCAGAGCATGTGCCTGAGTGACGTCGTAAAAGTATTCTTGTACGACGTAATCAGTTCTCGCTTCCCAAGTGCTTATCAAACATTTTTATAGGGGCCTTTGTCTTAGGGAATAAAAGACAGAGAAATACGGCGCATTATTAAAAGGACTGCGTGTTCTCCATAATTCATCTTATTAATTTAACTTTACAGAATGTCGCTTATTCCAGCTTATACC
>Ga0209541_10009237_pt1 | contig 16007 bp, 20 predicted proteins | sample RifCSPlowO2_01_FD_184027 | JGI IMG/M metagenome (GOLD analysis project Ga0209541, IMG submission 184027) | Groundwater microbial communities from Rifle, Colorado - Rifle CSP2_plank lowO2_0.1 (SPAdes) (version 2) | ecosystem: Environmental > Aquatic > Deep subsurface > Groundwater | place...
TATATTTACGGCACAGTGGCTTCTGCTGGGGCAAATGGGCTGATAGACGACATACATGCCACGGGCACAGCTAGGGCTCATAATATAGTTGACTCAACAGTAGAGGGTGACGCTTACTACGAGATAATTGATGACACTACTGTTTACGGGACACTTTATCCAAATAGCGATGACCCAGTTTCTCAACCCATGCCAATTTCTGACGAGACATTGGACGAATGGGAGGCATCCGCAGCATTGGGTGGCGTTCACTCTTCTCCATGTCCGTACACCATAAGCGAAGAGGCCACGATTGGTCCGGTGAAAGTAGATTGCGACCTAACAATAAAAACTCACGATACCATTACTTTAGCGGGCCCTGTGTGGGTGGTAGGCAACATTAGTTTTGAGACTGGTCCAAATATCGTCGTTGATCCATTATTCGGAGCTATGAGTGTAGCAATGATTGCCGACAATCCATCTAATCGTTTGACATCTAGTATTATAACTATAAAAAACACCTCAACCTTCGAAGGCTCGGGAGAAGATGGCTCGCTTATAATGCTTGTATCGAGAAATAGCAGTGCCGAAGGTGGTGGGTCAGTTTCGGGAATTGACCTCCAGCAGAGCGCAAGTGGTGACATATTTCTTTACTCTAATCACGGCAAAGTCAGCATCTCGCAGTCGAGTATCTTAAAAGAGGTAACTGGCTGGCTCATTAACCTAAAAAACACTGCCGAGGTTGTATACGATCAAGGCTTAGCCTCTAGCATTTTTGACACAGGGCCCGGGGGATCATGGGATGTGACCTCTTGGAAAGAAGTGGAGTAGACTGGTACAATGGCCTCAAGTGGGCCATATGAATAAAAAAAAGCTTATAGTTGCTAATTGGAAGATGAATCCGCTTACTGTGTCAGAAGCGGTAAAGATTTTTGACGAAATACGACTTGCCGCAGTTAAAGCAAGTGGCGTACAGACTGTTGTTTGTCCACCACTTGTTTTTATTGACGCTCTTAAGAAAAGGACGCAGGGCCAGCGGCTACGCTTGGGGGCACAAAACGTCTCTTCTATAAAAGGTACCGGAGCATACACGGGAGAGATATCGGCTGAACAGCTTTTAGCTCTTGGAGTTTCTCACGTCATAGTCGGCCATTCGGAGAGAAGAGCGCTCGGGGATAACAACGAGATAATTAATGACAAACTAACTCTTGCGTTAAAAAGTGGCTTAAACGCAATTTTGTGTGTTGGGGAGCAATCTCGTGACAAAGATGGCGACTATTTGCGAGAGATTGCTAAACAAATTGTAGTTGGCCTTCGGAAAGTTCAGAGACGATATCTTTTGAATTTAACCCTAGCCTACGAACCGTTATGGGCCGTGGGTGCCGAGAGTAGTGGACCGGCAAGTCCAGAAGATGTAAGAGAGATGGTGATTTTCATTCGCAAAGTGATAGCTGAAGTTGCTGGACATGATCTTGCACATTCTGTACCAATACTTTACGGCGGCTCAATAGATCCGCGCGATGCCACGGGCTTTATTAATAAGGGGGGTGTTGATGGCCTGCTCATCGGGCGAGAGAGCCTAAAACCGAAACATTTCTTACAAATAATTGATAGAGTGAATGCCCAAAACAAAAAAAAATAAGTTAAGAAAAATCAGTGAGGTCAAAAACTTAAAGGGTCGTCTTGTTTTGCTCCGCCTTACTCTCAACGTTCCCTTGAAGAACAACGTTATTCAGAACGATTTCCGACTCCGTCGAGTTATCCCAACACTTGAATATTTGCGAAAAAAGAGAGCCAAGATTGTGATCGTAAGTCATATTGGCAAGGATGGCGCCTTGAGTCTTCGGCCAATAGTTAGTTATCTCAACAAACATTTGGAAGTTGGATTTTTGCCGGCCGACGATAAAACAAGACAGCTTTCAGTAATTGAATCAATGCGAGATGGTAGCGTCATCGTCCTTGAGAATCTTCGTAGACTTAAGGGAGAGATGGAAAATAGCCTCAAATTTAGCAAAGAACTGGCAAAGCCGTTTGAGCTCTTTATAAACGAGGACTTCGCCGCTTCTCACAGGAAGCATGCTTCTATCGTTGGTTTACCCAAGTTACTACCAAGTTTTATTGGGTCTCTATTTGCCGAAGAAGTTCATTCGCTTTCGCGTGCATTTGCACCCAAGCATCCGTTTATAATTATTCTGGGTGGGGCAAAATTTAAAACGAAACTCCCTTTGGTTAAAAAGTTTTTGCCCAAAGCCGACAAAATTTTTATTGTTGGGGCACTCGCCAACAGCTTTTTCAAAGAGCTTGAATATGAGGTCGGTAAATCTTTGGTTGACGATGAGTTTTTGGGCCTTGCCAAACTTTCACGAAATAAAAAAATTGTTTTGCCTAAAGACTTAATTGTTAAAACTCGAAATGGAGTTTTAACCAAGCCACCCATTGCGGTTAATAGAGATGAAAAGATTGTGGACGTGGGCCCCGAAACTGTGGCCGAAATTAAAGAGGCGCTTAAGGTCGCTAAATTTGTAATGTGGAACGGTCCTCTAGGTAAGTTCGAGGATGGATTTGGCGAGAGTACCGAGGCGGTCGCACACGCCATCGCTAAATCAGATGCTTACTCGATTGTCGGGGGTGGGGATTCAATATCAGCGATCGAAAAGCTGGGAATTTTGGATAAATTTAACTTCGTATCAACTGGAGGCGGAGCAGCTCTCGACTTTTTGGCCAAAGGAACTCTTCCTGGCATCGAAGCTATCAAAAAGTCCCCCAAGAAAAAGAAAGTGTGATATCATAGAAATATGATTACTGCAAGCAAAAGTCAAAAAAGTAATAAAAATAGGGCTAGTATGAGACTCATGATTGCCGAGAGTGTAAGCGGCATTTTGACTGACCCAGATTTTGGTCTTGATATCAAACAAACTTACCTACGAAAACTTAAAAATTCTGTTCGAGATAAGAAAGCCGGGCGTTTTAGCGATTTAAAAAGTTTTTTGCGCGGAGTACGTAAATAAATTTGATGGCCGCCTGGCGATTTACAATAACGTTATCTGCCCAGCGATTAGTTAAGAAACTGGATAAAGAGACAAAAGTTCAAGTTGCCGACAAAATAGAGTGGCTCGTTTACCATTTCGACGAAGTTAATCACATTCCCTTTCATCAATCTCTCGACGGTTTCTTTAAGTTGCGAGTCGGGAACTGGCGAGTCGTGTATGAGGCCGAATACGATAAACTTTTAATTACCGTTCACGACGTAGATCATCGTAGCAAAATTTATAAAAAATATAAGTAATATAATACAGACTTTATTTTAGATTTGCGCGGATTTGGGAGGCGATTTGGGCGAAGTTCTTTTCGGCGCCTTCTTTGTGAGGCCAGTGGACGAGGCCGTCGTTATCAAAGCGGGGGATGATGTGAAAGTGAGTGTGGAAGATAATCTGCCCGCCGGCGCGTTCGATATTTGTTGAGATATTCAAGCCGTTTGCTCCAGTTCCGTTTTTCACAGCCCCGCCGATTTTCTGTAGTACCTCAACCAGTTCGCCATTTTTGGAGGCTAAACCTACAAAATCAAGGAAAGTTCTCGAGTGCTCTTTGGGAACAAGCACAACGTGGCCTTGATTTATTGGCTTAATGTCCATGAAAGCGAGGTAGTTCTCGTTTTCATAAACTATCTCTGCCGGGATATCTTTTTTAACAATCTTGCAAAAAATACAGTCTTCCATAAATATGCCTATAAATGAGGGTTATCTCTGTTTCTGGTATAATAACATATTACATATGTCTAGAGCGACTCGAATGAAAATTGGCAAGCAATGGGTGATAAGAGAATTGCCTCCAGACAAGATTATGAATAACCACCTTTCCGCCTACCCGGAAATTACGGCCAAACTTCTTTATTACCGAGGTATCGAGGATCACGAATCGGCGGAAAAGTTTTTAAACCCAGACTACTCTAGAGACATCCACGACCCCTACATGGCTCGAGATATGGAAAAGACTGTAGGCCGAATTGAAAAGGCGATTAGTGACGGTGAGCGTATTGTGGTGGTTGCAGACTACGATGCAGATGGAATTCCGGGCGGGGCAATTCTTTACTCTTTTTTCACCAAAATTGGTTACGAAAATTTCGAAGTTTATATACCCGATCGCTACACCGAAAGCTATGGTCTCTCGGTTGCTCTAGTAGAAAAGTTAGCAAAATTTGGCGCTAAACTTATCATTACGGTTGACTGTGGCATTACCGACATTGCTCCGGTTCTTTGTGCAAAAGAGCTTGGCGTTGACGTTATAGTTACCGATCACCATCTTCCCCATGCTGAACTTCCGGGAGCTTTTGCCGTAATAAACAACAAGCGCGAAGATGATACCTATCCTTTCAAATTTCTTTGTGGTGCCGCTACAGCATGGAAGCTGGTTTGCGCTCTTTTGAAACGGCCCCAGTTCAAGATCCAAGATGGATGGGAGAAATGGCTCCTTGACTTGGCCGGTATCTCGACCATTTGTGACATGGTCTCGCTTACTGGCGAAAATCGGGCGATTGCTCATTTCGGTCTTAAGGTTTTGAGCAAGACTCGTCGTCCAGGGCTGGTGTCCTTACTTAGTAAGGCTCGTATTGATCCCGAGTTTATAACCGAGGATGACATCGGCTTTACTATCGGTCCGCGTATAAATATCGCTAGCCGTATGGCTCACGGAGAAGAAGCTTTTAGGTTGCTCACAACTGACAGTTGGCCAGAAGCAAGGGCAATATCAGACAGTTTGGAAAAAAGAAATCAAGAACGCCGTAAAACGGTACAAGATATTTTGGACGATATTGATTCGGCGTTTATGGAAGTGGAGTTGCCCTCGCTCATTGTTCGCGGGAAACCCGAGTGGCGACTTGGAGTTTTGGGCTTAACCTGTATGCGTCTTGTAGAAAAGTATGGGCGACCAGTTTGTCTCTGGACGATCAACGGTACCGGGGAAGTTAAGGGTTCTATACGTTCGGACGGCACAGTGCATGTATTGAAACTTTTTGAAGCGGCCGGTGGAGAGGAATTTTTTAACGACTACGGCGGACACGCGTTTTCAGGTGGATTCACATTAAATCAGAATAAAGCGGAAGAGTTTGAGAGTAGAATGATCGTGGCTTATGAAAAAGTAAAAGATTGTGAGTCTGCTATTGCTGGTGTTAGCATTGATCACGTGCTCAACTTAAGTGATTTAACGTGGGATTTTTACAATCAAATTGCAAAGTTCGCTCCTTTCGGGATGGATAACCCAAAGCCAAATTTTTTATTCTCGAATATTATGGTTGAGAGTGTCAGAGAATTTGGTAAAAACGGCAACACTCACATCGAGCTTATTTTTAAGAACGAGTCAGGTCGGAAAATAAAGGCGATAGAGTTTTTTGTGAACACTTACTCATATGGAGATTTCGAAATAAAAGCTGGTAAAAAAATTGACCTTGTCGCAACCATAGAACGTAGTAACTATATGGGCGCAAACGATTTACGTCTCCGGGTTGTCGACATAAAAGAGGCGACAACATGAGCAGGTACATCATCTACACAGATGGCGGAGCGCGAGGCAACCCTGGAGTAGCCGGCGCGGGGGTTTTTATTACAGATGAGGATGGCAAGGTATTGCGCGAAGTTGCCAAGCCTCTGGGGCACCAGACGAACAATTTTGCAGAGTACAGCGCAGTTACAATCGGTTTCGAGGAGATGAAAAAAATCGTGCCTAAGACAAAAAGAAAAAACACTCATCTTGAATTTCGAATGGACAGCGAACTTATACAAAGGCAACTTTCAAATAAATACCAAATAAAAGAAGAGACTCTTTTCCCACTTTTCATAAAAGCGCATAACTTTATCGTTGCCGAATTTCCAAACGTAATTTTTACCCATGTTCGTCGCGAAAAAAACCTTGACGCCGACCGCCTTTCTAACATAGCAATGGACCAGTCAGAAATAAGATAACGTAACTTTTATATACTCAAAACACAATTTTACTGCATTTACTTGACGCAAGTATAGCAAGTTTGCTATACTTGCTTAGTGACAAAGGTATGTTTTCTTGATCCGGTAAAAAAGTTTATTGGTACACTCTCGCTTGAAAGCCAAGCAAAAATAGCGGCTAGCATAAGCATCATGCAGGCTGGAAATTTTGAGCTGATTCGCACCAAAACTTTGCAAGGGAAGATAAAAGAGTTAGTGGTACGGAACCACAGGATTATTTTCTTTATTAAAGACGGAACGATATATTTTGTAAGTGGTTTTATTAAAAAAAGCAGTAAGACACCCAAAAGAGAAATTGATTACGCCCAGAAAATATATAAATTACTATCTTAAACAAAAAATATGAAAAAACAATCGCAAAATAAAAAGAAAATAAAAAAACTCACAATGCATTCCTTCGATGCAGTTTTCAAGAAGCACTTTAGATCAAAAGTGTTCCAAAAATCATATGACGAAGAAATCGTACGGTTAAAATTTTCCAACAAAATAAAACAAATGCGAATAGCCAAACAATTTACTCAAAAAATGGTTGCCTCTAGGGCGCACATGCCCCAGTCTGTAATTGCTCGAATCGAAAGTGGAACCCACAGTTTTTCTCTAGGAACACTTCATCGAATTGCTCAAGTTTTTGATAAAGAGGTTGAATTGGTATAAACCCGATGCTGACATGGTAGATATATCGAAGGAATGACCTACTGGCGGCAAATTCTGTACTTTATTATTTTAGGTTTTGTTTTGGGGGTTTTGATTGAGTCGCAACTATCTCTTGGTTTGAGTCTGGCAGGGCTACTTTCTGTATTAGCGCTATTTTTGTTTCTGGCTTGGTACTTAATTTTTGAAAAGAGAGAAGTGATACTAGCCCTTGTAGCACTCGTCCTTCTTGCCTCGAGCTTTGGTTTGGCTTGGACAAGCGCCAGAGGCTCCGTAGAAGACAGGAAGGTTCGACCTTCCGCGGAAGGTCGAACCTTCCTTATTGGAACAGTCGTAGATGAGCCTGATGTGCGAGAGACCAATACTAGACTGGTGGTAGAAACTGAAGCAGGCCGGGTTTTAGTTTTTACTGACCATTACCCGGAGTATGAGTATGGGGATGTACTTAATATTAAGGGTGAGTTAGAGGAACCCGAAAATCAAACTACCTTTGAGGAGGGTGACTTTTTTGATTGGCGTGCCTACTTAGCTAAGGAAAATATATATCACCAGATGTTTCGCCCCAAAATAGAACTTGTGGGCAAGGATGGCGGTAATTTTCTCATTGGGTCTTTACTCTCTTTCAAAAAAGCTTTCTTGAAAAATCTTGCTCGAGTGATACCAGAACCAGAAAGTTCTCTTGCCGGAGGTCTTATTGTGGGTGCCAAAAACTCTTTAGGCGAGGAGCTGTTAAACTCTTTTAGAAAAACTGGAGTTACGCACATAGTTGTTCTGTCGGGATATAACCTTAGTATCGTCGCTGACTTTCTCATTATTGTTTTTCTTTTGTTTCTCCCACGAAAGTACGCTTTTGTGACTGGAGCTCTTGGTATAATTCTGTTCACTTTAATGACTGGCGCTGGGCCCGCGAGCGTTCGCGCTGCAATTATGGCCACCATTGCCGTTATGGCACGGCACTCTGGCAGGCCGTACAATGCTGGGCTGGCTCTAGTTGTAGCGGGCTTTGCTATGATCTTGTGGAATCCCAAAGTTTTAGTTTTTGACGTTGGTTTCCAACTCTCGTTTTTGGCAACACTTGGGTTAGTTTACCTCGCCCCTATCTTTGAAAGTAAACTTGCTTGGATTAAACCGAAGTTTTTACAAAGTCTAGCCGTGACTACAATATCTGCTCAAATTGCTGTCTTGCCGTGGCTTTTGTACAAAATAGGGGATTTATCTCTTGTCGCACTCCCCGTTAACTTAATAGTTCTTGGCCTTATCCCAGCTGCAATGTTGTTTGGGTTTATTACGGGAGCTTTGGGCTTCATCGCCACTGTACTCTCGGTGCCTTTTGGTTGGATTTCGTACTTACTTCTCTGGTTTATGATCAACGTCATCGAATTTTTTGCCAAACTTCCCCTTGCTTCGGTCCACCTATCGAATTTCCCGTTAATCATTGTACTTCTAATATATTCTGGGTACATTTACTTTCTGCTAAGAAATAGTGGTTTAATTCTATCGCCACCTTTACTAAAAAGTGGCTAACGAGAGCCATATTATAGTAAAAACAGGTGTTTTTGAGTTGACTTTAGGCGCCTGACATGCTAGACTATAAATAAGAAAAGCCGTCAAGGCTTTTTCTGTTCTATGACAACTAGATTAATCATCTCGTGGGCCAAATTAGTGCTTTTCGTTATCGTGGCCGTCGGATCCAACTGGCTTCCTTTGGAAGCTAAGAGTCCGACACTTGCGGAGTCGAAACCAATTAATCAGACGCAAGGCTTTGACGCCGAAGAGGTACTCTGGCTAGCCCGTGCAGTTCGGTCCGAAACAGACCGTTCGACACAGGGAGAGATGGTAAAAGTAGCGTGCGTTATCCGTAACCGCGTTGCTACGAACTATCGAGGAGCCCAAACTTATAAGGACGTTATTCTAGATCGCGGGCAGTTCTCGGGGTTTAGTAAGCTCGATGCAAACTATAAAAGAAACATGAGCTTGGGCTACTCTGACGCCGGAGCAATCTGGCAGGATGCTATCAGGGTTGCCGAACTCGTATATAAAGACGGTAGTCTTGTATGCGATTTCCCCCAAACAGTTCGTCACTTCTACTCACCGGTAAGTGCTCAAAACACACCCGAGTGGGCGAAAGGCAAGGAACCGGTGCTAACTATTAAAGATAAGACCAGCACCCGATTTGCCTTCTACTCAAACATAAAATAAGTAACACACGAAAACAAAAAGTCCGTACATCGAAAGATGACGGGCTTTTTGTTTTAGCGCCGACCGTGATCTCTCGACCAGGGTCGGCGCATTCCTGAAGCGATCAGTGAAGAATCAGCTCAGGCAGTCTCTGGGCGCGAACCTCTCCCAGAGGTGACTGATGGGGCCTGGAGTTGAAGTCGTCGATCTCCCCCGTCGCCTTGATGGCCCAGTCACGCAGACAACTGGTTCCACAGAGGTGAACCTCTCGGTCAAGCTTTGGTGGTGCTCCACCGAGCATCTTCAGGTTGTTTAGTGCGAACCAGGAGTGGTCGCCGACCTTGTTCTGCTTCTTGCACTCGTCGCAGGTGATCTCCTCGAGTCTCATCCGGATGTCCTTTTGTTGAAGGGGCAATTCTAGTATAAGAATACATACCCACTTTGGTAGAGTCAATTTTGCGAAAGCGGGTGTGGGTTTTTGCGTTTCTGGGGTGACCCATTCCCGTATTGACAGGTGGCACACTTTTGATACACTTATCGTATGCCTACAACAAAAAACAGAATCAATATAACTGTCTCTCGCGAAGTAGAAGATGCCATAGAGCGTCTTGCCAGGCGAGATCATGTACCAGAGGCGACCAAAGCCTCGGAACTTTTGCGTCTGGCTATTGAACTTGAAGAGGACATAGTCTTAGGGGAAATTGTTACTCGACGCGATACCTCAAAAACAAAATTTGTTTCTCATAAAAAAGCGTGGAAGAATTTCAAATAGTTTACACCAACATCGTTGTGTTGGAAGATATTCCGGCATTGTCTTCTTTGTGGGGCAATAAAATAAAAAGAGCAATTGAAACTCGCCTGACAAAGTCGCCCGAGCGATACGGCAAGCCGCTCCGAAATGTGCTGGCTAATTATCGCAAACTCCGGGTCGGCGATTATCGGGTTATTTTTCGAATTGAAGGAAACAAGGTAAAAATTTTTCTTATTGCTCACCGCAAAGACGCCTATCGATTGATTTTAAACCGAATCTAGTCACTTGCACTTTGGGGAGGAAGTAAGTAATCTGTATGCACGATGCATCAGATTTTGAACTTCACAATTTACTTTTTTCTTTTCCTGACACTTTACTTCCAGATTTTCATGTTGGTTACTTTTATCGAGGAGCGTTTTTTCTCTCGCAAGAAAGTAAAAAGTGTAAGAGGCGCTTATGTGCCATCTGTTAGCATTATTGTTCCCGCTTGGAACGAAGAGCGCACAATTGGCGGTACGCTTAAGTCACTCCTGGCCCTCGACTATCCTAAGGATAAACTCAATATTTTAGTTGTAGACGACGGTAGTAAAGACAGCACCCTTTTGCGCGCGCGAGAGTTCGGAGTTGATTCGCGGGTCAAAGTTTTAACTAAAGAGAACGGAGGCAAATACACTGCCTTAAACTTAGCTCTCACACACATAGAGACTGATTTAGTTGGATGCTTAGATGCCGACTCTTTTGTGGACGCCGGAGCACTTTGGGAGATAGTCGCTTACTTTGAAAATCTAGAGGTCATGGCTGTAACTCCAATGATCCGCGTGCACGAGCCTCGCGGGATTGTCCAGAGGATGCAGAACATAGAGTATATATTGGGTGCACTTATACGGAAGGTTTTTGGTTACTTGAACGCTCTGTACGTTACCCCCGGGCCCTTTTCGATCTACCGAAGAGAAGTTTTCAAGAAAATTGGCGACTACAAACATGCCCATCATACTGAAGATTTGGAGATGGCTCTTCGTATGCAGTCGCACCGCTTGCGAATAGAGAACGCCGAGCGAGCTGTCGTTTATACTGTTGCTCCCAAAACCGTAAGAGTGTTGTTTAAGCAAAGAGTTCGCTGGATACATGGATTTCTTGAGAATGCGCGTGACTACTCCCATCTCCTATTCCGCCGCTCTTACGGCAACTTAGGAGTTTTTAGTTTACCTTTTGCTGTGGTCTCAATTTTTACTGCGATATTTTTCGCAGGTTATATTTTCTACATAGGCGGGGCTCGAATTTACGAAAAGTATATTGAAGTGGCGGCTGTGGGGATGAGCCACTACTTTAACTGGAGCTTCAGTTTTGATTGGTTCTTTTTGAAGACCGACCCGCAATCTATTATGAAATATATGATAGCGGTTTTAATGTTGGCCATGATCGTGGGTGGGGTGTGGCTTGTCAGGATTAAGAAGGTGCACACTATCGCACTCGATACCGTTTTTTTCTTAGCTTTGTATGGCTTGATTGCTCCGTTTTGGCTACTGCGCAGCGTCTACGGTGTAGCATTTTCAAAGAAAACCAGATGGCGCTAAATAAAACATGAACGACATACGCTGGGGCAAATACATATTTGTTTTGATCTTAACGCTCGGCGTTGTCGCTATCGCCATTCTTACGAGTAACTACCTTTACCGCGAGAGGCTTGCAGAAGTGGAGTCGGTGGAGTCGAGGATTCAGCTAAACCTTCTCGCCTCAGAAGTTCAATTCGAGTTACTCAAGCAGCTACCATGCACCGAAGAGTCACTGCCAGTTCTTTCGGAAGAGTTGAACACCCTTGCTGGGCGCATCTCTTTTCTTGAGGCCGAACGTGGCGATGATGACGACGAAGTACGACAGCTTAAACGACGCTACTCACTTTTTCAAATTAAAGATTTTCTTGCCGTCAGGGATATCGCCGCTCGTTGCAAGATCGCTTCGCACCCAGTTTTATACTTTTACTCAAATGAAGGGGACTGCGCAGACTGCAAAAAGCAGGGAGCAGTGCTAACTACTCTGCGCAAAGAGTATCCGGAGCTCCGTGTTTACTCATTCGACTACAATCTCGAAGGCGCCGGCGTAGATTCTCTTCGCCGTTTATACAAACTAGAAGGTCCTCTCCCAGTTACTGTTGCTGATAACAAACCTTACTATGGTTTTACCTCTATTGAAGGCTTTTCAGAAATCTTCCCCGACTTAATCAAACTCGAACCCGAAGCCACATCTACTGCCACCTCCACCGCCACAACGACCAAGGAGTAGTTTGCAAATCAGGGGCGAGAGAGTTAGCCTACTAGCGGACAATCTTTGTCCCAACCAAAGGATCTCGATATGAACTTTCGCGAAAGGTTGCGCCTGGCGCAGCAGGCTGCCAGCTCTCTTCTCTGTGTCGGGCTCGACCCTGACTACGGGAAGATTCCTGTGTGTCTCAAGGAGAGGACCATCACGAAGAGCATCGGTTATGAAGGTGACGTCATCTTCGAGTTCAACAAGGCGATCATCGACGCGACCAAGGACGTCGTCTCGGCCTACAAGCCGCAGTTCGCGTTCTATATCTGCTTCGGTGATGTCGGTCTTCGCGCTCTCAAGTGGACGATCGACTACATCCGTGAGGTTGCGCCCAACGTTCTCGTGATCCTCGACTGCAAGGACGGGGACATCGGTAACACGAACCTCGGCTACGTCGCCATGGCCTTCAAGTGGCTCGGCGTCGACGCCGTGACAGTTCCGCCCTACATGAGCGGGGAGTCCCTAGCGCCGTTCCTCGCTCTCGAGGAGAAGGGGGTCATCGTTCTCTGCAAGACGTCGAACCCCGGCTCCGGCGAGTTCCAGGATCTCTCGATCGCTCTCAGCTTCACCGAGCTTGCTACACTGGTGGGCGATGGTGATCGTGCCAACGATCTCAACGGTACGCACGCGTGGTCACAGCCTTCGGGCGGCTATCACGTTCCTCTCTACCAGCACGTAGCGCTTCGCGTGGCCAATCACTGGAACGCAAAGGGGAACTGCGGCGTCGTCGTCGGTGCGACCTACCCGGCCGATCTCGGTCAGGTTCGCAAGCTCGTCGGCGACACGCCGATCCTACTGCCAGGCATCGGCAAGCAGGGCGGGGATCTCGAGGGAAGCCTTCGGGCTGGCCTCGACTCCGAGGGCTATGGTCTCATCGTCAACAATGGGAGCGCGGTCATCTTCGCGGGAAGCGGGGAGGACTTCGCTGAGAAGTCTCGTGCGGTAGCCATCGACTGTCGGGACAAGATCAACAACTTCCGCGAGGCTGTCATGGCCGAGCGCGCATCCGGCGTCTAGCCGGCCCACCTTCGCCGAGGCTTCGGCGGGACAAGAAGGAGAACATGTCAAGAGATACGATTCTTCAGGAGCTGGCCGAGGTGGGGGCGATCATTCGAGACTCCCATTTCGTCTACACCAAGGGCGAACTCGGACCGGACCGTGATCATGGTCCGGACTACATCAACAAGGATGCCATCACGGTTCATCCTCTTCTGGTGGTTGGAGTGGCGAACGAGCTCGTTGACTTCGTCCTACACGCCAAGATCCAGACGATCGCTTCACCGGCCGTTGCGGGTGCCATCATCGGCTCCGTCACGGCCAACTGGCTCGGTGTCGAGATGGGGAAGGAGGGAGAGGTCAAGTTCGTCTACCTCGACAAGGAGGGCGACGGACTCGTTCTCAAGCGCGGCTTCCCAGAGTTCGTTCGCGGCCAGCGCGTCTGCGTCGTCGAGGACGTTCTCAACTCGGGCGGCACCGCGAGGCAGACCGTCGATGTTGTCAGGCAGCATGGCGGCCAGGTCGTGGCCGTGGTGGCCATCGCCAACCACGGTGGTGTCACGGCGGAGAGTCTCGGAGTGGGCCGGCTCCACTCTCTCATCGACGTTCCGATGCCGAAGTATCCGTCGAACGACTGTCCGCTCTGCAAGGCGGGGGTCCCGGTTCGAGTCGATCTCGGTCACGGGCACGAGTTCCTGCGGTCGCTTCCATCGGGTGAACGTCGTCGGCTCGCGCCGCCGGGGTACACCTGCTGACCAGTTCTTCAACAACCCGTGCCCCATCCGAGCTTCAAGCGGAGATGGGGTACAGCTTTCTTGATTTAAGTTATTGAATCAAGAAAGCTGTTTAAATATCCTTTGCCATATTGTTGGTAAAGATGTAAGTTGATATGGGGGGAGTTCTTGCGAGGTGACCATGCTGGAATGTCCACAATGTGGTGCGCAACCCAGGCAACCGGGTCAGAACAACTGCACGGGCGATGGGCAGAAGCTCATCGAACGACCGATTCAAGGCAAGTGCAAGGGATGCGGATTCCAGGTGGACTCGCATCACGAGTTCTGCGGCGGCTGCGGCCTTCCGCGGATCAAGGCTCTCGGGTCTTCGCTCGCAGTGACGGACGCGGCGGCGTGAATCACGGGGCGGGCTCCTACGGGAGTTCCGCCCCGCCATCGTTATAACAAATTAGTTTTTGCAATATAATTAGGTGGTGAACTTTTTGAAAAGAAATTTGGGGTTGTTGGGCGTCTTGCTCCTCACTCTTATTAACTTTTTTGTTTGGTATGCGGTTTTTGCAGAAGACAGGGAGGTCGAGCTCACGATAGCTTTCCTAAATGTTGGCCAAGGGGACGCAATCTTTATTGATTCGCCGATGGGAAACCAGGTTTTGATTGACGGCGGTGGCCCGGACGGAAAAGTTTTGCGATCTCTATCGAGAGTTATGCCTTTTTATGATCGCTCGATCGATATGGTCATCGCCACACATCCTGATCAAGATCACATTGGCGGCCTGGCCGAAGTCTTCAAACGCTTCGACGTATTGGCATACATGGATCCCGCTATTCCAAACGACACGGGTGCATTTGTCGCCCTACAATCTGCGGTAGAGGCAGAGAATATCGAGCACAAAGTAGTCGCAAGGCGAGGAATGAAAATTATCTTGTCTAAATCTGCATATCTAGAGGTGCTTTTCCCAGACAGGGATGTATCTGGGGTTTCTAATACCAACGATGGATCAATCGTAGCTAAACTAGTTTACGGCAACACAGAAGTGATGTTAACCGGCGACTCTCCCGAAAAGATTGAAAAGTATCTGGCTTCCATAGACGGACTTCACCTAAAATCCGATATTCTCAAGTTGGGGCATCATGGCTCGAAGACCTCCTCGTCAGGAGAGTTTCTTTCTGTCGTGGATCCCGAACTTGCCATAATCTCGGCAGGTAAAGACAATCGCTATGGCCACCCCCATCAAGAAGTGCTCGATAGGCTAGAAGGGTTAAAAATAAAATCCCTCCGGACTTTCGAGGAGGGGACGATTGTTTTCGTTACCGACGGCCAAGTTATACAGAGAAAATAGTTATTTGGCGAGAGTGAGATTCTTTCCCTTCTTTAAGCACCTGGTGCAAATCAAGATAGTTTCACCTTTGGTGTTCTTGCTCTTCTGAAGATTTGGTTTTTGGATGCGTGTGCCAGTTGGATTAAATTTTGTTGCGCGAACACGGTTAGAGTAGCCTCCTGCGGAGTTGTTTCCTTTACTGCAAATTGCGCATGTCTTGGTCATGGAAGATACCAATATGCTAATTGGTACGAATGATACTAATGTATACGAATAGATAAGTCAACGTGTTATTATAACTTTCATGAACGGAGTTGACGCTATATTTGGAATCATAATTTTAATAATGTCGGTGGTTATTCATGAAGTCAGCCACGGCTTGGCAGCTAATAGTCTTGGTGACCCAACGGCTCGCTTTGCGGGGAGACTAACCCTTAACCCACTTAAGCATTTAGACCCAATTGGTTCGGTGGTCGTTCCTATTTTTACTTATCTTATAGGGGGGTTTATCTTTGGCTGGGCTAAGCCTGTACCATATAATCCCTACAATCTAGGGAAAGGGAAGTGGGGTCAGGCGTCCGTGGCTGCCGCAGGCCCAGTATCAAATTTTCTCATAGCAGTTATTTTTGGGATCATATTGAAGATTGTCACACCCCTCGACGCTATCCCCGTTGCCGCGCTTAGTTTACTTGAAGCAATAGTCATTATAAATATTGTGCTCGGGGTTTTTAACTTAATTCCCATACCACCACTGGATGGATCAAAAGTTCTTTTCGCGCTTTTGCCTCCCAGCATGCGCAACGTCGAAGAGTTTCTCACTCGGTATCAGCTCATCTTGGTTGCAGTTTTAATATTTTTCGCCTGGCGATTTATTTTGCCCATAGTATATTTCCTGTTCGGGCTGTTGACATAGTTTATACGAGGGATATGATTGATTGTGGTGGTGATTCTGCTCGCGCGCGGGTTTAACGAGTAGGCGCAATGGTTGGGCCAACCCTCGTTCGTTCGGGATCACCGCCCTCGCCATAATTGGTAAGGGCAAGTTCTTCGCTTCCTCGGTGGGCGGGTTCGCCAACCTGTCTACCTCTTCTCATGGCGC
>Ga0209541_10009238_pt1 | contig 16006 bp, 11 predicted proteins | sample RifCSPlowO2_01_FD_184027 | JGI IMG/M metagenome (GOLD analysis project Ga0209541, IMG submission 184027) | Groundwater microbial communities from Rifle, Colorado - Rifle CSP2_plank lowO2_0.1 (SPAdes) (version 2) | ecosystem: Environmental > Aquatic > Deep subsurface > Groundwater | place...
CCCCCGCTCGCGCGCGAGGTTTGCGCTCGCGTCAATAGCGACGTAACTGATGAATTCAAAGACGCAGTCAGCCAGTTCATACGCCTCTTCGCTGTCGTAGGCAATTCCTTTTTGCTGGATGGTATCGGTCCAGCCCATCAAGCCCAAACCAATGGCGCGGTTAAGCTTGTCCGAATTGCGCGTTTCCGGAATGGGCGATTTATTAACGTCCAATAAATTATCCAGTTGCCTGATGGCTAACCGCACGCTTTCCTCCAGTTTCACCCAGTCAATATCTTTAGCCGCGGTTAAATGGCGCGCCAAATTAACAGAAGCCAGATTGCAGACGGCGACATTATCCCCGTCCTGCGGCAGGCAGACCTCGGTGCAGAGGTTAGAGGAGTGAATGGTGCCGGTATTGTTATTGAGAGCGCGGACGTTGATTGCGTCTTTGAAGGTTACCCATGGGTGCGAGGTCGTCTGCAGACTGATGATGATGTCTTTAAACTGTTCGCGCGCTTTAATTTTTTTAAATAGGCGCAGCTTCCCTGCCTCGGCTTGTTTGATGTAATCGTTATAGCGGCGGGAAAATTCGTTGCCGTAGAGTTCGTTTAAGTCAGGGACTTCCGCCGGGTCAAACAAATACCAATCCTCGTCGCGCTCAACGCGGCGCATGAATTCGTCCGAAATGTAGGCGGCGGTGTTGGCGGTGCGGGTGCGGCGGTATTCGTCGCCCGCGTTTTGCTTTAAATCCAAAAACTGGTCAAAGTTGTAATGCCAGTTTTCCATGTAAAAACAAAGCGCCCCCATTTTTTTGCCCGCGCGGGAAACGGCGCGCAAGGTAGAGTCAATCGTGTGCATGAACGGAATCGGGCCCGAGGAAAAAGTGTTGTTGGAGCGCACCGGACTGCCTTCGGCGCGCAATTTACTCACCGACAGCCCGATGCCGCCGGTGGCTTTGGTTAATTTCATCACGTCGGAAACGGTTTTTGCGATATGGTCAATGGAATCGTGTATTTCCAAAAGATAGCAGTTGCTCATCTGGGGCAGGCGCGTGCCGGCGTTAACGTTGGTGGAGCCGCCGGAAACGTATTCCAGCTTAGAAAGTTTGTTATAAAATTTAATCGCCCATTCGGTCGGATTTTTTTCGGGCAATGCGAGGCCCATCGCTACGCGCATCCAGGTAAATTGCGGGGTTTCCGATAATTCTTGGCGCGGGCCGCGGATAGCATAGCGCTTTTGGATGGTTACGAGCCCAATGTAGCGAAATAATTCATCGCGCGCAATGTCCAGCGCGTCCGCTATTTGGTTTAAGTCGTAACTGGCCGCGAGGCGCTCGTCCAGTATGCCCTCGGACGCGCCTTTATTAATATAGGAAATAAAACCGTCCCGGTGCAATTGCTTTAATTCTTCATCGGCGCGGTAGTCGCCGAACACTTGCTTATAAATAGTTTTGAGCAGCAAGCGGGTGGCGATCGTGTCATACTCCGGGTCGTCTTTAATGTTTTGCACGGCCGCGTTAATCGTCGCCTGGTCCAGCTCTTCGGTGGTAATGCCGTCGTAGAGCGTGAGTCCGGTTTCAGTCGCGATTTGGGTAACTTTACTTACCGGATCCGTAAGCCCGCGGCAGGCGCGCTCAATGGAGCGGTTAATCATATCCGCGTTATAGGGCGCGAGCGAGCCGTCGCGGTGTTTGACTTTAATGGGGGTGGTCATAAATACTATATATAGTGTTTTAAGATTTAATTATACCACAATATAAAAGCTCCGCCAAAGTAGCGGAACTTTAGAGTAAATTTAACTTTTTCCACAGCGCTGTTGATAAACTCGCAGCAAAACGCTGTGAGTTATTTTTCTCTGTCAAGAGCCGCTCAATGACGGAAAATAGTTATCAAGCGGCTTGTTTTATTTAATCGGAATTTAATTAAAGTAATATTTTTTGGCAAAATCGGTTTAACTTTATTCGCCCATTCAATAACCGTGACGGCGTTTTTATTTTGAAAATATTCTTGCGCGCCTAATGCTTTTAATTCTTGTGGCGAACGCAGGCGATAGGCGTCGATGTGAACGAATTGCCTAATGCTTTTTTTGTCATTGCGAGCCGTAGGCGAAGCAATCCCGTGGATAACGAGATTGCCACGTCGCTTACACTCCCTGCCTGCCGGCAGGCAGGCTCGCAATGACATTATCGGATAAACCTTAATAATGTTAAAAGTCGGGCTGTTCACTGTTTGCTTAACGCCTAAAGTCGCGGCTAAATATTGGGTAAAAGTAGTTTTACCGCTGCCCAGTTCGCCGGTTAAACCAATAACTTCGCCGCCGCGCAGTTGGCGCGCCAGCTTAACGGCGAATTTTTTTGTGTCAGATAAGGATTTAGATAAATATTTCATAAAATGACTATAACTTATTTTGCCTAAGTTTTCAAACTTGCGCTTAATTTTTTTATCCGGTATAATACCTTTGCTTATTTAAACATTAATTTTTTAAAACTATATGGCGGAACAAAAAATGTCCATTGATAAAGGCAGTTTTTTTTTCGGGCTGGTGGCTGGGATTGCGATTTTAGCTATTATTATCTTGATAAATCCCAGCCTTATCGGCAAGGGCGGAGACGAAGTAAAGGGCGTTAAGGTAACGCAGCCGAGCGACAATAACCAACCTGCCGGCGGCGCGCAGCCGACGGTCGCGTCAGTGCCGGCCATCACTACCGACGATAATGTCCGCGGCAATCAGAACGCGGCCGTGACTATAGTTGAATATTCTGATTTTGAATGCCCGTTCTGTTTGCGCTTTCAAAGCACAATGGAGCAAATTTATAACGAGTACAAAAGCAAAGCTTTGTTTGTTTACCGCCACTTTCCTTTAAGTTCACTTCATCCGGAAGCGCAAAAAGCGGCCGAAGCGAGCGAGTGCGCGGCCGAACAAGGGAAATTTTGGGAGATGCACGACAAAATTTTTGCCGCTAACGCCGCTCAAAACATGAGCGTAGAACAATGGAAAAAAGAAGCGACCGCCTTAGGATTAAATGCTAGTAAGTTTAACGACTGCTTAGATAGCGGTAAATTCGCCAGTAAAGTCGCCCAACAGCAAGCTGGCGGCCAAGCCGCAGGCGCGCAAGGAACCCCGACTACGTTTGTTAATGGTCAGTTGGTTAACGGCGCGGTGCCGTATGAGCAGGTGAAAGCGGTGATTGATCAAGAGCTTTCTAAATAGCATAGTATAAAAAAATTTAAAATAATCTTTCCTTTTATATAAGGAAGGATTATTTTTTAAAACAAATTTTTACGCTTCGCTAAGTGATTGAAACTAACTAAAGAGGTTTTATCTAGATTTTTCCGCTGCCGGATGCTCATGGCCGATAAGTTTGCGATGCGCTAAATATTTAAGATGAATAGTTTTTTCGCGGGAGTATTTTTTCGCGTTTAAACCATGTTTGACGATAAGCGCTGAAGCGAAATTACCGCCTAAAAAGTGCGGCAGCACTACATAGCTCGCGCCAGTCTTATAAAGCTCTTCCGCCTCGCGGATGTTGTGGGAAATAACCATCACGATTGCCGGCTTGTTCACGCGCCGGATTTTTTTTATCAGCAACAGATTGGTGGGGAAATCAGGAATGGTGGAAACCGCCAACTTTAGACTGCTAAGCGGCAGTTCGTCCAAAAATTCGCCGTCGTCTACGTCGCCGTATTGGCACGCCATACCTTCGGCTTGGAGTCGTTTAATAACCTGCGGGTCAAAGTCAACGATTAAAAAATCCTGCCCCAATTTTTTAAAGGCGCGCGTAAAGTCATAGCCAATGCGGTTGTAGCCGAATAGTATCGTCTGGCAAGCCGTTTTATCGGTCCCGGGTTCGCTTTTTGTCAGGCGCCGCTCAAAGAGCGCAAGCCAAGGCGCTAAATAGCCGTATAATTTTTCCGCGTACAAAATGAGATAGGTGGAGGCGGTAATCGTAATCAGCCCCACGAGCGTTACGAGCGAAAGCGCGTATTCGTCAAGGTCGCCGACGCGGATGCCGAGCATTATCAAAATCAAAGAGAACTCGCTGATTTGGGCAACGGTTAAACCGGTAAGAAAGCCGGTTCGTTTACGGTAGCCAAGTACGCCCATAATAGTCATCATAATCAGCGGGTTGACGATTAAAATAAATAGAGAAAATAAAAGCGCCGGCACGATTAATTCTTGAATATCTCCAATCGCTAATTTTGAACCTAACAGAATAAAAAATAAAATTAAAAAGAAATCGCGCAGGGGCCTCATTTTGGCGCTGATTTCCACGGCGTAAGGAGAAACGGATAAAGTAATGCCGGCGATCAGCGCCCCGATTTCTATGGAAAAACCAAATCGATAAAAAAGCGAGGCTAAGCCCATGCCCCAGGCAAGCGAGAATAAAGCCAAAAATTCCGAGGAAGAGGTGAAAAAATTACTTAGCCGCGGCAAAAGGTAGAGACTGGCAAAGACTGACAGCAGCGCGAGCGCCAAACCCTGCAAAGTGATGACGCCGACTAAGCGGGAAATGTCTTCGCCTTGCGCCAGCGCGGAGATGAAGATGAGCAAAAACATGGCGATGAGGTCTTGCACCAAAAGAAAACCTAAAGCGATTTTGCCGTGCAGTTTTTGCAGGGCCTGTTTGTCGGAGAGAAGCTTGACGATAATGATAGTGCTACTGAACGACAGCGCGACCGCCAAGTAAGCCGCCTCTATCGGCAAAAAACCTAAAGCGCGGATGACGAAAAAGCCAACGAGCGAAGTAAATACGACTTGGCTTACTCCGGCCGCGAGCGCCACTCCGCCGATTTCTTTTATCAAGCGGGGGTTCAAGCCCAAACCAACGATAAAGAGCAGCAGCGCCACGCCGATTTCCGCAAAAACATTAACGACTTCCGCGTCTTGAATTAAATTAAAAAGATAAGGCCCGACCAGCAGGCCGGTAATGATGTAGCCGATGATCAGCGGCTGGCGCAGGGAGCGCACGAAAACCGCGACCAAAGCCGCGATGACGATGATCAGACTGATTTGGACGAAGAGGGTCATGAAAGCAAGTTAAAATTAAAAATTAAAAACTACTCTTTGTTGTTTTGTGAGTTTTTATAATTTTTACTTTTTTACTTTACTATTTTATCAGCTTTTTACTCGCAATCATCAAAGCGCCGAAGCTCCAGAGGAGGGCAAAAAAGCCGATAATCCAGCCGATAATGGGAATAAAGATAATCAAATCAGTAATTACAATGCCTATAGTCGTTGCCCAATACAAAGATAATTTCCAGTTTGCTTTATCATTAATCAACCGGCCTAAGGCAACGCCGAAAGTAACTTTTCCTAGTATTAAATAAATACCAAACAGCAAGCCAACTAAGATAGCTAATGGTATGCCGACGAGAGTGATTAACAGTAAAATTATTACAATCGGAGTTAAAATCAATAACATCAAACCCCAACCCAAAGTCGCCCACGGGCGCTCTAAAATATTATCGGTAACAGTTTTCACGGCGTCGCCGTTTAATCTGACCAGTACTAAACCCAGAATTACCGTACTCACTAAACTAAAGACGATAAACGGCCAAAAAATAAATTGCTTTTTTCTTTCAAATTTCGTAAATTCTTTTACCTTCGGCGCTTGTTTAATCGTGTCGCCTTTAATTTGCGCGCCGTCCTTGACGTCAGTAGTAATTGTTTCTGAATAGGTTAAACTTCCATTCACGACCGCTTTAGGCAGAAGCGTTAATGTAGGCGCATTATTTTTCTTTTGGCCCTTCATTTCCCCGTAAAATCTGACATTGCCCCCGACTTCATTATTAACTACTAAACTCGCGCCGGCAAACTGCAGGTCGCGGCCGATTGGCCCGTAAGCGGTAAAATTAGCCGCGGCGCCTAAAAAGCTCCAGCCGATTTGGCCGCCGTCTTGCAAATTAATGTTAGAGGCGACCGCTAACGCGCTGCGTTCAATTTGACCACTAATAGATAACTCTGACGCGGCAGCGCGGATGCTGCCGCCAACTTTACCGTTAATCGCGATGGCGGAACCGGCGCAGAACACATCGCCTCCAACTTCGCCGTTGATTGTTACTGACTGGCCGGCGCAAAATAAATCGCCGGTGATTTGGCCGTCAATGATAACATTAACGCCCGCCGCATAAAGATTGCCGGCAACCGTTTCGTTTTCGCCAACGTAAATATTGTTGCCTTTTTTTACCTCAAAGGCAAAAGCCGCGGCCGGGACCATCACGATGGCCACAGCCGCTCCTAAAATCAGGAAGATTCTTTTTCTGTTCATATGTTAAATAATAATAAGTTAGCTTTAAACTTGTCATTCCCGCGCAGGCGGGAATCTCAACCTTAAATGTTAGATTCCCGCTTTCGCGGGAATGACAGAATATGATATGTTCTTAATTTAAAGTTATTATACCAAATTTGACAGCGTCTGGCTATTGTGATAAACTCAAAATAATAGATGTTGATTATTAGAAGCTGGTTGTATTAGTACAACGAGCTTTTTTTGTTCAAAGGGCTTTATTACGGATTTATAACCGCCCAAAACCATTAATGCGAATGCTCTTTACGGATTTACATTGTCTTGGATGAATGCGCCTGCCTGCCGCCTGCCTGCCGGTAGGCAGGAATGTCGCGAATAATGTTTGCATAATTTGTAATTCGTAGAATTTGCATATAATTCGTAGATTTGCATTATATTACAAACTTTATAATTAATTCATACTTTATGTCTACCAATGAAATTGCCGCCGCCGCCCGCGCTATTTGCGAAGAAAAAGGCATTTCGCTCGAGGCGGTGATAGAAGCGATTGAAGCGGCGCTCGCGGCCGCGTACCGCAAAGACTTTGGTCAAAAAAATCAAAACATCAAAGTTGATTTTGATTTGGAAACGGCCGCCTCCAAAGTATACGATGAAAAAACAGTCGTGGAGGATTTGCCGCCGGAGGAACTTGAAAGTGAGAAGGAACCCGCCGAAAGCCCGGAGGGCATTCAGGCGAGCCCGCCTAGCTACGAAGTTGCTGGCGGGGAAGATAAAGAAAACAAGAAAGCATTAAAACAAGAAAGCATTAAAACATTAAAACAAAAAGACGCGGGAGCACAGGAGAACGAGAAGGGGCTTGAAGTTGCCAATGGAAACTCAGAAATCACTGAAGATGAAGAGGAAAAACGAAGGTTTAATCCGCGGACGGACTTACAACTGAAAGACGCGCTATTGATAAAGCCGGACGCCAAAGTCGGCGATGTTATCCGCACCGATTTGCCGGTGCCGGCCGAATACGGGCGCATGGCGGCGCAGACCGCAAAGCAAGTTATTATTCAGCGCTTGCGTGAAGTGGAGCGCAATAACTTATTGGAAGAGTTTAAAGGCAAAGAACACGAAGTAGTTACCGGCGTAGTCCAGCGCCGCGAAGGCCGCGTAGTGCTCGTGGATTTAGGCCGAACCGCCGGCATATTAACCGCCGAGGGCCAAGTGCCGGGCGAACGCTACGAATCCGGCCAGCGCCTTAAGGTTTATGTGGAAGAAGTTCGTTCCGGCGCTAAGGGGCCGGAAATAATGCTGTCGCGCACGAGCGACGAAATCGTGCGCAAAATTTTTATGCTGGAGATCCCGGAAATTTCTAACAGCTTAGTGGAAATAAAGTCCATTGCGCGCGAAGCCGGTTCGCGCACCAAAATTGCGGTTTCGGCCGCGGAAGAAAACGTTGACCCGATCGGCTCCTGCGTGGGCCAGCGCGGGGCGCGCATTCAGACCATCATTCAGGAATTAGGCGGGGAAAAAGTAGACATTATTGAGTACAACGAAGACCAGGCCCAATTCGTCATCGCGGCGCTCGCGCCGGCCAAAGTCGTCAAAGTGGACATCAACGAAAGCGAACGGATGGCGACCGCTGCCGTGGTCGCTGACCAATTAAGCTTAGCTATTGGGCGCGGCGGGCAGAATGTGCGGCTCGCGGCAAAATTAACCGGCTGGAGGATTGACATAAAAGAAGCCAAGCCCCAAGAAAGCAAGAAAGCAATAAAACAAGAAAACAATGAGGAAGGAGAGCAAGGATCAAGCGCTCAAGATTCAAACGCGCAAAAAGATAAAGAGCGAGAAAGTGAACAGCAAACAGTGAACCCGAAGTCAGCCGAATCGGCAGACGGGACAAGCAGCGAGCAGGAAGATGATGAAAACAAGAAAGCAGAAAAGCACGAAAACAAAACAGAAGAACCGGGAGAAAGATTAAGCGAGATTGAAGATAAAAAAGATGAATCAGGGAAACCGGCGGAAGAGAAAGAACCCGCCGAAAGCCCGGGGGGCATTCAGACGGGTCCGCCTAGCTACGAAGTTACTGGCGGGGGAAAGCCGAAGAAGAGAGGAAGGAAAAAGAAACCCGCCGAAAATCCGGAGGATATCCAGGCGGGCGGGGAAGTAAAAAGTGAGGAGAAGAAGGAGATGGAAGAGATAAAAGAAGTAAGTTAAAATTTTTTGTCATTCCCGCGCAAGCGGGAATGACACAATAGGGCGGGCAATGAAAAAATAAAAAATTTGATTTTATAAAATATTAAAATAACAAAAATTTTATGACTACTTATCTCATCTTCGGCAGCGCGGCACTCGCAATTTTGTACGGGCTTTGGCTCATTAGAAAAATCGTCAGCTTGCCGGCCGGAAACGAAAAAATGCAGGCGATCGCGAAAGCCATTCAGGAGGGCGCGAGCGCGTATTTAAATCGCCAATATAAAACCATCGCGCTGGCGGCAATCGTATTATTTATCATCATCGGCCTTGTGCCGTCGCTTGGCTGGACAACCGCGTTGGCATTTTTAGTTGGGGCGGTTTTATCCGGCGCCACCGGCTACATCGGCATGAATATTTCCGTGCGCGCTAATGTGCGCACCGCGGAAGCGGCCAAAAACGGCATGGCCAAAGCGCTTGCCGTAGCAGTGCAAGGAGGTACCGTTACGGGCATGCTCGTGGCCGGGCTGGCGCTATTGGGCGTGGCAGGATTTTATTATTTAACCGGTGACATTAAAGCATTAATTGGTCTGGGATTCGGCGGCTCACTCATTTCTATTTTTGCCCGTTTGGGCGGCGGCATTTTTACCAAAGCGGCGGATGTGGGCGCGGATTTGGTCGGCAAAGTTGAAGCCGGCATTCCGGAAGATGACCCGAGAAACCCGGCGGTGATCGCGGATAACGTGGGCGATAACGTCGGCGACTGCGCCGGCATGGCCGCCGACCTATTTGAAACTTATGTCGTAACTTTAATCGCTTCCATGCTGCTCGGCCATTTACTTTTTGGCGCTGGCAGCAATGCCGTTTTTTATCCTTTAATGCTGGGGGCGGTTTCTATCATCGCTTCTATCATCGGCACTTTTTTTATTAAACTCGGCGCTTCCAAAAACATAATGAACGCGCTGTATAAAGGATTAGCCGCTGCCGCGATTTTAGCGTTAATCGGTTTTTATCCTTTAACTATGCGCGTGATGTCGGTTTATTCGCAGGTGCCGGCGATTAATATTTTTTGGTCGGCGGTAGTGGGAATTTTAGTTACGGCCGCGATGGTCGTTATTACCGAATACTATACTTCTACCAAATATAGCCCGGTAAAAACAATCGCGGACGCGTCAAAAACCGGACACGGCACGAATGTGATTGCCGGCCTCGCCGTATCCATGAAATCAACCGCTTGGCCGATTATCGCGATTTCAGCGGCAATTTTAATTTCCTTTTCTTTAGCCGGAATCTACGGCGTAGCGATTGCCGCCGTGGCAATGCTTTCCATGGCCGGCATTATCGTAACGATTGATTCTTACGGTCCGATTACGGATAACGCCGGCGGCATTGCGGAAATGGCCGGTTTGTCCGAAGAAGTGCGCGCGGTTACCGACCCGCTGGACGCGGTCGGCAACACGACCAAAGCCGTAACTAAGGGTTATGCGATTGCCTCCGCCGCTTTAGCCGCGCTGGTTTTATTTGCAGACTTTACCCATTCCCTGCCTGACGGCACTCTTTTTGCGATTGATAACCCGAAAGTGTTAGTCGGGTTGTTTATCGGCGGTCTGCTTCCTTATTATTTTGCGGCGCTCGCGATGCAGGCAGTAGGTAGAGCGGCTGGTTCAGTTGTGGAAGAAGTGCGCACTCAATTTAAAAATCATCCGGGCATAATGCAGGGTACGGAAAAACCAAACTACGGCCGCACCGTTGACATCGTTACCCGCGCCGCGCTCAAAGAAATGATTGTTCCGGCTTTAATTCCGTTGCTCGCGCCAATCATCGTCGGTTTCGCGCTTGGCATTCCGGCGTTAGGCGGTTTGTTAATTGGTTCCATCATCACCGGTTTATTCGTCGCAATCTCTATGACGAGCGGCGGCGGTGCCTGGGACAACGCGAAAAAGTACATTGAGTCCGGGCACTTTGGCGGTAAGGGTTCAGACGCGCATAAAGCGGCCATCACCGGCGACACTGTCGGCGACCCTTATAAAGACACGGCTGGTCCGGCGATAAATCCGATGATTAAAATAGTTAACATCGTAGCGCTTCTCATTGTCGGCATGCTTTTATAAAATAAACAGGAAGTGAATATTGCCTGCCCGCCTCATTGCGAGCGCAAGCGAAGCTGTTGGCGGGTGGCGTTGCTGATTGTGGGGGTGCTTTTGTAAAGTATTAAGTATAAAGTATTAAGGGATAAGGGGGAAAGAGTTCGTTTACTATAGCGTAGTTTTTTTAGGGACTGCGATGTGATGGCAAGCATAAAAAATATGGTAGATATAAAAACAGTTAATATAATAAAAATTACTCCTCACATTTGCAGAGTTACGAAGAGAGCAATTCAAACAGCGTTAGAATATGAAAAAGTGACGGGTAGAAAACTAGGTATTACCGGAGAAATTGGCGAGGTTATTGCCTGTGATATATTAGGGTTAAATTTATTAGTTGACCCCATTGCTGCTGGCCATGATGCAATAGATAATGAAAAAAATACATATCAAATAAAAACAAGACGAGGAGGTAGCAACAGCGGTAGATTAGGTAGTTTTTCCAAACACATCTTTAATTACGCAATTTTTGTAAGGCTGAATAGCAACTACGAACTTGAAGGGTTGTATAAAGTTTCTTATAAAAAATTGAAATCCATAATTGAGAATCATCCAAAGCGAAACCCAACAATGCTTGAATTTAAAAGAGTTGCTGAAAATATATTATTGTTTAGAAAAAATATTAAATGGATAGCACAGTTGTGATGGCGGAGTTATTTTGTGATATCCAATTTGCCCAGCCATAAATGGCGGGCAAGAGCAAAACCCGCTTAAGCGGGTTTGTAAAAACTAGCCCCGCGATTTATCGCTGGGGCGGAATGGCATAATTGATAATCTAGCCATTTTCGCCGGGCTATAAAAAAATATGTCCCAATCATTTTACCGATTATATTATCACATAATTTGGGGCACGAAATACCGAGAGAAAACGATAACGCCGGAGATAGAAAAATTGTTAAAAGGGTACATGCCAGAAAAAATTAAAGCCGGTGGCGGAACATTCATGGCGCTGAATATGACGACAGACCATTTGCATTTGCTCACAAGCATTCCTCCAAAAGTAAGCGTCGCCGAATTTGTGCATCAGATAAAAGGAAGTTCCTCACATCTTATAAATTTAAGTTTAGAAAGAAGAACATTTTATTGGCAGTCCGGCTACGGAGTTTTATCATTATCCGCAAAAGGAATTCCGTTTGTGACGAAATATATCATTAACCAAAAACAAAAGCACGCTAATAATAATTTAATTGATGTTTTGGAATATGCGCCGGCAGAAGATGCTGATCCTGTCTAGTTTATTAAATAAGATAAAGCATTCGCCCAGCTATAAATAGCTGGGCAAGAAGCAAAACCCGCTTAAGCGGGTTTGTAAAATTAGCTTTGCGATTTATCGCTATAATTAATAATCACCTAACCCAGCCATTCATGACTGGGATGAAGACTAATAACCCAGCCATTTATGGCTGGGTGAATGAAAAATCTATGAACATCCAAAAACAAAACACCGGCCAAGAATTGGAATTAGCCGTTGAATTATCCGCCGAAGAAATGAAGCCGCATGTGGGACAGGCGTGTAAAAAAATTTCTGAAGAAACAAAAGTGGAAGGGTTTCGGCCTGGGCACGCGCCGTATGAAATTTTAAAACAAAAGGTGAGTGAAATTTATATTATGGAAGAGGCGGCCAATATCGCCATTCAAAAAACTGCTGGAGATATTATTAAAAAAAATTTAGATAAAGAAGAAATTGTCGGCCGCCCGGAAATAAGATTAACGAAAGTCGCGGCCGATAACCCCCTGGAGTTTAAAATTATTTTAGCGCTGGCGCCGGAAATAAAATTGGGGAAATATAAGGAATTGGATATAAACGTAGAGACGCGATATATCGCGTCTCTGCAGAACGACGTTGAAAAAGTTTTACGCGATTTGCAAGCCATGCGCGCGAAAGAAGTAATCGCGGAGCGGGAAATTAAAGACGGCGATAAAGCATTAGTCGGCATCCAGATGTTTTTAGACAATGTGCCGATTGAAGGCGGCCAGACGCAAAATACGGCGGTAATAATCGGCGCGGATTACATCATTCCGGGTTTTGATAAAAATTTAGTCGGCGCCAAAAAAGGCGATACGCGCGAATTTAAACTGCCTTATCCCAAAGATCATTATCAGAAAAATTTAGCCGGTAAATTAGTGGAATTTAAAGTAGCCATTAAAGAAGTTTACGGACGCGAACTGCCGGAAATTAACGATGAGTTCGCAACCAATCTTGGCGGCAAAAATTTAGCCGCAGTGAAAAAACAAATTCAAGAGAACTTGGAAGCGGAGGCAAAACAAAAAGCCGAGCAAAAAGTGATTTTAGAAATTTTTGACAAATTGCTCGCGTCCTCAACTTTCAGCCACCTGCCCGAACAGCTTGTCCATAACGAAGCGCACTCCATGGTTCATGAATTAAGGCATAACATTGAAGAGCAAGGCGGCAAATTCGCGGACTATTTAACGCACCTCAAAAAAAGCGAAGAAGATTTGGAAAAAGAATTTATGCCGGAAGCCGAGAAGCGCTTGAAAGTTTCTTTTATTATCGCTGAAGTCGTCAAGGCGGAAAAAATAGAAGTTACCGATGAAGAGTTTAAAAAAGAACTGGACGAGCGGCTAAAGGTTTATGAAGGAAAACCGGAAACGCAAAAGCAGGCGGGGAGCGAGGAGTTTAAATACTATGTGCGTTATAATTTACTAAATCAGAAGGTGATGGAAAAATTAAAGGAATGGAACGTCGCAAGCACATAACTCATAACACATAACGCATAACAAAAAGACGCTTTGATAGCGTCTTTTTTGAACAGAGCCAGGTAGCAGTTTTACTAATGTATTCTTTTGCTACTGTCGTAGCGCCCCCCTCCTATTCTTTATTTATCAAATTTCAAAAAATACTCCTTCGGTTTGGATTCTCGTTCTATTATACCATCCCAGCTCGGCTCTACCTCCGAAACTCTTTTAATTTTTCCATTATGCCAGCAAAGAGGATTTACTACTCGCGACTTGCAGAAAACTTTCCCATTGTAATCGCTCGGACTATTTCTGAAACCGATTTTATTGTTCATTCTATCAAACAACAAACTTAATTTTGAATCAGTTTTAATATAAGGTTCTATTTTTCCTAAAACGACTTTATCGGTAGTGTATAAATCGGTTTCAGAAATATAATTTTTTGAAAGTGCGTAACGGAGATAATCCCCGACCGTCCTAAACATAACTGCGGAAGGCAAGCCGGCATAGTAATCAGTATTCAGCTTTAAAAATAATTTTGCGTATTTTCCCACACTTTCAAAATCTTTAAAAATCCATTGCCCATTTTCCGCTAAGAGATTATCAATAAAATATTTTCCATTTTTGATTTCTTTAAAAACGGTAGCGGTTCTTAATGAATAGTCAATTCTATCTGCGCATAAGTCCGGCAATTCTTTTTCTTTTAGCGGAAAATTTTTGTCGTCCAAAATATACTCTAAATCCAAACCATATTTTTTCAGTATTTCTGGGATTTCTGACTTTCTAACAAATGCGTCAAAAATATTATCCTGGTGATTATGTTCTTTTTCAGAGCCAGCGTCTAAAACATAATCTATACAATGAGAAAAAGTCAAGTGAGAAACATCATGGATAAGACCAGCGATTTGTTCCTCAATCGGTGTGCCATACATTTTTAAGAGCAAATAAACACCGATTGAATGCTCAAAGCGGGAATGTGCGGTTCCGGGGAAATGAGGTTCGAAATATCCAGCTTGATCTATTTCCTTTAATCGTTGAAAAGTTTTGGAATTTATCAATTCCAAAATAACTGGTTCGTCAATTTCAAAATTTCCATATACTCGGTCTATATATTTCATAATTTATTTCAATCGGTCAATTTTCCGAAAATAAGATTTTGGTGGGTGTAGATGGACTCGAACCATCGACCCCGTCATTATCAGTGACGTGCTCTAGCCAACTGAGCTATACACCCAAATCAATTAATAACTACGCATTATCAATTACGAATTTTAATTCGTAATTTTTAATTGTAAATTAATAATTGGTTGTTGTGCCTGGAGTCAGAATCGAACTGACGACACAAGGCTCTTCAGGCCTCTGCTCTACCACTGAGCTACCCAGGCGTGAATTTAATTTGCAATTTTATTACGGATTTTATTTTAATTCGTAATTTCTCATTGATAATTGATGTTGGTTGCGGGGGCCGGACTCGAACCGGCGACCTCCAGGTTATGGGCCTGGCGAGCTGCCAACTGCTCTACCCCGCGATAAATCAATTTGCAATTAACAATTATCAATTACGAATTTTAATTCGTAATTTTAAATTGATTATTGATGTCTGTGCGCCCGGATGGATTCGGACCATCGACCCCTGCCTTATAAGGGCAATGCTCTACCGCTGAGCTACGGGCGCGCATAGCGCGGTTTGCCTGTTTATTGTATTACTTTATTTTATTTTTTTCAATAAAAAAAGCTCCCGTATTGGAGCTATTTTATAAACGCAAATAGCCCCATAATCTATTTGCTTAACCAATTTTTAGTATTAACAGGCGCCAATTTCCCTCATGCTAAAACTTACGCTTTAGCACAAAGGCGACCATCCCGCAATCCTGCGGGATACTCCTTAGAAAGGAGGTGATCCACCGACAGCTTCCGCTACCGGTGCCTTGTTACGACTTCACCCTTATCATCGGTTTCACCTTCCCCCGCCCTTTTGGCACTATTCTTTCAAGCTATTGTTTATTCTTTTTTTTAGATGACCTATAACACTTCCATGATGCTTTAATTTTTTCTCTCTTGCTAAAGCATCTTTTTTACTTAGATATGCTTCATAATAAACAAGTTTAAAGGGCGCATAAGCTTTCGTTGATAAAACTTGTTTATTATTATGCTCATAAAATCTTCTTTTAAGATCATCAGTAAATCCTATATAGCTGAAATTTGTTTGCGTTAGACTGTGTAAATAATAAACATAATACATATATTTAATTATATCACAGCTAATGCCAAAAGGGCGGGGTTCGGGTGCCCCCGACTCTCTTGGTGTGACGGGCGGTGAGTACAAGACCCGAGAACGTATTCAACGCGCCATGGCTGATGCGCGTTTACTAGCGATTCCGGCTTCATGGAGTCGAGTTGCAGACTCCAATCCGAACTGAGAGAGGTTTTATAGGATTTGCTCCGCCTCGCGGCTTGGCTTCCCATTATACCTCCCATTGTAGCACGTGTGTCGCCCAGGATGTAAGAACCATGCTGATTTGACGTCGTCCCCTCCTTCCTCCCAGCCCTTTGGTTACTAGTTACCTAGTTTAGATTTTTATTAGCATTTATTTTATATAAAATAATATTTTATTATTTTGCTAATAACCAAAGGGCTGGGCAGTTTCCTAAGACACATGAAACTTAGGATAGGGGTTGCGCTCGTTTCCCGACTTAACGGTACATCTCACGACACGAGCTGACGACAACCATGCAGCACCTGTCCAGCACCCTCGAA
>Ga0209541_10009239_pt1 | contig 16006 bp, 23 predicted proteins | sample RifCSPlowO2_01_FD_184027 | JGI IMG/M metagenome (GOLD analysis project Ga0209541, IMG submission 184027) | Groundwater microbial communities from Rifle, Colorado - Rifle CSP2_plank lowO2_0.1 (SPAdes) (version 2) | ecosystem: Environmental > Aquatic > Deep subsurface > Groundwater | place...
TCAAAAAAATATTCTTTATTTTTGGTATACACAACTATATTTGCTCCCTCAAATGCAATATCGGATATTTTATCCGCCGGGAGTACTTTTAAAATTTCTTTCTGAATATCTGCCATTGCTCACAAAAACCTCTAATCTATTTATTTAATTTTATTTTATAATTTATTTTTTTATTTATAATTTAATTTTTTATTTATATTCTAGTTCATATTTACCCAACACTCTAAACCACTATTCAAACTATCCACACTTCACTTTTATCAAAAGATAAAAAGTAAAAAACGTTAAAAAAAGTACGCCAAATTTACAGTAGACTCACTTCTACATCTTTCGACAATACGCGCTTAATTTCTTTATCCGATACAACAATCACATCAACTCCATTTCCTGATGCACTATCCCGATGCAATGCCGTATTGATTGCCCGCACTGCCAGCTTCACACCATCAGCGGTCGTCATCCCTTCTTTATATTGCGTTTCTAATACTCCTAACGCAAATACTGATCCTGATCCCGAAGATACAAAATCTTTAATATTTGTCACACTCCCATCAGGAAACAAATCATACAAATACGTTCCTGACCCATCTCGTGCCCCCATTAAAAAATGTACAACACCAGGCATCATGCTCATCTGTCGAATATTTGAATATAATAACCCACCTAATAAATTCGCCGCTTCTTTCGCTGACGGCGTCTTGTGCGTTCGCACTTCCTTCAACTTCAATTCTGCGCGCCCAAGTTTAATTAACAGCTGCGCATCTGACACCATTCCTGCAATCGTCACCGCAACCTGATCTGTTAACACATGCACTTTCTCTGCCCGCTTATCAACAATCATCGTTCCCGCGGTTGCTCGCTTATCTGCGGCAATAACCACACCATCTTTACACACAATTCCAACCGTTGTTGTCCCTGTTTTTAATCGTTCATCCATTATAACCACAACTCCATTTCGAATAGATTTACTTGAAGAATTCTCACCTATCCTCTTATTTTAATTACTTTTCTTAATACAACCCAAAAACACCTCTTCTTTTTAAACTTTTCGCCCAAAAACCACACGAAAATTACCCCTTTTTAAAAGTAAAACCACCACAAGCTTTATAAACCCCTCACTCAAAAATACTCCTCCCACAAAAAAACATATACTAAATATACATTTTATACATTTAAAATAATAACCACAACCCAAATGACAAACCCCACCCTTAATAAAGAGTACAAAATCCTCATCGCCGAAGATGACCCCGGAATACAACATCTCTACCAACGACTTCTCGCCCCATTTGCTAGTCTCACCATCTTAAGCAACGGTAAAAAAGCCCAAGAAGCCCTTGTCCATTCCCAAGACTACGACCTAATAATTACCGATAACAACATGCCTCACCTCACAGGATTAGAACTGCTCGCCTCCCTTCCTCAGACTATAACCATCCCTCGCCTAATGATCAGTGCAACCGCAGACAACCACGAACTTCACCACAACGTCAGACTACACGGTGCGTTAGGCTTATATCAAAAACCATTCAACTGCATCAACGAATTCCGCGCCATCACAACCGAACTACTTCAGCACGGCCATTCCCCTACATTGCATGCGTATTTTGAACAAAAATATAATTAATCAGACTAAAAAGTGCGTATAACCGTTGTTATACCCTACCCTCTCCTCCTAAACTTCTTCTCCAATTCATCTTTAGACGTCATCATCATCGTCGGTCGCCCATGCGGACACGTAAACGGATTCTTCTTTAAATTCAATTCAGACACAAACCGCTCCATCTGCCGAACCGTAATCTCTTCGCCCGCCATCACCGCCGCTCGACACGCCATGCGCGTCACAATCTTCTCTTTCAAATCAACAACCGCATTCTTCCCAGAACTTCGCCCCTCAGCTAACTCCTCAATCACCGCTAAAAATAATTCTTTGCCCCCAACTCGCCCAAACACCTCAGGCACACTTTCTAATCGCACCGTATTCCCTGAAAAATCAGAAACTACAAACCCCAACTCCTCCAAAAAATCTTTCTGATCCACACACACCAACTTCTGCGCAACCGATAAATCAACAACTTGCCCCGTAAGCAACTCCTGCACCTCAACCCCACCACCCATCAATTCACTCATAAACTGCTCATACAATATCCGCTCATGCACCGCATGCTGATCTAAAACCATCATCCCCCCTTTCACTTCCGCCACAAAAAAAGTTTTATGTATCTGCCCAAGAATCTTCATTGCCGGCACACGAGAACCAACCTCACTACTTTTTCCAACCTCAACAGAGTCATTTTCATCCACTTGATTGCGTTTAACATCAATATGAGTGCGTTTAACATCACCACTATCCTCAAAATTCTCATCATCTATTACATCAGCCTCTTCACCATACGTTACCTCTTCTTCCTCAACTCGTAACTCCTCCTGCCTGCTCGCCTCAAATGCATACTCCTGTCGACCACTCCCCCACGCCTTATGAGGCAAACCAAAACTCAACTGTTCCTCATTCACAACATTAACCTCAGGAATCAACCTCTCTCGACCTAACGCCTCCCCCACTGCTTTAGTCACCACACTCATCACCATATCTCGCCGCGCAAATTTCACCTCAAACTTCTGCGGATGAATATTCACATCAACCTCCATGGGATCAACTGTTACATTCAACACAAATATCGGATGCTTTCCCACAAATAACGCTGCATGATACCCTTCATACACCGCACTCGCAACCTCGCTATTTTTCACCCAGCGCGAATTCACAAATAACGCCTGATAATTCTTATCATTTCGCGCAGCATACGGCTTTCCGACATATCCATGAACCTTAACCCCTTCTTCCTCATAATCAACTCTAATCAACTCTTTAGCAACCGCAACCCCATACACTGACGCAATCGTATTCTTCCCTTCCTCAAACACAGGCTTTTGTAATAACACTTTCCCATCATGACATAACTCAAACCGAACCCCATCATGCACTAATGCATATTGACTCACCACATCCACAATATGCCCAAGTTCAACTGCATCACTTTTCATAAATTTTCGTCGCGCCGGCGTATTAAAAAATAAATCACAAACTTCAATAATTGTTCCACAATCCATCCCCATATTTTCTTCAGAAATAATATTCCCATTCTCAACCGTTAAACGCACTCCCATTCGCACATCTTGCAATCGCGTCATCAATGAAAACTTCGACACCGCCGCAATTGACGCCAACGCCTCCCCTCGAAACCCAAGCGTACTAATCGCAAATAAATCCCCTTCATCTGTAATTTTGCTTGTCGCATGCGCAACAATCGCAAGCCGTGCATCTTCAACACTCATTCCTTTCCCATTGTCAGTCACTCGAATTAATTTCTTGCCATACTCCTCTACCTCAACAACAATACTCTTCGCCCCCGCATCCAACGCATTCTCAACTAACTCTTTAACTACCGACGCCGGCCGTTCCACTACTTCGCCCGCCGCAATCTTATTTACTAATTCCTGTGGAAGAATTTTAATGGAAGACATATACACCTCCCTTCTCGTATATTTTATAAAGATTTAGGAAGTCTAGACAAACACAACTTCTCGCAAACTATATAAACCAAACCATCTTTCCTACAGAACAGGTGAAAAAAGATGAATAAAATCCTATTAGCCATCATTCTTGCCGGCTTTGGCGCCCAACTCATCAAGATGATAATTTACTGGTTTCGCCATAAATCATTAACCTGGCACGACCTCATTGTCACCGGCGGTATGCCCTCTTCTCACTCCGCGTTTGTCATCTCACTCGCAACCATCATTTTGCTCGAAGAAGGCATAACAAGCGCCTTCGCCATCAGTTTAGTCTTAGCCATGATCGTCATCCGCGACGCCTTCGGCGTCAGACGCTCCGTCGGTCTCGAAGGCAAAGCCATTGAAAAACTCTTCAAAATAAATAAAATCAAATCAAAATTCCATTACTCTATGGGCCACACCCCGCTGCAAGTATTTGTCGGCAGTATAATTGGCTTTGTTGTGTCTATCCTAACTTATTATTTTTTTTAATCCGCAAATTTTCTGAATCATAAACCACTTAAAATATAATTACAACCAAATCTATCCTCTCCACGCTCAAAAAATATATAAACCCTCACTCACCTCTCCAAACCAAAAGAGCAAAAGATGATAACAACAAAACAAATGCAGCAGCTTGAACGACTCGCCGCAAAAAAAGGCATTTTTCCTGCCGAATTGATGGAAAACGCCGGTAAACAAGTACACTTCACAATCAAACAAAAATATCACACCAAAAATAAACACATCATTATTTTCGCCGGCCAAGGCAACAACGGCGGCGACGGCTTTGCCACAGCCAAACACTTCTCAAAAGAAAACCCCACAATCATCCTCTTCTTCGGCGACAAAGAAAAACTCTCTGACGCCGCAAAACATCATTACGAACAGATCCGCAAAGACATCAACATCATCAAAATCACAACCAAAGACGAACTCGACAAATTCCATCTGCAAAAAGACATCCATTGCCTCTTCATCGACGCTTTGCTTGGCACCGGCATCAAAGACGACCTCAAAGACCCAATCGCTTTTGCCATCGACCATTATAACGCTCTCCCTGGAACCAAAGTCTCAATTGACATCCCCTCCGGCATCGACCCCGATAACGAAAAAACATTCCCCAAATCCTGCCATGCCGATTACATCATCACCCTGCACGACCTCAAACCCGGCCTAGAGCCACATAAAGATAAGACTGTTATTGTGGATATTGGGTTACCGAAGAAAAGTGTATAAAACTCCCTCATTCTATCAGCCTTCACTTCTTTAGCACATACACCTCCATCCCCCCAATATTTCGGTTCGGCCCAATCCGTACTTTTTTCTCAACACAAAACCCAACCTCTTCTACTTCCGACCGAAACTCCCGCTCGCAAATCTTAAAATCCCCGCGCGACAAACGAACAGATGCTTCCTCTTTATCCCCCTTTTCAGAATAAGTATACAATCGATCCAACAACTCTCCCGCCTTCTCCTGCACACCTCTTATACTCTCACAATTGGCACGCATCGCTAAACTATTAATCTCTCGCGCACACAGAAGTACTAAATCAATTTTCCCAACACTTTTAAAATGCTCCCAACCAACACAATCCCCTTCAAACAAATCATCAAGCAGCGTCTTTGCTTCTTCTTGCGCTAAATAATCATACCCTTTTTTCTGCGCCGCCGCAATAATATGACTATACCACACAACCGCGTTCACTTTTCTCTCGTGCTCAGATTCATAATGCGGTAAAAATTCATCGCTCACAATATACGACCCACCCACATTCAATTGCCCATACAAATTCTGCAGATAGTTCTGACACGCAACTCCCTTAGCCACATGATGATGAAACCCCTGACTCACAAACACATCAACCGCTGTAGCATGCCTATACGCCGCAACATCCGCCAATATAATATCTAACTGTGGCATCTGCAATCGTGCATATTCAATAAACGCCTCATCATAATCAACTCCCGTTAAATGCACTCCCTCAACAGTCGAAAGCAGCGGTAATAATCGCGCCGGCCCGCATCCCACTTCTACAACTTCTCTCGCTCCTCGCTCATCTCTCTGTGTAATAATCAAATCACGCAATACTCTATCCGCCTGCGCAATATACAAATGCTCATCTGTAATAATGCGATTATAATCTGCTGGCGTAATAATTGTGGAATACGTAGGTCCGTGCCCTGATGGTACCGTATCTGTAAAATCACCAAAAGTAGTGTTCGTCTTCATAAAGTAACAACACCACTACAAATAATTAAAACTTCTCCCCAATTTTCATAACAAAACGCAAAATTTAAATAGAAATACTACAAATAGTAAATATATGAATCCAAATCCACTCAGCAAAACCGATGCCAAACTCCTCTACCTCCTCGATTTAGACGCCAGAATTCCCTTAACCAAATTAGCAAAGCAGCTCCACACCTCAAAACAAGTCGTAAAATACCACATTGAAACGGTCCAAAAACAACAAATCATTCAAGGCTTCTACACTGATATCAACCCTTCAAAACTTGGCCTCACCATCTATTTGGTCTACCTCAACTTCCAAAATCTCTCCCCCAACAAAGAAAAACAATTCATCTCCCACCTCGCAGCCCAAAAACATGTGGGCGTCAACGTCTCAATCAACGGCAAATGGGACTTCTGCCTTGGTCTATGGGCGCATAACATCTTCCAATTTCAAACAAGACTCACACAAATTCTCCAAGACTATGAACAATATATTAAACAAAAGACAATTATGATCGAAACAAATTTCCATTACTTCAAACCAAAATTTTTAACCAATCAAACACATACCTCTCACGTCACCATGCACAGCTCCGACCACCCGATAGAAATCGACCACACAGACCAAACCATCCTCCAACTCCTAAGCCAAAACTCCCGCGCCTCTTTAGTTGAAATCGGCCAACAAGTGAATTTAACACCAAACGCCGTCAAATCCCGAATCAAACAATTAGAAAAAGACCATATCATCCTCGCCTACCGCGTCATGATCAATTACCAAAAACTCAATCTGCTTCACTACCGCATCTTTCTCCACACCCAAAACCTCACTCAAGACAAAGAAAAAAGCATCATCCAATTCCTCAAACAACACCCCTCAGTCATCTCCGTAACCAAAACCATCGGCTACTGCGACATAGAATGCCGCGCCATTGTCCAAACTATCCATGACTATTACCAACTAATAGAAGAGCTCAAAAACCAATTTCCAAGCATAATCAAAGAACACGAATCAATCTTATATTATAAATTTCATCAGGTATTAAATTATTTTCCGCAAGAATAAGTAAAAACCCCTATATTCTCAATAAGCCAATCAAATTCAAAACTCCTCAAGCTTCCTCTGCTTCTTCTTCTCAACCGCATTCTTATACGACTGCCATCCGCGTCGAAACAGCTCTGGATATTTGTCATGATACTTCTCTAAAAACTCCTGCGTCTTCGGATCCGACGTATACCCTGACCCGCAATCAATTCCCAATTCATTTTTAATCCGATCAACCGCTCTATCTCGAATCACTTTTGCAACAATAGACGCCGCAGACGCCACAATATAATTCACATCCGCTTTATGTTCAATAATAAGCTGAGCTTTCTCTCGCACAGCCTTACTCAACCGCGACGAAATAAAATCCGTATACGCTTTAATATTTGGGCTTGGACAATCAATAATAATCGTATCCGGATCAAGTTCGGACACCATCCTCGCACACGTCTCCGCTTCTAACCAATTCAAATTCGTCCCCGGCTCACGAAGGGACAGATCTATCGCATCCGGTTCAATCACTTCAATTCTAAAATCATGCACAACCTCATGGATTCGCTCAAACAACTCCTCACGTACTTCCGAACTCAACTGTTTGCTATCCTTGACTCCCAGCCACTCCAACTTCTTCAGTTCACTCTCCTTCATCGCTATCGCAACCATCACAAGCGGCCCCAACACCGGCCCTCTGCCTGCTTCATCTACGCCAACGATAATCTTGCCTAATGTACCCATAACCTCAATTCCACATCAAGATTTTATATATATAATGCAACAGCACCACAACATTTATATATAACTATATAATTATATACTTATATGGTAACCACAGTTCAAATCCAAGACGACACATTAGAACTATTAAAAAAAGCAAAAGAAGAAACTCATTCTAATTCATACGACGAAGCGATAAAAAAAATCCTATTTTTAACTGTGAAAGAAAGTTTTGCAGGATATCTCAACCGCCCAGGATATTCTTCCAAACAGCTAATGAAAGATTTGCGAGACAAACATGACAGATTCTAAATTACTAGATTCATCTATCTGGCTCGAGTATTTAATCCATGGAAAATATAAAGAGATTATAGAAACACAAGAAACCCTATATATCTCATCTCTTTCCCTTTTTGAAATAAAAAGAAAGCTTACACGAGATAAATTTAATGAAATTGAGATTATAAAAGCACTTGAATATGTCAAAAAAAGAACGTTGATAATCTTAGTATCGGCAGAAATTAGTGAAACAGCTGTAGAACTCTCACTGCAACATACATTAGGTGCCATGGACGCTTTAATTTACGCAAGTGCCATAATCCAACAAGCCATTCTCCTCACCTGCGATAACGACTTTCGCCAACTCAAAGAAGTAACAATACTAAATTAAATTTTAAAATTCTCAAAAAAAAGTGTGTTTATAGTCAACCAAGAAAGTCTTCCAGGTAGGAAGACGCCACTTGTTTGACTATTCAGAAGTCCAACTGTAACACCATAGAATTAGTTGGACTTCTATAACTCCAGAATATAGATTTATATAACCAATGCAATATAGTCCTCAAAGAAAGTAATTCTGCGAGGATTACGCCACTTTGTGGACTATTAGAAGTCCAACTGTAAATCCTATTGAATTAGTTGGACTTCTATAAACTCCTTTTTCATAACCATTAAAAAGCGCCAAAAAGCAAATGATGCATATGACAAACATGAATGACTACGAAATCCTCACCTCTCAAATGTTTGGCGGCCATAAAAATTACGTGGAATCTCTGCAAGAAATAATCAAATTCGCAAAGCTGCAACCAAATCAAAACGTATTAGAAATTTGCTGCGGCACAGGCCTTGTGACCAAAGAAGTAGAGCGTTACACAAATGATATCACCGCCGTTGAACTAAACCCTAAGCGCTTAGAATTTGCCAAAAAAAACATTCAAAAAGCCAGACTAATTCAACAAGACGCTCATACATTAGAACCAACAATTGGCACATTTGACCTCATTCTCTGTGTCAACGGCTACCATTACCTAGATCCTGACAAATTTTACACCATGGCTCAGCGCATGCTCAAACCAGAGGGCAGAATTGTATTCAACGCCAAAATCAAAACACGAGAAACCATCCATGAACAAGCAACAGCTCTCTTTAATGAAATGATGAGAGAGTTAGGATATTATGGCAATATCTTTAGCGATGGTAAAGATAGAGGGTATATTGAGCCAATTCCTAAAGAAAAAATAAGTATACCAGAAGAATTTTACATCACTCGACAACAACAATACGATCTGCTTTTATCCAAACAACAACCCGAATTTAGTTTTCAAATCTCCGGAAAACAGATATACGCGCAATATTGGAAAAATAGGTTTTACTACATGACCAACCTAGAGCCTTTAAGAGACATACAAGACAGCCAATGGGGAGGATACAGACAACAGCAAGACCAACCCATACAATACGAAGTAGAATACAATTTTCTACAAAAATTAAATGACATCTCAAGTAATTTGCTTAAGACTGATTTATTTTTAGAACTTAAACAAAAGTAAAATTCTCAAAAAAAAGTGTGTTTAACATATGAATATAGAGTTATATAACCAATGCAATAAATTCCTCTTTCGTCATCCCTGATTGTCGAATGATACTCAAGAGGGTTCCAGGCAGAATATCGGTACTCCCATGCAACGGCACCGTAACATATAATCCTTTTTCCATCGTTTTTTTATACAACGTCACATGAGAACCACGTTGCCTCTTACCTCAAACCCCTCTTTTAACAAAATACTCAAAACTTCTTTTCCTGAAAGTGTCGGAAGTTTCATGATAACATAACAGGTATCTCTAACTGCCCTGAAAACGTCTCAGACAACAGCACACTTTTCTTAAGATCTTTCTCATCAAATCCCATTTTTTCTAATAACAGTTGAACATCTCCATTTTCAACCATTGTTTCAACATGAAGTTCCACTGCTTCTTGTAAATTCTTTCGCGCATCTTCCATACTCACCCCTTGACTTGCCACATCAAGTTCTGGACACCACGAAGTATACTTCCCTTGTTCTTTTCTAATCACAACCGTCACGATAAGATCTTTAACCATTATTATATAAAATACTCATTTATTTATAAACGTTATCGCGTAAAATTCTCAAAAAAGAGTGCATTTAACACCTGAAAATATATTCATATATATTTAGATTCATATATTCATACCTCTTGCAATTTCTTTGCCATATACACCCCATCGTAGCCATGTGCATATAACCTTTGTACCCGCAGAATATGTTCAAATCCTCTCTTAGTATTCAAATTATACATCCCTTCCCTATCTCCAACCAGCGTAAAAACTTTTGATACCTTCTGTTCTTTCAACTCTTGTTCTAACATCTCATTCAACGTTGTGGCAATCCCTTGCCGTTGACACGTCGCATCTACAACAGTAATTAACTTTACATAATCCCCACTTGAAACTTCTCGTATCCGTTCTCTTTGATCATCTGAACCATTCTTTACTTCATCAACCGAAAGAAAGTAAGACGTTCTTTTCGCAAAAACCCCTAAACTTCGAACAAGAAACATAATATGCCGCTGCCAAATCAAACCCTGCATTTGTAAACCGCTTTAAGGGTGATGTTTCTCTCATCTGCCACTTTTCTCGCATCTGCAACGCATACGTATGCATAAATAGCGAGCCAGGATAGTGTAAAAACGGCCGCGCCGCCACAAACCCCACTAAATTTTGTTCATCATACGCACCATACGTCAAAGACATATCCGCTGTTGAAAAATAACGTGATGCCGCCTCTCCTACCAATTTTTTATACGAACGTGACCTATAAACATCTTTAAACCCTTCACACATCAACTCCCCTGCTCGTGTAACATCTTTCTGCATCACATTTTCCACTTTCTTAAATTTAATAAGCATTGTAATAGTACCTCCTACAACCTCTTCCCCATCAATACCGTCGCACTGCCATTCTTATAAAACGGCTCAATCGATAACAATCGCTCAAACCCCTGCTTCAAATTCACATGATACATCCCTTGGCCTGCAATCGCATACGTAAATAGATGTGACACACGAGCTTCTTGCAACACACTCTCCAATCGCTCATTCAATACCCTCGCAATACCTAGCAATCGATAAGAAGGATCAACCACCGTCACCGTTTTCATATAATCATTATTTGAAACATAATTAAAAGGCAACGGTTTCCCATGAGCTAAAAAACTATACTCAACATCATCTTTAAATTTACCCTGACGAGCAACATAGGATTTTAGTACTTGACTAAACGCATCTTTCAAGTGAACATCCGCATCTTCAACCGATAATTCCTCTATCTTATCCTTCTCGCAACCAACAGACGATAAATGATGAGATAATTTCTTGCCATCCTCGCGAAACCGCAATTCAATATCATTTTTTTGACTTCGCGCATCCATTCGCCATTCTCGTGCAAGTGACATCGCCGACCCAAACAGCGCTAAACTTGACGCATTTAATCGTCTGGCATGAATATACCCAACCGGACGTTCATTCGCATACGCCGTAAACGAAACCGCACGCCCAACAAGAGAAAAATAATTATCATAACAAGAATCTTTAACTAACTCCGCATCCCCACTTTCATACTCTTTAAACGTATTCACAATCAAATCCGCAATAGAATCTAAATCAACCGTACTTACATTTCGTGTATCTCTAATCACAAACTTCTCTGTATTCAACGTACCCTTTTTCCCCGAACCAAACAATCCCTCAAAAAAAGTCATCTAATCACAACCCAAACGCATCTGTAAACTCCCGCATCCGCCTAAATTCCGCTAAGAATCCTAAACCTTTCTCCGTAATCACAACCGTCTTAAGTGGCCCATCCCGCTTCTTCACAAACTCCTCTTCAACATGAACAAGACCTTTCTCAATCAACTCATCAAGATAACTATTCAATAGCTTGTGAGATAAATTTGATTTATACATCAAATGCGTCGGTTTGATCTTACCGCCTTTATTCTGAATAGACAACAAAATATCAAACACTAATTCCAATCGTGACCGTCGTGCTGCCATTTTATGCCACCCTCTTCACACCACGAAATGTCACAACTCTAGTATATGTTAGCAATAGCACCAAAAATCCCGCAAGTAATAATACCTCACCAAAAAAGTACAATCCTGACCACAGGAACACAAACACAAACAACACATGCGCACATAACATCAACATAAACGCCCACATTACACGCAACGTATTCTTATTCCCATTATTCAAATAATTCTTATAATAATTCAACACAATAAGAGATAACAGAACCGTACTCGTTAAATAAAACACAAAAAACGTAAAATTACTTACAACCGAAATAAGCAATATCAAATACACAAATAACCCAATCTGTGTCAACTCATAATACTTATGTAATCGTTCCCGTGGCTTCTGTGAGATAAAAAATAATAACAGTAACCCACCTAACCACGGCGCCATCTCAAGGAAAAACCCCGCCCGATAAAACAAATCAGCAAACGCTAATCGCGGTCCAGCAACAGGCTTCAAAACCCCTGCCGCCACATCTCGTATTGGCTCAAAATAATAAATTCCATTCGTTAAAAGTTTAAACCCAAATCCAATTGCAATACACACAAACGCCAACGCAAAATACGCATAGCGATTTTCTTTATGCATAGTATATATTCGCCAGCTAAAAGCCGCAATCAATAACGCAATAACTAAGCCTATGGTATCTAAAACTAAATCCCAGCCATTGAACCACTCCGGTGTAAAATGTAATTGTAGCATATAATATAACCTCCTGTTCTACCATCCCTCTAAAATTTCTCTAATTTACTTATAAGTAACAAATATCCCAATCCATTTAAAAACCTTATGGTTCCATTTTCTGTAATCCACCTAGCGAAGACCCCTGCATAACCCATTTATAAACCATAATAATCAATACTACAGAAGACGTGATCTTAACCATCACCTCTTCACAACACCTCCTTTTCCGAGCCTGCGGGCTCGGTTTTTTATAATCTTACGGTAATTTTAGGTTAAAAACCCCTCCATTTCATATTACTTCTAAATTCATAATCTTTAAAAACCACCCCCAACCAAAAGAAACACACCAAACTAAATAAAAATAATATAGAAAAAAACAAATGGAAAAACAATTAACCCCAACCGAAACACAATATTTGAAAGAACGAGGATTTCAAATAATCGAACAACCGCCCCAAAGAAACGAACCATTTCCCTACCTAACTCTAAGAGAACAACAACAATTCTTTGAACAATCAGAAATAACCTACCATTACACATCTTTTATGAAAACTGGAACCATGGGGATAGCTCACCCCTCAACAACGCCAGAGAGTGAACTAGTAAAGTTAATTGAAAGTGCAGTAGCAGACGGAATGGCTTCAGAGGGCGAACTATACCAAACAACACCGGGTCAACCAATCAAAATCTTCATGCTCGACCCCGCGTGGAAAGAAATAGCAGAAACACTCGTTGCAAAATATAAATCAGTTTAAATCAACTTTCTATTTGGATTAATAAATCGTAGTGAAAAAGTGAAACCCCATTCAAACATTAAACACATTCACCATGTTCCCCCACCCTTTCACACACCAAAGCCCAACCTACACTCCTTTCTCAACCGGCATCTACACCGTCACCCCCGGCCTCACTTTGCTCTCTAAAGCCGATTTTGGCAACGGCGATCTCGATAAAAAAATCTTTCAGCTCGACAACTGCTATCCTATATTTATAGAACATAAAATCTATCTTGCCAAAACCCAGCCACAACGTCATATCCTCTCCCATAACCTCAACCACTCCCTTGCAACAACCATAACCCAATTCATCAAACAAACGCTTGCCACAGAATATAACCTCACCCTCCCAGAAAAATTAACCTACCCAACCAACCCCTTCCCACAAAGTGCACTCGAACTCGACACCCTCGCGCTCTATCTCCAAGAAGACCTCGCAATTATACAACAAACCAAAACCCCAACAAAAACCCCAACCACAATTGAAACACCCCCATCCAACATCATCCGCTACCTCCACATCTCAAGTCCAAATTACTGGGCACCTGAAGAAAAAATCGGCAAAACCTTCGCTCAAATCCACGCTCCTGTAGCCGGCATGGACCTCTCTTTGGAACACAAAATTGTCAACGCCATCACAACCAAAGGCCCCTATGTCCGTTTCGCCTGGGGAATCACAACCGACACCCACCTCAACCACCACCCTAACCCACCTCCAAACACCCAAAAACAACTCTGGCATGGCAGAACATTCGACAAAAACAACCCTCAAGCGTATCTACGCATCGAACGCCAAGTCACCGTTCCCTTTCCAGAACACAACGCCGCCCTCTTCCTCATCCACCCCTACTTTACGGATATCACCACCCTCTCAAAAGATCATAAAACACAACTGTTAAACGCAATCAGTTCTATGACCACAGAACAAAAACAATACAAAGGATTGACAGGGAAAGACGAATTGATTAACTGGATAGAAACAGAGATATAAAAATCGAAACACCACAAAAGAAACCGTTAAACGCACTCATGCGTTAAACGCAATCAGAAATGTTAAACGCACTCATTCCAACGGCACCCCGCTCCACAGCGACCAATCTTCGCTTGGCACATACGCTCCCACTGTAAAATACGGCGGTTGCGTCTGCCCAAAATACCCATACCCCACCTGCCCCCACGACCTTCCTTTCTTCCCCCCACCGACACCACTCACCCCGCTCCCTCGTCCATACACCGGTAAATCCATATATCGCCACGTCTTCATCACCGAATGAAATCCCGATAAATCCGTATAATAATCCGCCCCAGGTTCAATGATCAATTCCCCTTTGTAATTTTTCTTCTTAAGCAACGTCACAATCTCTTTAATTGGAGTATTCCCTTCGCCTGGTGCTAAATGCTCATCCTGATAACCTTGATTATCATCTATATGAACATGCCCCACAATATCTTTATCCACCATCTCCTCAACTTTAGTCAACATCCACTTATTAAAATCATCATTATTCTCTTGAATCGACTTTTTATCATCACCATTCCAATACTTGCGCCACATATTTAAATGCCCCATATCAAACGTCGCCGTAATATGAGTTCGTGCTTTATCATTCAATTCTCTCTCCGACATTCTTGGAAATTGATTTTTCATCACCTGAACCATCCGATCTCGTGAACCTTTCACAAGCTTAATCAACTCATCAGGATGCGCGCCATACGACTCCGGAAATAAATTTTCAAGCGCCACCGCAATCGGCTTCTTCAACTTCCCTTGACTTTTCAAATTCTCCGTATGCTTCATCGCCGTCATCGCCGCCATCGCATACGCATCATACGCCTCATTAAGCGCATACTGCTCCGCACTCTGCACATGCCGAATCTGCTCCATCGCTTCTTCCGACTGCGCCCACTGTGACGACGCCGCCTCTCGCGCTTGCGTAATATGTCGCTCAATCTCTTTAATCTCTTTATCGAGAATTTCCGTTGGAAACTTCGACTCTGGTGGCACTAACCCACTCGCCATTTCCCTAACTTGGTGCTTCAATAATTCTCTTTGATCAGGATCCGTCGTCTCTGCTTCAATTTTAGTATACAACTCTTTTGCTTTCTTTAACTTCTTTACTCGATCAATATACTCCGCAAAATTCCCCCCATACTGTATCGACCATCCTCGACTATTTGCGGCATTCGTCTCAAGTGTCGAAATGATATATGCCTCTTCCGGCTTAACGACAATTTGATCCTCTTTGGTAATTGTATCTTTAAACACACGCTCCCGCCACAGCGACTTTTTCTTGTTTTCATCAGTCAACTTACCCGCTTTCCAGTTCCTCCACTCCTCTCGTGCTCGTTTCGTCATCTCCCCTGCTTCTTCTGTCATCTTAGTCCAATCCATCTGCTCAATTTTAAAATGCCCTGCTTCAGTATCAAACTCCGGGACTCGTTCATCAGATTTCAACCAATTCCCAAAATAATCAACATAAATCGGCGACCCATTTTCATCTAACGCCCTACCTTTTGCATCTGACCGTGTGGGAGCTTTCTTTTTGACACCATCTTGAATATACTCTTCACCAGGTTTTGCGGTCAACCACACTGGTTTCGACACACTCCGATTCTTCCG
>Ga0209541_10009241_pt1 | contig 16003 bp, 13 predicted proteins | sample RifCSPlowO2_01_FD_184027 | JGI IMG/M metagenome (GOLD analysis project Ga0209541, IMG submission 184027) | Groundwater microbial communities from Rifle, Colorado - Rifle CSP2_plank lowO2_0.1 (SPAdes) (version 2) | ecosystem: Environmental > Aquatic > Deep subsurface > Groundwater | place...
CGGTCTCGCGACCAAAACAGGCAAACCGATATTTATTACGGCCTTACCACCAAAGCCGTGGTAGTAGAAACAAAACAGTTTGACGATTACGCCGGACAGGCGGAATTTATCGTTAAAACGCAGCGTAAAGAATCAGCCGGCGTCAGCGCGAATGCGCGCACTTTCCAGCAGGACGCGAGCGTAGTGATAATCAAAGAGGGGGGGGCGTGGAAGGTAGATAAGCTGACTTGGGGAGAGTAAGAAGTTATTAAGTAAAAGTTATAAAGTTTATTATTACCATTGTTACCGTAAAATCAATTTGGCAAAATATTATTGATGCCATTTTTCCGATTGAGTGTTTGGGCTGCGGCCAAGAGGGCAAGTGGATATGCGGCGATTGCCAGCGACAAATCCCGATTAATTTAACTAACCGTTGTTTGGCCTGCAAACAAAAAACCAAAGGCGGCGAGTTTTGTCGGGAGTGCCGGAGCAAACATAGTTTAGACGGAGTGTTAATAGCAAGCGACTATACCAACGAATTAGTGGCTAAAGCCATCAAAACTTTAAAGTACCGTTTGGTTTCTGATATCGGCCGGGAGCTGGGGCAGCTCCTGATTTTATTTTTAGAGCGACAACCTAAGCAAGGGCAGACAGGGGATACTTTATTAATTCCGGTGCCGCTGCACCCTCGGCGCCGGCGATGGCGCGGCTTTAATCAGGCGGAAATTTTAGCTCGTCCGGTAGCGGAACATTTTAATTTTCCCATTGACGTTAGTAATTTGGGGCGCATTCGCTCTACGCGCGATCAGGCTTCCTTAGGCGAAGCGGACCGTAAGATTAATGTAGCACATAGCTTTGGCTGGCAGGGAGAAAGATTAGTTGGGCGAGATATTATTTTAGTGGACGATGTGGTTACCACCGGCGCTACTTTGGAAGCCTGCGCGCGGGTTCTGAAACAGGCTGGGGCAAGAGAAGTTTGGGGGCTGGTGGTGGCGAAAGGGTAAGTTAGTCCACAAAGTTCATAAAGTCGAAAGTCTATAAAGTCATAATTATAATTTATAAATTTAATAACCAGTGACTTTACAGACTTTATGGACTTTTGACTTTATAGACTAAGACCAATTTTGACAGGCGCAAATTTTGTGATAACATAAACACATATTAAACAGTTAAAACTATGCACATCCTAGTATTCGGCTCTTTAGCCTTTGATAAAATTATGGATTTCCCCGGTAAATTTTCCGACAACATTTTGCCGGATAAAATTCACACGCTTAACGTTTCTTTTACCATCAGCAATTTGCAGGAAAATTTTGGCGGTACGGCCGGCAACATCGCCTATAATTTAGCGCTTTTGGGCGAGCAGCCGACGATATTAGCTACCGCCGGCAGTGATTTTGAAGCATATCGCGAATGGCTCGCGGGGCGCAACATTGACACTGACGGCATTAAAATCATCGCCGGCGAAAAAACCGCTTTTGCCAACATCATTACCGACCAGGCGGACAATCAGTTAGCGGCCTTTTATCCCGGAGCAATGAATTATTCCTGCGCCCTTGAGCCGGAAGCGAAAGAAGGCGAAGCCTTGGCAATAATTGCTCCCGGGTTTCCGGCGGATATGGCGCGTTTAGCTAAATTTTACCGCGAGCGCAACCTGCCATTTATTTTTGACCCGGGGCAGCAAATTCCGGTTTTGAGCGCGGATGATTTGCGTTCCGGCATCAAGGGAGCTAAGATGTTAATTTCCAACGACTACGAGTTAAGCTTATTGATGAAAAAGACCGGCTGGAGCGAAGAAAAGATTTTGGAAAACGCGGAGGCGTTAGTTACGACGCTTGGGGAAAAAGGCTCGCAGATAAAAACCAAAGACGCCGGCTATTCCATCCCGCCGGCGAAACCGAAAAACACTATTGACCCGACGGGAGCGGGGGACGCTTACCGCGCCGGTTTCATCAAAGGCTTGGTTTCCGGCTGGCCGTTGGAAATTGCGGGGCGGTTTGCGGGGGTAGTAGCCGTGTACACCGTTGAGCAATACGGCACGCAGACGCACCAATTTAATTTTGTCGAGGCGGCGGAAAGGTATCGGGAAAATTTTAAAGAAGAACTGCCCGTCTAATTTTTCTGTCATTCCCGCCCCGCAATAAATGCGGGGTAAACTCCGGCGGGAATCTCATTATTAATTTAATTCAGATCCCCGCTTTCGCGGGAATGACAAATACAGTATGGCTTACGACATTAAAGACATAAATTTATCTGCCGAAGGCAAAAAGCGCATTGAGTGGGCCGAGCGCGATATGCCGGTATTGCGGCAGGTGCGAGAAAAATTTGAGCGCGAACAGCCGTTCTCTGGGTTAAAGATGTCCGCCTGCCTGCATGTTACCTGCGAAACCGCGAATTTAATTTGGACCTTAAAAGCCGGCGGCGCGGATATCGTGCTTTGCGCTTCTAATCCGCTGTCCACGCAAGACGATGTGGCGGCGAGCCTCGTGCAGGACTACGAAATTCCCGTGTTCGCCGTCAAGGGCGAGGACCGGGAAACTTTTTTCAAACATCTGCGCGCGGCCATTGAACGCAGTCCCAACATCACCATGGACGACGGCGCGGATTTGATTTCCACCGTTCATAAAGACAACCCGGAAATGTGCCGGCAGATTTTAGGCAGTATGGAAGAAACCACTACCGGCGTATTGCGCCTGCGCGCGATGGCGAAAGACGGCGCGCTCAAAATTCCAATTGTGGCGGTGAACGACGCGAAAACTAAAAATTTATTTGACAACCGCTACGGCACGGGGCAGTCAACCTTAGACGGCATCATCCGCGCGACCGATATGCTGATTGCCGGCAAAAACGTCGTTTGCGCCGGCTACGGCTGGTGCGGCCGCGGCTTTGCTTTGCGCGCGCGCGGCATGGGAGCAAACGTAATCGTTACCGAAGTGGACGCGGTTAAGGCGCTGGAAGCGGCGATGGACGGATTCCGCGTAATGCCGATGCGGGAGGCGGCGAAAATCGGGGATTTATTCTGCACTTTAACCGGCGACATCAACGTTATTGACCGCGAACATTTTGCGGTAATGAAAGACGGCGCGGTTGTCTGCAACTCCGGGCATTTTGACGTAGAAATAAACGTCAAAGCCCTGCGGGAAATGGCCAGCGAGGTTAAAAGAGGCGTGCGCAACTTTGTTGACGAATATATTTTGGACGGTAACTCCAATGAAGTAGGCAGTGCCACTCCACGGGGTAAACGAATTTATTTATTGGCGGAAGGTCGTTTGGTTAATTTGTCAGCGGCGGAAGGGCATCCGGCAAGCGTAATGGATATGAGTTTTTCCACGCAGGCGCTGGCGGCGGAGTGGGTCGTAAAAAATAAAGGAAAATTACAGCCGCAAGTTTATGACATCCCGTCTGAAATTGAAAATTATGTGGCTGATTTAAAATTAAAATCAATGGGCATTGGAATTGACGAATTGACGGCGGAACAAAAAAAATATTTGGAGAGTTGGCAGGAAGGAACCTAGAAAATTTCTAATTAACCTAATTTCTAATAACTAAAAAAAGCGGCCGCAGCGGCCGCTTTTGCTTGTGCACCCGAGAGGAATCGAACCTCTATTACAAGCTCCGCAAGCTTGCGTCCTATCCGTTGAACGACGGGTGCTTATTATTAAAAAACCAGCCCAAGGCTGGCTTCAGCGTGGCCTAAAATATGCCTTTCAAATTTTAAATAATCTCCCCAATTGCTCCGACAGCGGCTCGTTTTCCCGCTCCAAATCTTCTGGCAGGTAGTTTAGCAGAGTCTCGCGGATTGGCAAGGGGTTCATATTGTCTAAATAGATGGAAAGGCGCGGGTGCACGACATTTTTAAATTCAAAGTATAACTTTTTTACCCCTTGGCGCGGTTTATAGACGATGGAGAAATTTTTTAATTCGTCGTAATCAATGAATTTTTTGCCGACAATCAGCCCTTCGCCGCTAACGGCAAATTTAATTTTGTCCGGCTCGCGGCCGTCGTTAAGAATCATCACTGCGGCGGCTAAGACAATAATGACCACAAACAAAAAATTAGCCGTCCAAAAAGAGTAAGTAAGCACGACTAAAGCGAAAATTATCGCGCCCACATACCAGGCGCGGCTTCGTTCGTGTTTATCAAATTCCGGCACGCTCCAAGCCATAATTTCATCGTATTGCTCAACCGGCGGATTAATTTGCGGCATAAAATTCAACTTGACTTTAGCGGATATTTATATAATTATTATAGCATATAACATTAAAACATAAAAGCACAAGAACATAGTAACATCATAACATTAGAGCATTAAGACGATAAAGCAAGAAAATGAGATAATTATTCCAAATTCTAAATTACTCCAAATTATTCTAAGATAAGTTTTAAATCTAAAATCATAAAATTTAGGAAGGGTGACTGAGTGGTTTAAGGTAACAGTCTTGAAAACTGTCGTGGGTGCAAGCCCACCGTGGGTTCGAATCCCACCCCTTCCGCTGGTCTTTCGTTTTTTATATCACCAAACGGAGGAAGTACGATGAAACACGATACGCATTTCAATGGACAGAAGAACCGCAGCCAGTCTAAAGTCAAAGGGCAACACAACTGCCAAAAGTGCGGCTGTGGTTTAAGCAAGTCGCGCATTAAGGCCGGCAAAAGATATTGCGTAACTTGCGAACAAGAAGAAATAAGAGAACAGAATGCCAGGCGAAGAATGTTTTCTTGACCGTTCGCGCGCTCTGCGTTGGTATTATCAACAGCCAACGCAGAGCGCAGCTCCCTTTAAATTAATTCGTAATTTTTTATTCGTCATTGCTAATTGATTATTTATGTCCAAAAAGAGAATTTGCCTGTTATTCGGCGGCAAAAGCGGCGAGCACGAAATTTCCTTGCAATCGGCCAAAGCCGTGTATGAGGCGCTGGATAAAAATAAATACGACGTTACTTTAATCGGCATTGATAAGCAAGGACACTGGCTCTTGGGCGACGGCGCCACTTATTTGTTACAGGCGCAAGATTACAAAACAACTAAATTAAATACCGCCGCGATGCAAGCTATAGTGCCGGCGCCAAAAGTTGGGGCGGCCAGTTTAGTGGCGCAGGAAAACGGGCAAGAAGTCGGCACAATTGATTTAGTAATGCCGATAATGCACGGACCGTTCGGCGAAGACGGCAAACTGCAGGGGATGCTGGAATGCTTAGGCGTGCCGTATGTTTTTTCCGGCGTACTCGCGAGCGCCCTAGGCATGAATAAATATAAGGCGAAATTAGTCGCGAGCAAAGCCGGGCTTAAAACCGCGGCAGACATCGCTTTAACGCGCGGCGCGGATTTTAATTTGGAAAATATTATCAGAGAATTATCTTTGCCGGTGGTAGTGAAGCCCAATGAACTTGGCTCTTCGGTTGGAATGACTATAGCTAAAACCAAAGAAGAACTGGAGCGGGGGATGGAAATCGCTTTTAAACACGACGAACAAATTATTTTGGAACAATTTATCGCCGGCCGGGAATTGACGGTTCCGGTAATGGGAAATAATCCGGCCGAGGCGTTGCCGGTAATTGAAATTATCCCTAAAGTTTCGGCTTGGTTTGATTATAAAGCCAAGTACGAGCCGGGCGGAAGCGACGAGGTTTGTCCGGCGCAGATACCGGATGACGTGCGTCGGCGCGCGCAGGCAGACGCGGTAAAGATTTTTCAGGCGCTTGGCTGCGCGGATTTGGCGCGGGTAGATTTTATTTGGAGCAAAGACGACGGCCAGCTTTACTTTTTAGAAATTAATACCATTCCTGGGCTTACTGGCGCGAGTTTAACGCCCAAAGCGGCGCAAGCGGCCGGCATGAGTTTTAGCGAATTTTTAGATAAGTTAATAGAGTTAGCCGTTGCAAGGCAAAAAAACAAAAAAACAATAAGAAAATTATGGATTCTTTATCTTGGGTGGAAATAAATAATCAAGCCATACAACATAACATTAAACAGTTTAGAAAATTATTGCCGCATCACTTTAAAATTGCGGCAGTAATCAAAAGCAATGCCTACAGCCACGGGATGATACCGGTGGCTCAATTTTTAGAGAAGGCAAAGTCGGTTGAATACTTGGCGACCGCAAGCGACAGCGAAGCGTTAGCGTTGCGGCAGGCAAGAGTAAAACTGCCGATTTTAGTTTTAAGTTTTTGGGACGAAAAGAATTTGCCGGCGTTGATAAAAAATAAAATTGAACTGGGAATATATAGTGCCAAGCAGTTAGAGGCGATTGCGCGGTATTGTAGAGACGCGATTAATAGCGTCTTTACGTTGAAAATTCATCTCAAACTTGACACTGGTATGCATCGTTTGGGTTTTTATCCCCAGGAAGCGGAAAGTGCGGCAAGAAAGTTATCGCACCTATCGAACATTACAATTCAAGGCATTTTTTCGCATTTTGCGGCAGCGGACGAAAACGCAGAATTTAGTCGGCAGCAGCTTTTGCAATTTCAAAATATAGTTGCTAAAATAAAGCGGCGCATTGACATCCCTCTTGTTCACATTGCCAATTCTGCCGGTGTTTTTTCCCCGGATAAATCCTGCAATGTGTTGCGGCTGGGCATAGCAATGTATGGCCTTGCGCCGACAGCGGCGCTGGCACGCAAACTGAATTTAAAACCGGCATTAAGTTGGAAAACGCGCATTATTCAAATCAAAAAAGTGGAGAAAGGCGAAAGAATAAGTTATGGTTTGACTTATCAATTTAAACAGAGAGCAAAAATAGCGATTCTGCCTATTGGCTACGCTGACGGCTATGACCGGAAATTATCTAATTGCGGCGAGGTTTTAATTTCCGGCAAGCGCTGCCCGGTGCGCGGCCGCGTTTGCATGAATTTGACCGCCGTGGAGGTAACGCGGGTGCCGGGCGTACGCGAAGGCGATGAAGCGGTTTTGATTGGAAAACAAGGAAAGAATGAAATTACGGCTGACGAACTCGCGCAAAAAATCGGTACGATAAATTATGAAATAGTAACCAGAATAAATTGGCAAATAGAGAGAAAAATAAAAGTAGGAGAGTAGCGATATTCACGGGATTGCCGCGTCGCTTCGCTCCTCGCAATGACAAGATGAATCAAGCCGAAGAAATAAAATCAAAATTGGACATCGTGGAAGTTATTCGCGAGTATGTGCAACTCAAGCCGGTGGGGGTGAACTTTACCGCGCGCTGCCCGTTTCACCGCGAGCGCACTCCGTCTTTCGTCGTTTCGCCCGAGCGGCAGATTTGGCGCTGTTTTGGCTGCGGCAAAGGCGGCGACGTTTTTAGTTTCGTAATGGAAATAGAGGGGCTGAATTTCATTGAAGCGCTGCGCCAACTGGCGCCTAAGGCCGGAGTGCAATTACGCTCGTACAACCCGCAAGAAACAAGCCGGCGCAACCGCCTGTTGGACGCGGCTGATTTGGCGGCTAAATATTACCATAAAGTTTTGCTGGAAACGCCGGAAGCGGCCGGCGCGCGGCAATATTTGCAGCAGCGGGGGCTGAAGCCGGAAACGATTGCCGAATGGCAAATCGGCTACAGCCGCGAGTCTTGGGACGACTTGTTTAATTTTTTAAAGGCGAAAGGTTTCAGCGAGCAGGAAATATTTTTAGCCGGTTTATCCGTAAAAAAAGAGCAGGGGGTCGGATATTACAACCGCTTTCGCGGCCGCATCATGTTTCCCATCAATGACGCCGCCGGCAACCCGGTCGGATTTAGCGCCCGCGTTTCTCCCGAGCGGGAAGCAACGGAGCGGATGGGAAAGTATATCAACTCGCCCCAGACGCAAATTTACGATAAAAGTAAAATTCTATTCGGTTTAGACAAGGCGAAAAATTTTATTCGCGAGGCGGAAACGGCCATGGTGGTTGAAGGCCAAATGGACGCGCTTTCATCCCATCAAGCCGGATTCAAGAACGCAGTAGCCAGTTCCGGAACGGCTTTGTCTGGCGACCAAATTAAATTGCTCAAGCGCTATGCCGACAATGTTTTATTTGCTTTTGACGTTGACGCGGCCGGGCAAATCGCGGCCGAACGCGGCATTGAACAGGCGTTGGGGCAAGAGATGAACATTAGAGTAATTCAAGTGCCGGGCGGCAAAGACCCGGACGAATGCATTCGTAATAATCCGGACGACTTCCGGCAGGCGGTGGAAGCGGCCCAGAGCGTCATTGATTATTATTTTGGCCGCACTTTTCGTGGCTTGGATTTAAATAACATCGCTAACAAAAAACAGGCGGCGGAGAAGTTATTGAAAGTAACGAGTTTTATCGGCAGCACTATTGAGCGAGACGCTTGGTTGCGGCGGCTGGCTAATGCCTTGGAAGTAAATGAACAGGTACTGCGGGAAGTTTTGGACAAACGTCGGCCGCGCCGCCCGGATAGAACTGGGGCCGTACAGCCAAAAGACACCGCTGCCCAGCCGAACATCAGCCATAATCAAATGTTAACCGAGTCGCTCTTAGCTTTGGCGCTCAAATTTCCCGAACATTTTAGCTACCTCATTAACAACATATCCCCGGAGATGCTGACCGAAGAGTTGCAGCGGGCATTTTACAAAAAGCTGGTCGTTTATTATAATACCATAGAGAGCGACTCTAATTTATTTAACGACGACAGTTTAAAATCTTGGCTGGGAAATACGATTGCCAACGAAGAGGAGTTAATTGGTTTACGGGGATTGCTGGATATGCTTTTGCTCTTGGCCGATAAAGATTTTTATGAAATGAACGCCAGCGACGCCAGATTGGAGATCGGCAAAATCATCAACCAACTCAAGCGAAAGCATTTAATCAAAAAAATGCTAGCAATTGAGCGCGAACTGGTCGAAGCCGAACGGCGCCAAGACGCGGGCGGCATAATGGAATCCATGGAAGCGTTTAAAGTGGTCGCGGATGAGGTGCGGCGGCTAGAAGAATGATTAGGGGGCGGAGGATAAAAGACCAAGCCCCCGTTTATAATTTATGTTTTCATATGCCTAAGCAGGCGAAAAAAACATCCAAAATGGCGGTAAAATACAGGCCAACCAAAAGATTCGGCGTTAAAAGAAACAATGAGCGGGCGCGCCGAAAAGCCTTCAATAAAAGGCAGGCGGTAAAAAAAAATCCAGCGGCCAGAGCGCGTCAATTCAAATTTAAAGCCAGCCGCGAATTAGGCGCTAAAATATTGCGCCAACCGGTAAGGGGCGAAATTGAAGAGGCGGGGAAGCCGGACGAGCAGAGAAGGGAAAACGTGATTGCTAAAGGCCGTTCGCGCGGTTTCGTTACCGAAATCGAGCTGCTTTATACTTTTCCTCGGCTGGAAGAATACATTTACGATTACGAATGTTTTTTGGAGGAACTGAACAAACACGGCATCCAGATTATTGAAGGCATCGAAGGATTTTTGAACGTGGAAAACGAGGGGCAAAACAAGCAAGAAAGCAAATTTCAGGAAATAGTTGACAACATCAACAGTAAAAAAAAGTTTGACATCACCGAATTTTCCTCCGACTCCATTCAGATGTATCTGCGCGAAATCGGCAAAGTGCCGCTTCTGTCCAACGCCGAAGAAATTGAGCTTGCCAAACGAAAAGAAAAAGGCGATAAAGAAGCGGCTAACCGGCTGATTCAGGCGAACTTGCGCCTAGTCGTTTCCATCGCCAAAAAGTTTGCCGGCGCCAAAGGGCTGTCGCTGTTGGATTTAATTCAAGAGGGCAATATCGGATTGTTCAAGGCGGTGGAAAAATTTGAATACCGCAAGGGCTATAAATTTTCTACTTACGCCACCTGGTGGGTGCGCCAAGCCATTACGCGCGCTATCGCGGATCAATCGCGCACCATCCGCATTCCGGTGCATATGGTAGAAACGATTAATAAATTCCAGCAGGTGGAAAGGCAACTTATTCAGGACTTGGGCCGCGAGCCATTGCCGGAAGAAATCGCCGCCGAAATGGGCGAAGAGCTGGATAAAGTCCGCCATATCATAAAAATATCGCAGGATACGGTATCTTTAGAAACAACCGTGGGCGACGACGAAGAAGATTCTACTTTGGAAGATTTCATTGAAGACGTAAAAAACGTAATGCCCGACCGCTCGGCCGCCTTGAAATTATTGCGGGACTATGTGCGCGACATCATCAAGGATTTATCGCCGCGCGAGCGCAAAATTTTAGAGATGCGTTTCGGGCTTATTGACGGCGTCTCGCACACGCTGGAAGAGGTGGGGCAGGAGTTTGACGTTACGCGCGAGCGCATCCGCCAGATTGAAGCCAAAGCGCTCGAAAAAATTCAGAAGATGGTCGGCATTGAAAAATTGAGAGACTACTAACCACATAACATAAAACACGTAACACATAATAAAAAAACAAGGGAGCTGATTTGCCGCCTTGTTTTTTTGTTGTTACGGGATTCGTGTTAGGTGTTGTGCGATGCCAGTTTATCCGCGAGCGTTTCTTTATTTTGCACGCCAACCAGTTGTTCCGCGATTTGTCCGTTTTTAAAAATAATGATGGTCGGGATGCTCATCACGCTGTATTTTTCGGCGGTAACTTGATTTTCATCCACGTTCAGTTTAGCCACTTTAGCTTTGCCGGACAGCTCGCGCGCGAGCTCCTCCACGATTGGGCCTTGAATGCGGCAGGGACCGCACCACGGCGCCCAGAAATCCACGAGCACCGGCTCTTTAGCCTGCAATACTTCTTGTTCAAAGGTAGCGTCAGTCAAAATTATTTCGGACATATTTTTTACTTTAGCAAATTAAGTTTTTTTATTATAGCACACTTATTTTTCCCCAGCAACCACTTGACTTTTGTTTTTATTAATAGTAATTTTAGGGCACAAGACAGTTGATAAAAATAAGCGTTTTGGTCTTTTCAACTTTACCCCAGAGGAGGAAGTAAATCATGGCAGAAGAAACGACAATAAAGCGAGCGTTAATTTCAGTGCACGACAAGAAAGGAATTGATGTATTTGCCAGAGGATTGCAAGATTTAGGATGGAAAATCGTATCTTCCGGCGGCACCGCCAAGTTTTTAGCGGAGCAAAATATTGAAGTCACCGATGTCGCCTTTATTACCGGCGTGCCCCCAATTTTAGACCACCGAGTGGTTACTCTACACCCAAAAATACACGGCGGCATCCTTGCCGAACAAACACCAGAACATGAACTGGCGTTAGAACAGTACGGTATTCCGCGATTCAATCTAGTTTGTGTCGGTGTGTATCCGGTGTGGGAGGCGCTAGCCGACCCGTATGGGGGTATAGCAAAAGTGGTGGAACTGACTGACATCGGCGGCCCGGCTATGTTGCGCGCGGCAGCTAAAAATCATCAAAACGTCATTGTGATTTGTGAGCCGGATGACCGGCAGCTCATTTTAACTGAACTGCAAGCGCACGGGGACATAGATATTCACCTGCGTCGCCAGCTTGCCCAAAAAGTTTTTAGTTTTACTTCAGAATACGATAAGGCCATCGCCAATTTTTACGCGCTTCACAATGGAGCGTCTGAAGGAGCGTCTGAAATTATTGGTTAAAATTTCGCTAAAAAATTGATCAATATAAATTCCACGCGACCTAAGGGAAGCGTGGGTATTTTTTTACTCTATTATTTTTTTACTCTTTGCCGCATAGCCAGATGATGCTCCTGCAGTTGCTGCAGCAACTTACTTTCATCTACGAGCTGATGGCGGCGGTTTTTAATCACAAAGCGGCCGTTAATCATTAAGTCGCGCACCATCCGCCCGCCGTGAGTGATGATGTTGCCTAAGAGCGTCATTGGTTCGTCCGCGTCATAGGGAATAAAGCCGCGGTCGCGCAATTTCCAAAAAACCAAATCGGCTTTGCAGCCGGGCGCAATCCGACCTCGGTCAGGCAGATGCAGTATGCGCGCGCCGTTCACGGTCATCATTTTAAACAGCGAACTGAATTTAACCGTGCGGTCGTAAAGATGGGTAATGCGCGTTTGGTACGCTTCGGACAATAAATCCAAACGGCTTTTACTGATGACGCTGTCGGTGCCCAAACTCAAATAAGGCAGCCCGTTCGCGTCATAGAATTTCCAAAAAGGAAAAACGCCGCTTTTATGGATGACGTTAGAAGTCGGCAGATGCGCGATGCCGACGCCCGTGGCGGCTAAAGTTTTAACTTCTTCATCTCGGACGTAAATGACGTGAGAAATCAGAGTGCGATCGTTCAGTAAATTAAATTTTTTTAACACGGCTGTTTCGCGCATCCCAAATTTTTCCTCGCAATTTTTAGCCACTTGTTCGCTTTCGGCAAAGTGGCAGGTAAAAAGCAGGTCGTATTTGTTAACCAAAGCGTTGACCGCCGTTAGTATTTCCGGCGTCGCTTTGTATAAATAATGCAGGGCGATAGCCAAACGCGAATGGCTAGCTGTATGTTCAGAGATTATTTTTTCAATCAAAGCCGGAGAATTGGCCGGGCTAACGTTAGACATAACGCTGACGGCGTTGATCAAATTTTGTTCCGTCAGTCGGGAGGCTTGCTCCAGCGGCGCAAAAGCGTGGTAGTGGCTCAAAGTGGTGGTGATGCCGTGCTTTTGCTGTTCGGTAATGTCGCCGATAGCGCCCAGCGCCATATCGGTTTCGCTCATCGCCTGCTCCCAGCGCGGCATCGCGGCAATCGTTTCGTCCACGCCTTCACCCTCATCCAGCATCATGGCGGAACGCATTAAGTACATCGGGGGGTGGGTGTGGGTATTGATAAAGCCGGGCGTAATGACAATGCCGCCCCGCTTGCCGGCGTCGTAAATGGCGTCAAAATTTTGCTCCTGAATTTGGCCGGCCGGCGCCACCGCTTTTATCGTATCTCCTTCAATAACTAAAGAGTGCCCGGTTAGAATTTGCGTTTTGTCGTTTTGGTCGCAAGTAAAAATAAACGGCGCGTTATGGATTAAAATGCGCCCCGTACGGTTGCCTTTAACTTGGTGGCGGCTGTGCTCGCCCTCGTAGTCAATTTTAGCATCGGCCTGCGGCGCAAGTTCGGATTGTAATTTTTGTAGTACGGTTTCTTTCATTATTATAAATATAATAAAGTTGTTTCCTCCTGTCATTCCCGCGAAAGCGGGAATCTCGTGACTATCACATCAATGGCGGGATTCCCGCTTTCGCGGGAATGACAATCTAAGTGATTTGTAATTGGATTATTCCCATTCGGTAGTACCCGGCGGCTTATTGGTTACATCATAGAATACATACGATATTTTACCAGTGGCTAAAATTTCTTGCACAATTTGGCTAAGAATTTTTTTATCCATTCGGTAGAAAGTGGCGGTCATCACATCGCGGGAATTAAAGGGCCGAAGCACGATTGCTTCGCGGCTTTGTTCATCAACGATCGGTATTAAAACAGACGGAAATTGCCAAATGTTATCATAAATGCCGTTTTGCCGAATAATGCTAATGACCATATCGTCAATTTGGCGCAAAAGATTAATTCGCTCGCGGCTGACATAAACATCGCAGGCGGGCAGTTTAAAAATCGCGCTTGGCTCGGCGGGAGGATTTAATAATAAAACAACGCGGTTGACGTCTTTAATGGTGTTGGTAACTTGGGAAGCGAGCGCGTCCAATTTTTCCCAATCGGCCTCGCCCCAGACCGCGAGCGGGTGCGCGTAGGTGCGATTGTCGCCTTGCACCCCGACTGATTTTAACGGCAACGCTCGTTGGCGCAGACGCGGATATTTTTGCGCGAATAAAACATCGGCTTTGTTTTGAATGGCGGCAACATCAGCAACGGCTGAATGCTGACGGCAAAGGCAGCGAATGGCAAGCCCGGGTCCGGGGAAAGGATGGCGATTGATGAGATTAGGAGGCAAGTTAAGCAATCGGCCGATTTGGCGCACTTCAAATTTATAAAAATCAATTAAGGGCTCAACCACCAATCCTTGCTCAACCATTCGCTTAATCGCATCCACGCGATTATGGTGAGTTTTTATTTTTTGCGCGTTCTGGGAGCCGCTACTTTCAATAATATCGGGATAAATCGTGCCTTGCCCTAAGAGCCATTCATCGCTATTTAGGTTAAGCTTTGCTATTTGTTCATCTTTAACGTCCAAAAATGTCTGGCCGATAATGTTTCTTTTGGCTTCCGGCTCATACACTTGTTCCAAATTTTTATAAAAAACATCAGAGGCGTCAACGGCGGTAAAATTATGCAGTCCGGCTTGGCGGAAGCCGGCGGCAATTTCCGCTGATTCGCCGCGGCGCATAAAACCAGTGTCAATGTACAGGCCTTTAACTCGCTCTTCCCCCAGCGTTTTAGTAAGCAGCGCGAAAGCGACGCTGGAATCAACCCCGCCGCTGACTAAGATAAAAACTTTTTTGCCTGCCCCGTCCCGCAGTACTGCGGGATCGCCGGGGCCGCCGATCGGCTGTAAAATTTTTTGCCGCAAGGCGGCGACAATATCCTCTACATACCAATTTTTTTCCGCGCGGCAGATGTTAAACACAAAGTTGCTAAGAATAGTAACGCCTTCTGGAGTATGGTCAACTTCCGGATGGAACTGGAGGCCGTATAATTTTTTATCTTCATCAGCCATCGCGGTAATCGGACAGTCGTTGGTACGGGCGACAGCGGCAAAGCCGGCCGGAAGCCGCGTTACCGAATCGCCGTGGCTCATCCAAACTGTCGTTTCCGCGTTGACATTAGCCAGCAGGGGCGTCAGTTGAACAATAGTTAAATCAGCTCGGCCGTACTCTCTAATTTTTCCCGCTCGCACCTGGCCGCCTAAAAGTTGCGCCATTAATTGATGCCCGTAGCAGACGCCTAAAATCGGTTTGCCTAAAGTGAAGATGGCGGGGTCAACAGTAAGCGCGCCGGCGTCATAAACCGACTGCGGTCCGCCGGATAAAATAATACCGCTAACTTCTGCGGGCAAAGCCGCCGCCGCAATGTCGTTAGGGTATATTTTTGCAAGCACATTCAGTTCGCGGATGCGCCGCGCGATCAGATGGGTATATTGGGAGCCGAAGTCTAAAATAGCTATATGCCGCATAGTTGTTTTTTCTCCTGCTTTGAGTTAGAATTAAGTTAATCATAGCCATAAATTATTTTGTATGCAAGAAACGTTCACTTTTGACGATGTTTTGCTCGCGCCGCAGTACTCGGAGATTAGACCGAAAGACGCGGTTTTAGACGGCAGGTTAACGCGCCATATCGCGATGCGTTTGCCGATAATGAGCGCGCCGATGGACACCGTGACCGAACACCGCCTGGCGATTGCCTTGGCGCTCGCGGGCGGCATCGGCGTAATACACAAAAATTTAACCGCTGACCAGCAAGCGCGCGAGGTGCGGCTGGTTAAACGTTTTGAAAACGGCTTCATCACCGAACCGGTTACGGTTGGTCCCGACGATACCATTCAAGCGGTCCATGACATTAGAATAAAAAAAGGTTACAAAGCCGCTCCGGTCGTGGATAAAGAGGGAAAACTTTTAGGTTTAATAACCAAACTTGATTACTTTTGGCCTCACGATAAAGATAAATTGGTGCGGGAGGCGATGGTGCCGACGCAGAAATTAATAACCGCGCCGGCAGACATCAGTTTGGAGCAGGCGAACGACATTATCTACACCAAAAAGCTCGGCGTGCTTTGTTTAGCGGACGCGGCCGGCAGGTTAAGCGCCATTGTTACGCGCAAGGATTTGGAAAAAAACGAAATGTATCCGCAAGCCAATAAAGACCGTAATAAAAGTTTGCGCGTGGGAGCGGCGGTGAGCGTGGGCGAGGCGGCGTTAGAGCGAGCGCGGCTTTTGGTCGGGAGCGGCGTTAACGTAATCGTGGTTGACGTGGCGCACGGGCATTCCGGCGGCGTGATAGACACGGTCAAGCTGCTTAAAAAAGATTCCGTAACTAAAGAAGTTGATGTTATTGCCGGTAACATTGCTACCGCGGCCGGCGCAAAAGCGCTGATAGCTGCCGGCGCGGACGCGGTGAAAGTCGGCGTTGGGCCGGGCTCAATCTGTACTACGCGCGTGGTCGCCGGCATCGGCGTGCCCCAGCTCTCGGCGGTGTTAGAGGCGGTTAAA
>Ga0209541_10009242_pt1 | contig 16002 bp, 16 predicted proteins | sample RifCSPlowO2_01_FD_184027 | JGI IMG/M metagenome (GOLD analysis project Ga0209541, IMG submission 184027) | Groundwater microbial communities from Rifle, Colorado - Rifle CSP2_plank lowO2_0.1 (SPAdes) (version 2) | ecosystem: Environmental > Aquatic > Deep subsurface > Groundwater | place...
TTGGTATAGGAATGATAGGAGCGAAAGCGATGGAAGCCATCGGACGCAATCCTGAAGCAGCGGGGAAGATATTGGTGCCGATGCTCTTGGCCTGCGCCTTCGCGGAAGCCATCGCCATCTATGCGCTGGTTATCGCATTTTCGATTTAAGTTCTTAAAAAATTAAATAGCTTCTCTTAAAAGGCAATCTGTCTCCGCAAGCTTGCGGAGCGAACTTCTCGTCGCTCAAGGAAATAATAAGCAGATTACTGCTTTTATTTCCTAAGCTCCTGCGAAAGGCCTTTTTCAAGAACTATTTAATTTTTCAAATTATGGAATCAATTATTTCCACATTTCACATAGACTGGAAAATCATTATTGCTCAAGCGGTTAATTTTGGAGTTGTTTTTGTGGTCCTGTATATTTTTGCCTTAAAGCCTCTCTCTAAGCTTATGGCGGAGAGAGCGGAGAAAATAGCTAAAGGCATAACGGATGCTCAATCAAATGAAAATCTTCTTAAAGATACAAATCTGAAATACGAAGAAACATTGGTCAAGGCTAAAATTGAAGCCAATAAAATTTTTCAGGAAGGTAAAAAAGAAGCTGAAAATAGAAAAGCTTTAATGTTAGAAGAGGCGAAAAATCAGGTGGCGGGAATAATTGAAAATGGTAAAAAGAGTTTAGAGGCAGAAAAAGTAAAAATGGTCGGAGAAGCAAAGAAGGACATTACTTCTTTGGCAATGCTCGCTGCCCAAAAGATTATGGAGGATAAAAATAAATAAAATCAAAGAAAATTATGGCAAAAATTTCTCCCAAAAATATAGCAGAAGCGGTGTATGGTGTGAGTCAAGGTAAATCTGGTCATGATTTGGCATTTATACTAAAGCGTTCAGTCGTTATGCTTCAAAAAAAGAGGATGCTTGGCAAGTCCAAAGAAGTTTTAAATGCTCTCCAAGAGATTTTCGATAAAAAAACAAATACTATCAGAATTAAAGTCACTTCTACAAAGGGTATAGGGCATCAAGAGAAAAGTAAACTAGAGCATGAAATCAAAGAAAGATACAAGGCACAAAATGTGGAAAGTGAATTTTTTGAAGACAAAGAGCTCTTGGGTGGGATGAAGATAGAGGTCGGGGACGAAGTTCTGGATACAACTTATATAAATAAACTTCGTCAATTAGAAAATTTTTTGATACAGGGGAAATAAGAAAAATATATGTCAAACCACATTGTAGAAAATTTAAAAAAAGAAATAGAAAATTTCAAGGCCATCCTGAAGATTGAAAAAGTTGGCAATGTGCTGGAGGTTTTTGACGGTATTGCTAAACTCTCCGGACTCTCCGATCTTCGGTCTTCAGAAATGGTTACTTTTGGCAATGGTGAAGTAGGCGTGGCGCTTAATCTGGAAGAAGATGCAGTGGGCGTGATTATTTTTGGCGATTACTCCCATATCAAAGAAGGTGATGTGGTAAAAGCTACTGGCAGAATTCTGGAGGTGCCGGTGTCGGATAGTATTATCGGCCGGGTAGTGAATGCCATCGGCGCACCGATTGACGGTAAAGGAGCGATAAAAAGCGACAAAACTTATCCTATAGAAAAAGTCGCCCCTGGAGTTATCACCAGGCAAAGCGTGAGCGAGCCGGTAGCAACCGGCATCAAAGCCATAGATGCTATTATTCCTATCGGACGCGGCCAGCGCGAGCTCATCATCGGAGACCGCCAGACCGGAAAAACCGCTATTGCCATTGACACTATTTTAAATCAAAAAGGTCAGAATATGATTTGTGTTTATGTTTCTACCGGGCAGAAAGATTCTAAATTAAGGAAATTACAGGCAAGACTCGAAGAGGGCGGGGCGATGGATTATACGGTTATAGTTTCCGCGGGAGCTTCCGAATCACCGGCTCTTTCATATATAGCTCCCTACACCGGTGTGTCTATTGCCGAATATTTTATGGATAAAGGGAAAGATGTTTTGATTATTTACGATGATCTTTCCAAACACGCTGTGGCTTATCGGGAAATTTCTCTTTTACTCCGCCGTCCGCCCGGTCGCGAAGCGTATCCGGGAGATGTATTTTATTTGCATTCTCGTTTATTGGAGCGCGCCTGTCGTCGCAGTGCAAAATACGGAGGCGGTTCTATTACCGCATTACCAATCATTGAAACTCAAGCCGGAGATATCTCGGCTTATATTCCGACCAATGTTATTTCCATCACTGACGGACAGATTTTCCTGGAGACAGATTTATTTTACAAAGGTATTCGTCCCGCGGTAAATGTGGGTTCTTCGGTATCGCGTGTGGGCTCCAGCGCGCAAATCAAAGCGATGAAAAAAGTGGCGGGTACGCTCAAGCTGGACCTAGCTCAATTCCGCGAATTGGAAGCTTTTGCCCAATTCGGTTCTGATTTGGATGATTCCACCAAGCGCCAGATTGAACGCGGAAAAAGAGCGGTAGAAGTGTTAAAACAGCCTCAGTACTCTCCGGTCAAGACGGAACATCAGGTGACTGTATTGTATGCTCTTGTGAAGGGTTTTATGGATGATGTGCCTGTGGAGAGGATAAAAGAATTTGAGCAGGGGCTCATAGAGCACAGCGAGCGTAATGCGAAAACTTTTTATAAAGAAGTTACTGAAAGTAAAATGTGGACAGATAAAGGCGAAGAGCAATTAAAAAAAGCGATAGGGGATTTTAAGCAATCTTTCAATAAATAATTATTTATGGCAGGCACAAAAGAAATTAAAAGAAGAATAAAGAGTATCAAAAATACAAAGAAAATCACCAAAGCGATGGAATTGGTGGCGGCCAGCAAGATGAAGCGTGCAGTATCTTCTACTCTTGCCTCCAGACTTTATGCTGAGTATTCTTGGGAAGTTCTCACTTCTATTGCACAGAACGTAGAAGAATTAAATCATCCACTTCTCTCTGAGAGAGAAGAGAAAAATAAAAAAGGAAATATTTTACTTGTATTAATTACTTCCAACAGGGGGCTTTGCGGAGCGTATAATGCTCAAATTATTAAAAAATCTATTTCTTTATTAAAAAATCAAAACGCCAATGTAGAAGTTGTGTCTGTCGGCAGAAAAGGGGATCTGGCGATGCGCCGGCTCGGAATAAAAGTTATCGCTTCTTTTACTGACTTAAGTAATGAAATTTCTTTATCCGAGATTATTCCGATTTCTAAACTGATTATGGATGAATATATTGCTTTACATTATGACAAAGTAATAGTCGCCTATACTGATTTTATTTCTGCATTAACACAAAAGGCAAATTTGAGACAAATTATTCCAGTAAGAAAAGAAAGTTTAAGAGAATTCATAGAAAGCGTTGGAGAAAATATAGAAAATATATTAGAGCAAAAAAAAGAAAAAATTGATTATTTATTTGAAGGAGATAAAGAAAAACTGATTAATAACTTGGCGGAGAAGTTGACCAGGATGCAGATATATCAGATGCTCCTTGAATCAAATGCTTCCGAGCAGTCAAGCAGAATGCTCGCGATGAAGAATGCCAGCGAAGCCTCGGGAGAGATGATTGATGACCTTACCCTGGTATTCAACAAAGCCCGTCAGTCCAACATTACCAGAGAAATATCGGAAATCAGTGCGGGAATGGCATCAGTTAGTTAAGTTTATAAAGTAAGAAAAATAATTATGAAAAATACAGGTACAATAAGAAAAATAATAGGTCCAGTCGTAGATGTGGATTTTGGTGGCGGGACAGAAAATTTACCGGATATTTATACTGCTTTGGAGGTAATGAATGGGACAAAAAAAATCATTCTAGAAACAGAACAGCATTTAGGAGGAGGGATCGTTCGTTCTGTCGCCATGGATTCTACTGACGGACTTTCCCGCGGAATGGAAGTTACAAATACCGGGGCGCCGATATCTGTACCTGTGGGCAAATCTACTTTAGGAAGAATTTTTAACGTTCTGGGTGAAGCCATTGATGACTTGCCCGCCGTAGCCTTGGCGAAGGAGGGTGGTAAAGAAAAACGCTTGCCGATACATCGCAAAGCACCAGAATACATAACACAAGCGACAAAAGTTGAAATTCTGGAAACAGGGATCAAAGTTATTGACCTTATTTGCCCGGTCTTAAAAGGAGGTAAAGTTGGGCTTTTCGGAGGAGCAGGGGTGGGCAAGACAGTTGTTATTCAAGAGCTCATTCACAATATTGCATCCAATCATGGAGGCTATTCCGTATTTGCCGGAGTCGGGGAGCGTACCCGTGAAGGCAATGATTTATACCATGAAATGAAGGATTCGGGGGTTTTAGATAAAGTAGCGATGGTCTTTGGACAAATGAATGAACCACCGGGCGCGCGCTTGCGGGTGGCCCTTTCCGGACTCACGATGGCGGAACATTTTCGTGATTCCGAGGGGAAAGATGTTTTATTTTTCGTTGATAATATTTTCCGTTTCACCCAAGCGGGCTCCGAGGTATCGGCGCTTTTAGGACGTATTCCTTCGGCAGTGGGTTATCAGCCTACGCTTGCGTCTGAAATGGGAGCGATGCAAGAGCGTATCACTTCTACTGATAAAGGCTCGGTAACTTCCGTGCAGGCAGTGTATGTGCCAGCAGATGACCTGACCGACCCGGCGCCAGCTACCACTTTCGCGCACTTGGATTCCACCGTGGTCTTAAACCGTTCACTTTCTGAAATCGGTATTTATCCGGCAGTTGACCCGCTGGATTCTTCGTCCACTATTCTTGACCCAAATATCGTGGGTTTGAAACATTACACTGTTGCCCGAGAGGTGCAACGGGTGCTTCAGCGCTATAAAGATTTACAGGATATTATTGCCATTTTAGGCATGGAAGAATTGTCTGAGGCAGACAAAGAGCTGGTAGCACGCGCCCGCAAGATTCAGAAATTCCTTTCTCAGCCGTTTTTCGTGGCCGAAGTATTTACCGGAGCCAAGGGCCAGTATGTGCCGCTTACCGAGACAATCCGTTCATTTAAAGAAATCTTAGACGGCAAACATGATGCTTTGCCGGAAGGAGATTTTTATATGAAGGGTGCTTTGTAATTTTTGAAAATTAAATAGCTTCTTTCAAAAAGCAATCTATCTGGCGGAGCTCCGCCAGCGAACTACTCGTCGCTCAAGAAAATAATAAATGGAATACCATTTTTATTTTCTAAGCTTCTGCGCAAGGCTTTTTTCAAGAACTATTTAATTTCAAAAAATATATGATAAATAAACAAATAAAATTAAAAATAGTTACTCCGGAGAGACTTGTCTTGGAAGAGATGGTAGAGCAAGTGAGTATACCTACTACCGAGGGCGAGATTACCGTCTTGCCGGGGCATATACCCCTTATTGTTGGGCTTAATTCCGGAGATGTGGTCGCAATGTCTAAAGGAGAATATGTGCCCATGGCCATTTCGGGGGGATTTTTGGAAATAAAAAAGCATGATGAAGGCATTACTGAAGTTGCCGTATTGGCGGATTTTGCTGAACACGTATCTGAAATAACCGATGATGTCATAGAGAAAGCAAAAGCCCGCGCGGAGGAACTCCAAAAACAAATGGAAAATAAAGAAGTCGTGGATTTTGAACACTTTGAAGCGGAGCTGGAGCGCTCATTAACTAGAGTCAAGATTGCTGACAAGTGGCGAACTAAAAAATATAGGAAATAAAAAATCTTCTATGTCTAAATTTTATGTTGTGGCAACGCCGATAGGAAACCTGGGGGATATTAGTTTCCGGGCAGTTGAAACATTGAAAAATGTTGACTTGATTTTATGCGAAGATACTAGGCAGACGAAAAAGCTTCTGGATAAATACAATATTACAAACAAAACTATGAGTTACCACGCTCAGAGCAAGTTGGCAAAAGTAGATAAAATTTTTGAATTGTTGAAAGAGGGAAAAGATTTAGCTTTAGTGTCCGATGCCGGTACACCAGGAATTTCCGACCCGGGCGCGATATTGCTGTCTAAAATAAAAGAGAAATTTACAACAGAAGTACAAGTTATTCCAATTCCTGGAGCTTCGGCTGTTATCGCAGCGCTTTCATCCTGTGGTTTACCCTCGCATGAATTTACATTTCTTGGTTTTTTGCCCCACAAAAAGGGAAGAGAGACTTTATTTAAAGAAATGATGGAAGCAAAACGCACGATCGTATTTTATGAGTCCCCGCATCGGATTTTAAAAACACTGGAATCATTGGTAAAATTTTGTCCGAATAAAAAAGTCTGTATTGCCCGCGAAATTACAAAAATTTATGAAGAATTTAAAGTTGATACGCCAGCCGAAATTTTAGAATATTTTAAAAATAATAAAGAAAAAATAAGAGGGGAGTTTACGGTCATTATCTCTTGAAATTATTTCAATTAACTATTTTAATTTGTGTTTCAAGCAAGTAATGATAGACCAATCAAAACCTCCTTTATTTGCCAAGTATTTCATTTTATCAAGTGCCCAAATAGCATCATCCAAGACCTCATCGCATGCCTCATAGAGCATTTTTGCTTCCTTGGCCAATTTATTATAAGCGTATCTTCCCATATAAAATTCTTTCGGCATTTTTTCCCAGCCGTTCATTTTGTAATAACAATTTACAATTTCATGAACCGGGTTGACAGCTTGTTTGTGTTTTTGCAGGTTTGCCAGATATCCTTTAAATGGATTTTCCAACATATGTTCCGTATCGTCTTTCATTCTTTCATTTTAACATAAATATGATATATTGACGGGATGGGATTTTTTTCACGCAAATTAGGCATAGATTTAGGAACGGCAAATACTTTGGTATTTTTACCTGGTAAAGGAGTGGTCCTAAACGAGCCTTCAGTGGTGGCAGTTTCGGAGCAGGATAATAAGATTCTGGCTATTGGTTTTGAGGCTAAAGATATGATCGGAAAAACACCGGAATCCATCATCACCTATTGCCCGATGAAGGACGGAGTGATTGCGGACTACCGCGTAACCGAAGCAATGCTTCATTACTTCATAAATAAAGCGATGGGGCGGTTTAATTTTTTTAAGCCGGATGTAATGGTTTCCGTCCCGGCTGGTGTCACCAGTACGGAAAGGAGAGCGGTGGTAGAGGCGGCCATACGCGCTGGCGCCAAGAATGCTTATGTGGTAAAAGAGCCTATCTTGGCCGCCATTGGCGCCGGTATTCCGATTTATGAAGCTCGAGGTCATATGATTGTGGATATCGGCGGAGGTACGACGGATGTGGCTGTCATCTCGCTCGGTGGAATTGTATCTTCCACGTCGGTTAAATGCGCCGGAAATAAAATTGACGCAGCCATAGCTGATTATATAAAAAAGACTTTCAATTTGGCTATCGGCGACCGGACAGCGGAAGAAGTAAAGATAAAAATCGGTGCTGCCGTTCCCCTGGAAGAAGAGCTCTCCGTCACGATAAAAGGCAGGGATTTTATACAGGGGTTGCCTAGGTCAGCTAGAGTTTCCACTAATGAAATAGTCAAAGCGATAGACGCGGAATTAAAACAAATCATCAAGGCAATTAAAGATGTTCTGCAGGAAACTCCGCCGGAGCTCGCATCGGACATTATGGATTATGGCATTATTATGACCGGCGGGTCCTCGCTTTTGCGTAACCTAGCTGATCTGGTCTACAGGAAAACAGGAGTCAAAGCTATCATCGCCGATGATTCTCTTTTTTGCGTGGTGAAAGGTACCGGTATAGCATTGGAGCATTTGGATGTATATAAGAAAACCGTGCTGAGTAAGAAATAAGCTTATTCAAATGATGAATATCAGGGAGCATATAAATGAAGATAATTTGCATCATGCGTATTTGATAGAAGGCACGCAAGACGAAATTGTGCCGGCGATTTTTAAATTTGCAGCGGAGCTGGATATTCAAACAGCCAATAATCCGGATTTTATTCATATCCATACCGATTCTTTTAAAATTGAAGATGCGCGCAATTTAAAATCATACGCCACCGAGAAAAGTTTTTCTTCCGGTAAAAAAATATTTATAATTTCTGCTAACAATTTTCTTCTGGAAGCGCAGAACAGCCTGCTGAAGATGTTTGAAGAGCCGGTTTTAAATACGCATTTTTTCTTGGTCGTGCCGGACACTAATTCTCTCTTAAGAACCCTTGTTTCCAGATTTTATTTGATTTCCACTAGGCAAGACCTAGCCGAAGAAGTAAAACAAGCAGAGAAATTCGTAAAAATGTCTTTAAGAAACAGGATTGATTTTATAAAAGAATTATTGGCTGAAGGAGAAGGAGAGAAGGAAGACGAAGAGGGAAATGAAATTCTTATTTTAAATTCCACCCGTTCTAAAGCCCTTAAATTCCTAAATGCGCTTGAGATTGTTATTCATAACAGGTTACTGAAGAATTCTGAATGGTGTGGGTCCCACTCGGTACTCCGAGAAGGGTCAAGCCAGAAGAATTTTTCAGTAACCTGTATGGAACATTTTTTCAAAGTCCGAGAATTTCTCCGCATGCCGGGCAGTTCCGCAAAAACCTTGATGGAATCCGTGGCTTTAATAATACCTGATTTTTCAAATTAACTTTTACATGATATACTGGAAACATGCAATACAATTTCTCTAATTTTAAAATAGAACTCAAGAAGGTACAAGATTTTTTGGGCAAAGAATACAATCAGCTGAACATCGGACGGGCATCGCCGATGGTTTTAGACGGCGTTTCTGTGGAATCCTACGGCTCGCATGTTCCGCTTAAAAATGTGGCCAATATTTCCATTGAAGACCCAAAGACTATCCGCATCTCGCCTTGGGATAAAAATCAAGTAAAAGACATAGAAAAAGCGATAATGGCTTCAAATCTAGGCTTATCAGTTGCTACCGATGATTTAGGCATCAGAGTCATTTTCCCACAATTGACCACTGAAACAAGGCAGACTTTGGTCAAAGTGTTGAAAGAGAAGCTGGAAGAGTCTAGGATTACCGTCCGCCGCGAACGCGAGATTGTCTGGAAGGACGTGGAAAGTAAGGAAAAAGAGGGAAAAATCACCGAAGATGAAAAATTCCGCGCTAAAGAAGAATTGCAAAAAATTATTGACGAAACAAATAGAAATCTGGAAGCCAGCTTTGAAAAGAAAGAAAAAGAAGTAATGGGCTAATATGAATCCCGTTAGAAATATGAAATATATAAATTACAATGAAATATTAGCTATTAGTGAATTTCTAACGGGATGAATATTTTAATTTTTTTTATTATTCTTTTGATTTTAGTTCTCGTCCATGAGTTTGGGCATTTTGCTGTCGCAAAAAAGTTTGGCATCAGGGTAGACGAATTCGGCTTCGGTTTTCCGCCAAAATTATTCGGCTACAAAAAAGGAGAGACAGAATATACTTTTAATTTATTACCCATAGGCGGTTTTGTAAAAATTTTTGGCGAGAACCCTGATGATGAGAATACCAATGGTCCGGACAAAGAGAGGAGTTTTGTCAATAAACCGAGATGGCAACAGGCGCTGGTTCTTTTTGCCGGAGTGTCTGCGAATTTTTTTCTTGCCTGGCTGTTATTTTCTTTTGGTTTTATGTCCGGACTTCCTGCTTCAGTCGGCAGTGAGCCTCAAGGTTATACGCTTACGGATGTAAATTTAACAATTATCTCTGTTATAGAAGAATCTCCGGCGGAAGTAGCGGGACTCAAATCCGGTGATAAGATAATATCTATTCAAAGCGGCGGAGAAGAAGTCAGCTCTATTAATCCAGACACTTTTAAATCTTTTATAACTTCCCACGGTAATAAAGAAATTGAAATCGGTTATATCCGCGGGTTAGAAGAAAAGATAAATTATATCAAAGTCATTCCTGATGGGGGGGTAGCGGGCGGTGAACCCAAAATAGGCATAGCTATGGATCAAATAGGTATAGCTAAATTACCCCCTTTGACCGCATTCTGGGAAGGGATGAAACTGACACTTTATGTCACAAAAGGCACTGCATTAGGGCTTTACACGCTTGTTTTAGACGGGTTAAAGGGCAAAGGCAACCTTGACGCTATTACCGGTCCTGTAGGCATGGTGGGTATTGTGGGCGATGCTTATCAATTCGGCTTTGTTTACCTTCTTTCTTTTTCCGCGCTTATTTCCATCAATCTGGCGATTATAAATCTTATCCCGTTTCCGGCCTTAGATGGCGGCCGGCTTTTCTTTCTATTGATTGAAAAGATAAAAGGTTCGCGCATGAATCCAAGAGCTGCTAATACTGCGAATATGATTGGTTTTGGCCTTTTGATACTTTTGATGCTATTTGTCACTTATCACGATGTAGTTAAATTGTTTTAATGAAAACAAAATTAATTCACGAAATCAGGGCTGTAAAAAGTAAAAAGGAACTTGCAAATATTATCAAAGCGCAAAGAATAAGTGAGCGTGTATTGCAAGCTACTTTACTAAAGTTAAAGACTGGCATTACTGAGCTTGCAATCGAGGCTTTTATTAAAAAATCTTTTGTAAAATATAGCGCGTCAATATTATCTTTTTCGCCGATTGTCGCTTTCGGTAAAAACACAGCAAATATTCATCACAAACCGGGTAAAACAAAATTAAAAAAAGGCGACATAATAATGTTTGATTTTGGATGTACAGTGAATCATTATTGTTCGGATATGACCCGAACATATTTTTTGGGCGAGCCGCAAAAAAGACATCAGAATAAGCAAAAAAAAGTCTACAATGATGTGCTAAAAGCCATGGATTTAGCTATCGATAAAATAAAAAAAGGGGAGCGCAGAGCAAAAGTTATAGATAACGCGGCGCGAAGTTTTTTGAGCAGAAAATATAAAAATAATTTTAAGCATGGCCTGGGTCATGGAGTGGGCACAGTCATTCACGAATGGCCGAACTTCAAGCCGAAAAGTGAAGATATTTTGCCTGTGGGATGCGTGATGACAGTAGAACCGGGTATATACCTCAAAGGTTTCGGCGGTGTACGTATAGAGGATATGGTTTTAATTACCAAAAAAGGAGTTAAAAATCTCACAAAAGTTGCTAAAAATCTAAAAAGTGTTATCTTATAAGGGATGAATAGAAAGCAATTTTTGCAAAAAACAAAAAAAAATACAGTAAAAATAGCCGTATTATGCGGGGGACCATCGCTTGAACGTGGTATATCGCTCAATTCAGCTAGAAGCATACTCGACCATCTAGGTAGCCCAGGCGTAGAAATTACCCCTATTTATTTCAATGAACAGAAAAAACCTTATCAAATATCCACTGCGCAGCTTTATTCAAATACTCCAAGCGATTTTGATTTTAAATTAGGCCGGGCGGGTAAAAAACTTTCAGAGCCGGTGCTTGTGAGAATTTTGAAAAACGTTGATATTGTTTTCCCTTGCATTCATGGAAGTTTTGGCGAGGATGGAGAAGTTCAAAGTTTTCTTGAAAAATACAATATCCCTTTTATCGGCTCGGGGTCCAAGTCTTGTAAAATGGCTTTTGATAAATATAAGGCCAATGAGTACATCCGTTCGCTTGGATTTTTTGCCCCCCGTTCTATTGTTATAAAAATTACGGATACAAAAAAGGAAATCAAGCGGAAAGTAAAAAAGTTCTGGCAAAGTGAAAAGATAACTCGTGCCGTGGTCAAGCCGGCTTCGGGAGGCTCCAGTATCGGCGTATTTTCCGTGGAAAATACCGATGATGCGGTCAAGAGTATTAATAATTTATTTAGCAAGCGTATGGATACTCGGGTAGTAGTGGAGCGTTTCGCTGAAGGTCAGGAATTCACCGTTATCATACTTCAAAACAGATTTAATATGCCTGTCGCCATCATTCCCACGGAAATGGAAATGGATTACGACAAACATCAATTTTTTGATTTTCGCAAGAAATATCTGCCTACACGGCAAGTCACTTATCATTGCCCGCCCAGATTTAGTAATGAAATAATTGAGAAGATTCAGATAGAAGCAGAGCAGTTATTTTCTGTTTTTGGTATGCGTGATTTTGCTCGCTTTGACGGTTTTCTGATGCCAAACGGTAAAATATGGTTTTGTGATTTCAATCCTATTTCCGGCATGGAGCAGAACAGCTTTCTTTTCCAGCAGGCTTCCAGGATAGGTTTCTCGCATCAGGATCTCTTTCGTTTTATTTTAAATAATGCGTGTTTACGCCGGGATATTCCAATTTCAATTGAAAATAAACTTGCGATAAAAAAACGCAAGTCTGTGGCCGTCCTCTTTGGCGGAGAAACGGCAGAGAAACAAGTCTCGCTCATGAGTGGCACAAATGTTTGGTTAAAATTGCGTGGCTCTAAAACACATCAGCCGTACCCATATTTATTGGGTCAAAAGGGCCTTGTCTGGGAACTACCTTATTCCTATATTCTCAATCATACCGTAGAGGAAATAATAGAAAATGCGGAAAATGCCCCGAGAGACATGGGTAAACTTTTTTTTCTTATTGAAAAAGTAAAGATTAAATTATTTCTGCATCCGTCCGACATTACCGAGGATTTCTTTTTACCGAAGAAATATCACTTGAATCAAATACTGAAGAAACACCCCTTTATATTTCTGGCTCTTCATGGCGGAGCCGGGGAAGACGGCCGGATTCAAAAAATCCTGGAAGATAAAAAGATAAAATTTAACGGACCGGGAAGCGTCTCATCCAAATTATGCATGGATAAATGGCTGACAAATGAGACGATAAGACAAGCTCTTATTCCGGGCGTCAGTGTTCCCCCGCATATTTTGTTAAAAATAAAAGATATTCCTCAAATTATAAATAATAAATTTGCAGATACATATTGGAATATGCTTTTGAAAAATCTCAAAAATAACTTTCAGTCGAAAACAGTTATTGCCAAGCCCAGAGGTGATGGCTGTTCTGCGGGTGTAGTCCGTCTTTTTAATCAAAAGGATTTAGCTACTTATATTTCTCTTATAAAAAATAAAGTCCTTGTGGCAAAGCCATATACTTTTACCAACCAGTTAAATAGTATTGATATGCCTGAAGGAGAAATTCCCGATATTATCTTTGAGTTATTTGTTGAGACGGATAAATTAAAAGTTCAGAGAGGCAAAATTACACATATTCCGCGCAGCGGATACATAGAAATGACAGTGGGGGTGATTGAAGAAAAGGGAAGTATCAAAGCATTTTCACCTTCAATTACGGTTGCCGAATCAGCCATACTTTCCGTCGAAGAAAAATTTCAAGGTGGCACAGGTGTGAACATTACGCCTCCACCAAAAGAAATTGTTTCAAATAAAAATCTCAATAAGATCAAAAGTTCGGTTGAAAAAGTCGCCAAATGTGTCGGTATACATAGCTATGCTAGAATAGATATATTCGCTCATGTGAAAACAGGGAATATTATCGTGATCGAGGTAAATACTTTGCCGGGGCTTACGCCTTCCACTGTACTTTATCATCAGGCTCTAGCTGAGAATCCACCGATTTACTCGCTTCAATTGTTAGAGAAAATTATTAAAAATGCCAAATATTAATAAAAAAATTAAAAAGAACCGTAAAAATAACCAGGTAATTGGTGTCTTTGACTCCGGTGTCGGTGGTCTTTCGGTGTTAAGAGAGCTTCAGCATCTGCTTCCCCGGGAGAATTTTGTATTTTTAGCTGATCAAAAGTATGTACCTTATGGAGAGAAAACAAAAAAAGAACTTATTAAGCTTGCCTATAAAATAACTGATTATTTTGTAAATTATCACAATATAAAAATGATGGTCGTGGCTTGCAATACTTCCACCTGTAATTCGATTGGCGAACTGCGAAAAAAATATTCATTTTTGATCGTCGGTACCGTTCCAGCCATAAAACTAGCCGCAGAAAATTCAAAAAGTGCGACAGTGGCAATCATCTCTACCCCTTCAACTTCTAAAAGCCAAGTATTAAAAAAACTAATTAAAGATAATTGCCAGAATATAAATGTCTTGAACATCAGCTGTAAGAATCTTGAAAATGTCGTGGAAAAAGGCAAATTAAATAATGCAGAAGTTAAAAGACTGCTTTTAAAATATTTGACGGAAGTTAAAGATTCCAATACTGACCAGCTTGTCTTAGGATGTACTCATTATGTGTTTCTTAAAAAAACGATTGAAAATTTTCTCGGTCCTCGCATTAGAGTTATAGATGGAAATAAGGGTATTGCTAAACAAACGAAGTCCTTACTTCTTGCTCATCTTATGAAAAATAACCAGAGAGCTAAGGGAAAAACTCTCTATTTTAGTACCGGAAACTCTGTAAAATTTTCAAAGGTTGCGAGTAAATTGCTAAAAATTAAAGTGAGAGCTAAAAAGGTTGCAATTTAAAGGGTTTTATAGTAATGTGTGCATATGTCACAAGATAGACTTATAAAACTTGCCTGTAGTGTCTGCAAACGTATAAATTACTGGTCCAGCAAGAACAAAAAACTGGTCACCGAAAAAATCGAGCTCAATAAATTCTGCAAATGGTGCCGCAAAAAGACGAAGCATAAGGAAATTAAGAAATAATTTCTATTTTATGAAATATATTTTTGCCATTATTGGTAGTGTTGTTGTAGCTGTGAGTTTAGTCGCTCTTGGATTTAACATCAGGCAAGTGGATAAAGAAAGAGCTACTTTAACGACCAACTTAGAACAACGAGCCTCTTTACTCGCAGACAGTCTAAAAGAATCTGTTGAGCCTTATTACGCTAATTCTTCACAATCTTCATTTCGAACTTCTCTTCAAAAAGTTGTTGATAAATTTGCCAATCGTGAACGCTTGGCCGGAATTGCTCTCTATGACAACAAAGGTATTCTTATAGCTACTTCTTCCGGATTGCCAAAAACAATAATTGAAAATACAAAAATTGTGACTGATGCCATGGATAGCAATACATCAAACAATGATTTTTTTGATACTGAAGGAGAAAATCGTTATGTGCATGTTGATCCATTACATAACGACGAAAGTATTGTGGGGGCACTTATGGTCGTGCAAAATGCAGGTTATATAAATACCAGCATAAGAGAAATTTGGAAAGGTAATTTATTACGATTGGTTATTCAGATAATAATATTTTCAATAACTATTTTCATAATTTTGAGATTTTTTGTTTTTCGCCAAGTTATTCGCCTAGTAGAGTCCGTGAAAAAAATTAGAATGGGTGAAGGTAAAGAAAGTTTTAAAGACGAGGGTAAATATTCCTTTTTTACCCCACTTGCAAAAGAAATTACTCACATCACAAAAAGTTTATCGCAAGCGCGCTTGTCGGCTCGAGAGGAAGCCCGAATGCGTCTGGAAAAACTTGATAGTCCGTGGACAGCCGAACGTCTGTCGGAGTTTATAAAAGCAACCCTAAAAGACCGTCCGATTTTTGTTATATCTAATCGTGAACCTTATGAACATTACAATGATTCTAAAGGTGAAATAAATTACCGGGTGCCGGCTGGCGGAGTCATCACCGCTCTTGAACCGGTGATGGAGGCGTGCGGCGGAACCTGGATAGCCTGGGGCAGCGGCAATGCCGACAAAATGGTTGTTGATAAAGATAATAAGATTAAGGTTCCTCCTCAAGAACCAAAATATACTCTAAAAAGGGTTTGGCTGTCGGACAAGGAAGCGAACGGCTACAACAAAGGGTTTTCAAGCGAAGCTCTTTGGCCGCTTTGCCATATGGCGCATACCCGTCCGCTTTTTAGAAAAGAAGACTGGCATGAGTATAAGAAGGTCAACGGTATATTCGCCAAAAGCATACTTGCGGAAATTAAAGATATTCAAAATCCTTTTATATTGGTTCAAGACTATCACTTGGCCTTACTGCCGCAGATGATAAAAGCAAGCCGGCCGGACGCGCAAATCGGATTGTTTTGGCATATACCCTGGCCCTCTCCGGAAACTTTCAGCGTCTGTCCTTGGCGTAAAAATATTCTACAAGGGATGCTGGGCGCCGACATTATCGGTTTTCATATCCAGCAGTACTGCAACAATTTCATGGATACGGTAGCTAAAGAGCTGGAATCCTTGTGCGACCTTGAACAATTTGCCGTAACTTACCAAGACCGCATAAGCTATGTTAAAGCTTTCCCTATTAGTATCGCTTTCACGGGAGGCCAGAA
>Ga0209541_10009244_pt1 | contig 16001 bp, 16 predicted proteins | sample RifCSPlowO2_01_FD_184027 | JGI IMG/M metagenome (GOLD analysis project Ga0209541, IMG submission 184027) | Groundwater microbial communities from Rifle, Colorado - Rifle CSP2_plank lowO2_0.1 (SPAdes) (version 2) | ecosystem: Environmental > Aquatic > Deep subsurface > Groundwater | place...
AGGGTAGGCTTCTGAACCTTTTCTATTACATTGGCAAGCGTAAAAGTTTTTCCACTCCCGGTTACCCCAAGAAGAACTTGATGTTTTATATTATCAAGAACATTTTTTGATAACTTATTAATTGCCTGAGGCTGGTCTCCCGTAGGCTTAAATTTAGATATCAATTTAAACTTCATAGCAATGATTATTTTACCATAATTAATTAATTCTGAGGCAGTTTGTACATCTTTGTCATATTGACATTGTTCTAACTTTTTTCGTATAAAATACTAGTACTTCGATATTCTCAGTATGCGAAGCGAAGTAGAATTTGTATGGCCGGGGTACTTTACAGAAAGGAAAGAGAACTTCTAGAATACCTTGCGCAATTTCAAGCGCAATATGGATACTCTCCAACATTAGCGGAACTGGCTAAGGCAACAAACCATCGCAGTAAGTCAACTATCCACGCACTTATAAGATCGATGGTGGAGAAGGGGTACATTCAGAAAGTAGAGGGAAATACGCGTGTACTTAAAATTATTGAGGATAAAGTAAGATTATCATTTAGAGGCGTTCAAGCATCAATAGAGGTTCCCTTAATGGGTTATATAGCGGCAGGCAAGCCCCTGGAACCTCATTCCGATCCAAACGCCACGTTTCAAATATCTGCTTCTATGATTTCAGGGAAACAGGCCTCTTATGTTCTTCAGGTAAAAGGAAGCTCTCTTATAGAAGATGGAATTTTAGATGGCGACTACGTAGTAATAGAAAAAGTCGTGGAAATTTCAAATGGAGACATCGTTGTGGCAATCGTAGACGATAATTTAGCAACTCTTAAGAAATATTATAGGGAAGAGGGAAAGATTGTTTTAAAACCTGCAAACTCAGAAATGGAACCAATTTATCCTAATTCTCTAACAGTGCAGGGAAAAGTAGTAGGGGTAATTAGAAAATTTTGATTATTTTTTTCTTAATTTAATAATCTTCATTCTATGGGAATTTTGTATGTTGTATCAACGCCGATCGGGAATTTACAAGATATAGGAATAAGAGCTGTTAAAGTTTTAATAGAGACTGAGATAATTGCCTGTGAGGATACGAGAAAAACCGGAGTGCTTCTTAAAAAAGCAAGAGAATATTACTCTAAATTTTTTTCATTTGAAAAAAATTTTAAAAAAAATAGGCTAATCTCTTATTACGAACAGAACGAGGAAAAAAGAATATTTGAAATTATTAATTTATTAAAAAGCAGCAATAACATTGCCCTAGTTTCTGACTCAGGGACTCCTGCAATTTCCGATCCGGGGTTTAAATTGATTAGAGAATGTACGAAGGAAAATATAAGAGTAGAATCAATACCAGGCCCATCGTCTGTTATCTCGGCGCTGGTTGTTTCGGGACTTCCTACAGATAAATTTCTTTTCGCAGGCTATCCTCCCAAAAAACCCGGCAATAGACAGAAATATTTCGAAAAACTTAAAAAAGGCAAAGATGATTTCAAGCAAACTCTAATAATTTTTGAAGCGCCTCATAGACTCGTCAAAGCCTTATCGGAGGTAAGAAATATTTTTGGAGATATAGACGCGGTAATCACAAGAGAATTAACCAAAGTTTTTGAGGAGGTAAACCGCGACAAGTTATCAAATTTAATTGCGTATTATAGTACAAAAACCCCAAAAGGAGAGTTTGTAATACTTTTGTAAATTATTTGCTGAGTTTTTCCTTAAAATAATCCACCCAGGGGATAAGGCTTGGATCCTGCCCATAGAGAAGTGCCAAATACAAAGAGAGATATCCCCCAAAAGCTAACGTATTTAAAATCTGCGATATTTTAGTAAATCCCTGTGGCTTGTATTCTAAGAATTCTATATTATTTTTTCCAATTACATCTTTCGTTAGATCAAATCTTTTTTTAATTATGCCCGAATATAAATCCGATGTAATAAAGATTATTTTTATTTTCTTGTCTAGCGGATTTTTTAATCCCTCCATCAGATGATGATTAAGTTCTGGAATATCTTCAAACGAAGAAAAACTTTTTGAAGTTTCATTAAATTGATTTCTTAAGATATGAGCGTTGCCATAAAGAAATTCTGCGCAAAAAACTAAGGGAATATATCCTGTTAAGGATTTAGCTATAAAAATAGACTTTTCTTTAATATAATTAATTGCGCTTCTTAATTCTTCAAGGGATTTTATAAACTCACCATCATTAATTTGGATAATCCCAAGTCTTTTTAATATAACCATAAAACCCAAAACCATATAGCCGGTTGCGAGCCTCGGTTGTCCGGAGGGGTTGAATTTTGGCTCAAAAACCAAGCTCGGATAATTATTATTTTTTAAAAATTCAGAAAGTTTCCCGCCGGTTGTTATTCCAACAATTTTCAGATTCTTATTTTTTGCTTCCTCCCCGCAGGTCAATATTTCCTCGGTTCCACCAGAATAGCTTGATAAGATTACTAGTGTCTTTTCGTTTGCAAAAGCGGGTAAGGTATAATCATTGTTTGAATAAATTGGGACTGACAGCTCATCTTTAAAAAGACACTGAGCAACATAACCTCCGTACGCAGAGCCTCCCATTCCGCACAAAATAATATTTTGTATAGATTTATAATCATAATCAAATTTTATATCCTCGTTCCAAGTCTGCTCACACTGACTGGGAAACATTTCTGTAGATCCATAAACATCTTTTGGGTCCAATTTTTTAATTTCTTCTAAATTCGTCAAATCAATCATTTCAGTTGCTTAATATATCTATTAAGTTATTATGAATTATTCCATTGCTCGATACAATATCGTTATCCAAAATTGTTGACGGCTGATTTTTAAGATTAGTAACTCTGCCGCCTGCTTCTGTAACGATTATCATTGATGCAGCTCTATGCACGATTGGTACTTCTACTTCGAAATGTCCGTCAATTTTTCCTAATGCAAGTCTAGTAAGCTGATATGGGAATGAGCCGCCAATTCTTAAATATTCACATTTTGGAATAACCTTGGTCATAAAATTGAGTTGTCTTAAACGCGATTCTGGATTTGATCCAAAGTCAGAGCTTAGCATTGCATTTGAAATTAATGAGACTTTTGATACAGTAATTTTCTTTCCGTTGATAAATGCTCCCTTACCTTTTTCCGCCCAGAATAACTCATCTAGAACAGGAACGTATACTACTCCCAAGATAATCTCTTTTTTACAATCTAAGCCTATCGATATCGCAAATTCCGGCAGGTTGTGGATAAAATTGAAAGTACCACAAAGCGGATCTACATACCATGTGCAATCACTAACTTCTTCGGTTTCACCAAACTCTTCTCCTATAAATTTATGATTAGGAAAGCTTGCCTTAATAGTTTTTCGAATAAAATGTTCTGACTTTTTATCAGCATCTGTAACTTTATCAATTTCTCCTTTTGAACTAATTACTCCAGTTTTGCTCTCGAAGAAATAGCTAAGCAGAATTTTCCCTGCTTCTTTTGCAGTTTTTTTCGCAACATCTAATTCTGACATTATAGATTAATGGCCTGTTGTATCCCAGTCTTTACTTACTACATCAAATTTATCAAGCTTTTTTTTAAATAATTCTTCTATTTTTTCTAGATCTTCTTTAGTTTTCGCCTCAAATCTTAATACAAGCGTTGGAGTATTAGAAGATGCCCTAACAAGCCCCCAACCACCATCTGTGTATACTCTTGCACCATTAATATCTACAACTTTGTAGCCCTCGTCTTTAAATTCTTTAGTTAACTTGTCAACGATTCTATATTTATCTTCATCAGTTGTTTTGACTTGAATAGTTGGAGTAGAAACGTAATAGGGCGTTGCGGCAATAATTTGGGAAAGGGGTTTGTCTTGAGTAGATAAATATTCAAGAATTTTAAGTGATGCAAACATTGCATCGTCGAACCCGTAAAAGTCGTCCACAAAAAAAATATGTCCGCTCATTTCTCCCGCCATTGCAGCTTTTTCCCCTGCAAGTTTTGCTTTAATGTATGAATGACCTGTTCTCCACATTATTGGAATTCCTCCGTGAGCCATAATGTCTTCAGGTAGAGCTTCTGAAACTTTTACATCGAAAACAATTTTAGCACCTGGGTGCTTTTCTAAAACTAATCTTGATAGAAGAATTATATATCTATCCGGCCAGATAATGTTCCCATTTTCATCAACCAACCCAAGCCTGTCTCCATCTCCATCGAAGGCAAATCCAAAATCACAGTTATTTTTAACAGTTTGTTTTCCGGTATCTTCCATCATCGCTGTTCCGTCGGGATTCGGAGTGTAATTCGGATAAGCTGGGTCAATGTTCGTAAAATGCTCGACTATTTCGCTCCCAGTTTTTTTCAAGATTTCAGGAACATAAAGCCCTGCTGTCCCATTTCCAGTATTAACCAATATTTTAAATTTTCTTGTAATATTTGCTCTTGAGATCAAGTCATCCATGTATGGTTCAAAAATATCTTGTTGTTTTAAAGAACCTTTACCGTTGGCAAATTCTTCTTTTGCAATAGTGTCGTAAACTTCCGCAAGTTCATCAGTTAATAATGTGCAGGAGAAATCCGAACCTAGTTTTACGCCGTTCCATCCGGCAGGATTATGAGATGCTGTTACAGTAAGAAGACCCTTAACTTTAAAGTAATATTGTGCCCAATAGCTCATTGGAGTTGTTACCGTACCTATGTCTATGATGTTCATTCCACATTCAAGAAGCCCTTTTATCGCATTTTTGTGAAAGCTTTCCGATGTTCCTCTTGCATCATGACCGACAACAGCATCATTTATGTTTCTTTTTTTAAGGAAGGTGCCAAAACCTCTGCCTATGTAGTACATCGAAGTATCGTTTAGCTCGTCATCTGCTTCGCGGCCCCTAAGATCATACTCGCGAAACATTGTCTTCTTTAAGATAGGCATATTTTTTAATATTAAATATCAAGGAGAAGAAAGTCAATGGCGTCTGCCAGCGGCATGCTAAGAGTTCCTGTTTTCGAAGATAAATCAAGATTATAGAGCTTATTATATAAATTGATTAGTTTATTGCGGTCAAAAAAGACTGCTTGTCTTTCTAGCTTCCCTTTCTGCCAAGGTGCGATTTTCCCAAGTTCTTCAATTGTATCCGATTTATCCGAAGATGTGACAGCGATAAGAAGCCGAAGCTGACGCACCATCATGTACAAAATGACCTCAACGGGAGTATTCTCTAACAATTTATGGAAAATTACAATTAAATTCTTTCCGTTACCCGGTTTAACGTTATCTAGAAAATTAAAAATAAGTTTTGGTATTTTAAAAATCTGCATCTGGGCTTTGGGAAATAAATTCAAATTTTTTTGACTTATTTCTTTTTCCTCCCACATAATAATATTAGATTTTCTTTCGTTCCCATTTAATATCGCTATTAATTCGTCTAAATTTTTACCTGCTTTGTTTTTAGAAAGCAAATTTTCAATTGAAAGATTTTTTTCCTCATAGAATAAATTTCCGCCCGAAAAAAAATTTATAAGAACATCTGCGGTAATGTTTTGTCCTTCCAAGCAGAGAAGATTTTGAAATGTTGTTTTAGTCTTTAGAAAATACTCCCTGGACTCATTAGTGCTGTCCCCATGAATAATGGTAATCATATTTCAAGCTAAAAACTTATAATTAATAACTTATAACTGAACACTATTCTTATATTCTTTGAAGAGTTTGTTTGCAAGAGAACCTAAATGCCTGCTTCTTGACCGGTGGGACAGAAGAGCGCCTGAAAAATTTTTAGGAATATGCAAAAGTTCGTGAATTAGGACTTTTTTTCGATTGTCCTCCGGAAGCTTATCATAATGTTTTGATAAAACTTCTATTACATAAGCTGATTCTATGGCTAAAGCTCTCTGAAATATCTTTGGCATTGCCCAAATTCTCGCATAGGATCTGGATTTTGATCCGTTAGTCCTAAAGCAGAATATTCTTGAAGATTTTATGTGCGGGAATTTTAAAACCTTGAGGATTTCCGCAATATCTTCTCTTACATCTTTTGCTTCTTCCCACTCCATAATTTAGCGTTTAGTCATTAGCAACTAGCGTTTAGTTTAATTTTGACTTTTGACATTTAAGTTTTGGCTTCCGTTAGGTGTGTTTATCTGCAACGTATGAAGCGCCATATGCTTCCGGTTTTGTCTTGGCTATATACCCATTACCTGTTACCATTCCAACAACTTCTTTTATCATGTCTCTTGTATCCCCATGTTCTCCAACGTCAACATGTATCTCAAGATTGTAGTCGGGTATTTCTCCATTTAACGTCTTCTTAAGAAGGGGAACAAACGTTGAAGCAAAATTAATCGAAGTCATTGTTTCTGCATAAATTTTTTCCCTCAAACTGTGGATATTAGACTGCGTGATTCTTTTCCAAAAATATTTTCCTCCGAAACCCTTGCGGTGAACAAGTACTGCTGTGACCAAACTTATATCTTTACTGTCTTTTCTGCCTGATTTTTCGTGCGAATCCGTTCCTATCACAAGGCTGTAAACCGCATCCGGTTCTTCTTCCAAAAACGACTTTATGTATTTTATAACATCCTCAACTCTTAATTGACCATGAGTTATGCTTTGATAGAATCCATTTTTTGTCATATGACTATCCATATTTTATGAACAATTATACCACACTTTTGAAGAATTTTTATAATAACTAGGGCTATCAAGTCTTTTAACCGGATGTTATTTAGCAATGCAGGGCAAGCAAATTTTTTAAAAAGCCTGTTGACAAAGGGTTTTTGACAAAATATAATCATCAAATCCTGTAGTAGAATTATGAGTGCTGAACACGGAGAACGAAAACCAGAACTTAAAGGAATAATGTCAGGTGCTGTTCGCACGGTTTCTGAACAATCTTTTGTTTTGATGCAGAGGGTTGTCCAAGTCTTAGAAGACGGAGGACAAGTTGACGTTGCTTCATTAATTGCAGCTTTTGATTTAAATGCAAACTTGAGCCTAGCCCTCAAAGAATTTCTTGAAAGACGGGGAGAAGTTGTTTTTCAGGAAGGACAACCTGTTCAACCTACAATAGCTGATAGCTCAGAAAAAAGTCAAGAAGAGCCAAACTTTCCAGAAGGTCATAAAACTTTTGGTGAGCTTTTAAGAGCTAAAATTGATAGTGAATTATTGTCAGCAGATAAGGATTCCCTTACCAAGTTAGAAATTTTCGAAGCTGCAAAAAATAAAGGAGCAGTTAGGAAAGCTGCAGTTACTGAAGGTTTTAAGGCTCAGAAAAATAAGTTCACAAGAGAAGAAACAGTACAAATTCTTTATCGTGTTTTTACAACTCCTGGCCGTAGATTTAAAAAGAAACAGGATTCTTTCAGTTTACAGGAGATTAAGGTATCTTTTTCTCCGACTCATCGAGATCTAATTAGTCAGTTAAGCGGTGAGATCAATTATGATTGGTTGCAAAATCCAACAGTTGATTATAAGACTGCAATGGAGCTAAGAGGTTTGGTTCAGCTGGAAAAAATAGCAACTGGTGAAAAAGTTGCCGGAAAGGGACGTCCAGGAGCCTTCTCTACGAGAAGTTCTGGTTTACCTAGCACTCCATCAAGAGAAGGAACTGTAGTTTTTACGGGTCAACCTTAATCTTTACAAATCCAAAACTTAAACTACAATCTATAAATGGTTCAAGCTGAAGTGGAAAAAAACTTAACAAAAGATGTAGATAAATTAGCTCAAAACGGCCAAAAAACTTCTTTAACCTCCCAAATTTCAGATACCCTAGGTGTTTTAGATTTTGTAATTTCAGAACTTCGTAGCTCCCAAAATGGAGATGCGCAAGACAATGCCATAGCAAGTCAGTTAATTTCTTCGTTAACTGAAATTCGCGGCAATACTATCAGACGAAACCCTGTAATCGTCTGGCAAAATCCCCGAATTCTTTTAAAGGACACGTCGGTTATTAAAGAACCAGAAAAGGCTCCAGTTGAAGCAAAAGCGCCTGTTGTAAGAAAAAAAACAAAAGCCCAGGTTGTTCAGCAAGAAACTGAAAGTCTTGGTGAATACGTTTCTGCCGAACAATTTTATAAAACAATTGGGATGGTTCAACCTAATTGGAGCAGAAAAAAAAGCCAATATCCTCAAGTTAGAACAATAAGACGTGGACGCTTTAAATTTTTTAGCAAAGAAGATGCAGGAAAAATAAGACAAATTCGTGAATCCAAAAAGGCAGAAATAACTATAAAAAAAGAACGCCCAATCAGACTTCCTAACGGGCGAAAAGTTTCTAGGCCAACAGAAGAAGCAATTTATCCTACTACCATTTCCGAATTTGCGGCAAAACACAATTTAGAAATTGGAAAAATTTCGGAAATTGCCAGAAGTCATTTTAATTGGGGCTTTAATGAGTCTTCTGAGCAACTTTCGTCAAGGCAGCAAAGACTTCTCTCATTCTATATTGAGTCTAATTTGAGAACTGCTCCCGAAGGTTTTATGACTGTAACACAAATTTGTGAAACTCTAGGAATATCAAATAGCGCTTGGTGTGTATTGAAGGCAAAAAACAAGCTAACTTCTTACAAGATGGGTAGTAGAACTTTCTACAAGAGAGAGGATGTTGATAAAATTGCAAAAGACCGACAGCAAAAAGCAAATGAGAAAATAACAGCAAGATTAGAAAGAAAACCTCAATTCGACAAAGAATTTGAAGAAATGATTGAGGACAGTGAAGAACAAAACTCTCGGAGTCTGGATTTGTTTGCTCTTCATCTTGCTGAAATTAGGGAAATTCCAGTAGAAATAAAAAAACATGAGCTATGGGGAATTAAAATCTTGAGTGGTCAATTTGCAGTAAGGGTTTTGGAAAATCTTTTAAATTCTAATTTGTTAGACCCAAGTCAAGAACGGCAGATAAAACAAATTTTAGAAACCCCAAGAGCCAAATATTTTTCAGAAGAATTTAAACTTATAATTAAAGGTAAATCAGAGAAGGCAAAAACTGGCAAAGTCGATTTTTCAGATAAAAAATTTTTTGAAGTTTTGAAGAGACATGATATGTGGTTTGATAGATTAAAAGTTAATAACATGCCGCAAGTTATTGAGCACCAAATAAAACTTTTTAATTCTGGGTCCGAGGCTTTTGATAATTTGGTTACCTCGAATATGCGTTTAGTTCTTACCAATGCTAAAAAGTATCTATGGTCTGGTTTCTCAATTTCTGATTTAGGAGGTTATGGCTATGAAGGACTAATGAAAGCTGCTGTTAAATTTGATTGGCGCAAGGGCTACCAATTTTCAACCTATGCAAGTTCGTGGATTAGGCAATCAATAACTCGAGCAATTGCAAATCATTCTAACACCATCCGAGTACCTGTTCACGTATATGAAAAAATTTCAAAACTTAAAAAAGAATCTAACGAGTTGTTACAAAAAGGTGAAGATGTTGATTACGAAGAGTTAGCTAATAAAGTTGATCCTACCGGAAATGTTGCAAAAAGTTTGTACACAAGAAATTTGATTTCATTAAATTATGCTGTTGGACCCAATCAAGATAGTTTCCTTGAGGATTTTCTAGAGGATGTAAAGAGCAACATGGAGGAAAATTCAGATAAAATTGGGATGAGGGAAGCTTTAATGGATGCGCTTGATACTTTAACGCCTCGTGAAAAAAAAGTTTTGATGTTAAGATACGGACTAGAAGACGGCAGATCAATGCCATTAGATCATGTTGCTGCTTATTTAGCCAAAGAAGGGTTTGCTAAGGTAACTCGTGAGAGAATTCGTCAGATTGAATCAAGGGCTTTAAGCAAGCTTAGGCATCATTCAAGAGCAAAAAAACTTAGACCATATTTCGACGATGATCCAAAAGCACTAAAAATTCATCCAGGTGAGGCAGCAGCTGCCGGCAGAACTGGTAGAACTCAGGAGATTTGATCTACAATTTATTGCTATTTTCCGAAATTCATGGTACAATTCGCAGCCATGATAGTGAAAAAAAGGGGAACCATAATAGTTGCGAGCATTATAATTGGTGCTATTATTTTGGTTCTTGTTCTAACTTTGGTAAGAACCGGTAAAATTGATAAAAATCCCTTGTCAGTTAGTCATCCAACTCAAGTCGCCGAAAAACCAGAAAGCTCCAAGCAGAATTCCCAAAACATATCAGTGCCAACCAAAAGCGCAACTCCCAATTATTCAACCCCAGCATCAAACCTACCACCAGGAGTCAGCACTATTGTATTGAAGGCGGTCGAGGGTAAGCAAGGATCAGGCACTGCCGTGGTGATAACCGATGGTAAAAATTTGGTAATAGCTGTGGAAGCCCAACTCCCAGAAGTGCCAAATGGACAAAACTACTTTGGCTGGTTTGCAAATGATAAATCTCTGAAAAAATCCATCAGTCTTGGTAAATTACAAAAAAGTGGAGAAAAATTTATTATATCCTACAAACAAACAGGGAATTTTTCGCAGTACCGCACTATAGTCATTACTCAAGAGACAAATGATGACGGTAAGCCGGAAGCTAGAATCTTGGAGGGGTCTTTGTGAACTGAAAGTTTGACGTACTATGGTATAATGCTTGCGTTAAATTAAGGGGCTCGAGGAGGATTGCTAATGAGATTAAAATACCCTCGAATTTGTCTGCCCAACAAAGCCTTCAAAAAAGGAGGGGTAGTTTTTGGCTTATTTCAAGTAAAACTGGCATTTGTATTAATTTCGCTATCAATACTGGCTTTCTTGGTAAACCCTAAAGTAGCTTTAGGACAAACGGCTCAACCGAATATTTTCTTCCTTAAATCTTTTTACCTCAGCTATCCTGGCGGTTACCCTGTTACAACCCAAGTAAAATTATCTAATTTTACAGATCCAGATGGCCTGGGTGCTTTCATCTTTAAAGTGAAATACGACCCTAACTTTGTCTCTATTACCGATGACAATGGTGATGGCGTGGCCGATTCTGGAAAAGTAACACCAGGCGTTTTCTTAGGCAGCACTGGCAAACAAGTTGAGTGCAGTGATGGCTTTATTGACCCGGATAATACAGACTCGACCAAAAAATTGTTGACATTCTCATGTGTAACTATTGGCCTAACTCCTGCGGCTCCCACAGGTGGTGGTTATTTGGCATACATCAATTTTACAACCAAAAATAGACTTGGGAACACCACTCTTACCTTCAGCTCAACAGAACTTGCCGATAACACAATTGATGTGAATCTAGTTCCTCATACAACAAGCGGCTTCCAGCTGATAATCACAAAGTGTGGTGATTTTGATAGGAATGGCTCTGTCAATTTAGATGATATCTTTGATGTTGCTTACCGCTATGGAGCAACTTCTGCAAATCCAGGCTGGAATCCTGTATATGACATGGACGGTAATGGAACAATTACCCTTGATGATATTTTCAATACAGCATATCAATACGGACCAACGCCTTGTGCAGCATTTACATAATAATTTTATGAGAAAAACAACAGCCATTCTTGCCAATTTTAGAAAAATTATCCTTTTGGGGATTGCAATAATTAGTCTTACAACAATAATTTTTCTGGTAAGCAAGCAAAATAGTACAGAGGCTGCAGAAATTCAGACAATTACAGATCAAAATGCTGATGGAAGAATAAATCTTATTGATGCTAGAATCTTGTCACCGCCTGAAACTACTTCCTGCCCAGTCTGTGTTGATGTTAATGGTGACAAAACAATTAATCAGACAGACGTAGATTTAGTTCAAAGATATGCTGACCAAACCGCTATGGTAACTGCCACAGAATTGCCAAAACCAAAATACAAATCAAGATACGATGTTAATAATGATAAAGTAGTCAATTTAAGTGATGTTGCCATTATTAAAAACTATCTAGGACAAACTGTAGGGGATCCGGCATTTGGACTTGATAATCCATCCGAGTTAACATTTGGATTTATGGCAAACGACATTCTTATTAAATTTAAACCGGAAGCAACAGATTTACAAAAACAGTCTGTCTTTGCAAAATACGACCTTAATCCTAAACGAACTTTTCAAACCATAAACACTACAAATTTAACAGCGAAAGATAGTAACGTTGAACAAATGCAAAAACAAATTTTAAAAGAATCTGTTGTCCAATCGGCCCAGAAAAGCTATATTTTCGAATTATTGACTGATGATCCTCATTGGGCTGAACAATGGGGTCATCAAAGAATTCGCATTCCAGAAACTTGGTTTGCAGAAAGAACCACCGGTAGAACACCTAACAAAGTAAGAGTAGCAATTATTGATACTGGCGCAGACTATAACCATTATGACCTTGGCGCAAATCTTTCGCAAACCTTGAGGAGAAATGTCCAAATAGACCCTGTTTGGCCTTTTGAACAACAAGATGTCACCGATGAAGCCGGTCACGGCACATTCATGGCAGGGATTATTGGTGCAACTACAAATAACAACTCAGGAGTAGCTGGTTTGAACTGGAATGTGGAAATTATTCCAATCAAGGCAGCCTTTATCAATGTGTATGGAGAATATGAAATGCCCCTACCCTACCTTTACGTTGCAATGGAATGGGTGTTTCTTAACCATAGTAATATTGATGTTCTTAACATGTCTTATGGTATACCCGGTGTGACTAGCGACCCAAATATTGACTATTATTTAGACGCATTGGATTATTTTGGGGTTATTTTAATTGCCGCCGCTGGTAACCTCGGAAGGAACGATAGTTCATATCCTGCCAACAACCCAAGAGTTGTCTCTGTTGCATCCTCAGGTCTGGATGATAATTTTTGTCCAAATTCAAGCGGCAGGCAGAGTGCTGATATTTTGGCCCCTGGTGATCAAATCATTAGTACAGTACCGCCTGATCTCGATTTGGATATCAACCACGATGGAGTTGAATATGCGGGCTGCGGTACGTCTCAAGCTGCAGCTTATGTTTCTGGTGTCGCTGCACTTTGCAAGGCAGTTGCGCCTGCTTATCCATTGCGTTCTGACCTTAAGTGTAATAAATTTAGACATAATGGCTATGGAAGGCTTGATGCTTGGGCAACTATTTGGTATGTAAATTGCAAAAGATTTGATAATAACAGCAGTGGGACTGTTGATGTTATTGACATTGCTCAAGTAGCATTTCGATCTAATAGCCCACAACTCTATAATGTCCTTTATGATGTTTATCCAGTTGGCGGAGACGGAAAAATTGACATCTCTGATGCATATGTACAAGTTTCAAGGTCTGGTATTAGATGCCAGTAAAGGAAAAAATATATGAGTGAGCTGCAACCAATTGATTTAAGGGAACAAGTTGACTCTCAAGAGAAGAGGGAACGCAGTCGAAATTTGTGGCGTGAGATGGCTATTAGATTTCCCTTGGTTGCTCTTATTTTAATTTCAGCCCTTGCAGAAAATAGGGGCAGTCTTAGCGTAGGGGATGAAAATGGTGACGGGAGAGTTGATGTTTTAGATGCCAGAATCAAACTGGGAGATTTGCCTGTCTTTGTTGATTTTAATAACGATCGTATAGTTGATGGAAAAGATAGCGAGCTTGTTAGAATGAGAGTTGGTACAAGACCAGAGGTACCTCTATATGATGTTGATGGGAAAGGTGATGGTACAACCTGTGCTGATGTGGCAATTGTTGAAAGACACCTTGGGGAAACTGTTGAGGCAGACCCAGATTCTCGGCGCCTACGTGATCAGGACTACTATGCCAACCAAATGGTCATCCATTTTGAATTTAGACAAGAAACTCCAGAGACTCCATTTGGGCAAAAGACTCCAGCTCCACAAGAGCTAAAAGAAATTTATAAATTAATTGATGAATTAATGGAACAAAGGCAATACGAGATATTAAACCGACAGCCCCTTACCCTATTGGGGAAAATACAGGTCATTGCAGAAATTCCAGAGGTAGTTCTAGCAGAAAGCAGCCTTGATCGGGAAATTAAGGAAGTTTCTCAAGCAAATGGTGTGTTATATGTCAGCAAGGCTACTGTAATTATTTCAGACGATATTATTGGTAAGCCCCAACCTTGCCCAGAAAATCCTTAAGCTGGAAAACGCCTCTTGAAGCATTAGCAGAAGTATTGCATAATACTAAAACTATTAATCGTTGCGCTTCGAGCTAGAATGTATCAATCGTAACCTTGAAATATTAAATAACTTATAGTATAATATTGCTTATATGAGCGTTGAACAGTTTGGTATTGGGATTCTCATAACAGGTTACAGATTAAGCCCTGAAGCGGCAAGAGCTATCATAGCTGATAACTTAAGAGGTGCACTATCTCTAGATCAAAGGATCAGACAAAACCAAAGTGGAATACGCATTAAAACTTTAGGAGAATTGATCCCAGACCCCCAATTGCCCCCGCTTGATATTATTGAACAAAAAGAATTAAGACGGTACCTGCTGTTTCTAGCCCAAGAATCAGACTTAACAGACAAACAATTTGAAGCTTATCAATTAAGATTAAACGGTTTTAAGCCCCAAGAAATTGCTAAGGAGCTGGGTTTGAAAAACCGACAAGCTGTCAGGAATCGTCTCGTGGGAGCACTTGCAAAAATAAGTGAACATCTAATACTAAAACAAATACTCACGGAGCTTAGGGCAGAAGGAGAATTAAATTCACTAAGTTTGCTACCTGAAAGGTGAAACCACGTCTGACGTGGTGAAACAGCTTCGGCACATGCATTTCCCAAGTGAGCTCTTTTACGAAAAGGAGCTCCGAATAGGAGTCCGGCAGGGGCCGGATGGTCTGGCACAAGTCGCCGGTTAAAAAGAACAAAAAACGGGAAACGCAAAAATTTTGAAAATTGTCCGCAAAAAAACCCTATTGCTAGGGTCTTTTCGGGGCGATCTATTGCTAGACCTCCTGCCTTTTGATACTTTCGTATCAGAGGGTAGTGAGTACTTTACTCTAGATTAATATTCAAGTCAATACTTCAATTGATATCGAACACTAGCAAAATCAGAGATCTCTCAAAATAAGCGAAAGACAGTACCCCCGACCGGATTCGAACCGGTGATTCTCTGGCTGAAAACCAGATGTCCTTGGCCGCTAGACGACGGGGGCTTGCAATGGTTGGCAGGCTAGTCCACTAGCCCACATAATTAAAATCATCGTGATCCCGCATGAATAAAATTCATCGAGAACGATGGCTACAGGTCACGCCGTTTATTATAAACTACTACAAGCTCTAATACAATTTATCTCAGCTTGTTTCTTATTCCCTCTACAATATCTTTTGCGCTACTCTGACCTCCAAGACCAAAGGCAATTCCACCTGCTATAGCAAGCATTGCAACAAAACCTGTAAAGAGAATTCTTATTAAATCAGACGCAACACCCAACTGATTTAACGCTGCCAGAATCACAAAAACACTGATTGCCCAACGAGTTATCGACGCAAGTGTTCTAGCTGTTTCCGCAGACAAACCTTTGGTAGAAGCAAGTATTACATCATGTGCAAGTCTTGCAACAACAAATCCTACGAGGATTATTATTACCGCAACAAAGACATTAGGCAAATAAAGAAGGACTTGATTTAAGACAACGTCAACTCTCGGTAACCCCCAAATGTCAGCTGTTGGGAGCAAGAAGACAATTATAACAAACCACCTGACAATCTCTGCTAAGATGCCTGACCATGAAAATTCGTCTTTTGCCTCCGGGACTCCGTATTTTTTAAGGAAAGATTCAATTCTTAATGCTTTAAAAAGCTCAAGTACTACTTGTTTTAAGATTGAAGCGATTATGATACCAACTAGAAGTATTATGAGTCCGAGGACGAATTTTGGAACGAACGCTGCGATTGCTACAAGACCTGCATTGATAGAGACAACTAACGTTTCCCCTATGTTAGCCATTTTTCACCTCCTTTCTCACAGATCTATAATTAGTCTATATAGTTTAAATTATCTTGTCAAGCTATAGTCTTGTCAGCGTGGTACAAAACTCATGATAGATTGATTTGACAATTAAAAAAGCAGCTGACACACTGATAATATTGCAGCAACAATAGAATCGGAGGTGAACTGCTTTTATGTTACTTGTACCACAAATGCCA
>Ga0209541_10009245_pt1 | contig 16000 bp, 21 predicted proteins | sample RifCSPlowO2_01_FD_184027 | JGI IMG/M metagenome (GOLD analysis project Ga0209541, IMG submission 184027) | Groundwater microbial communities from Rifle, Colorado - Rifle CSP2_plank lowO2_0.1 (SPAdes) (version 2) | ecosystem: Environmental > Aquatic > Deep subsurface > Groundwater | place...
CGACAGGAGTACATTCGGCTAACGTAAATATCGCGACAGAATCAGCCTCAATTGAATTTGATGAAAACATTGTTTCTGAATCTGGCATTGCAAAAGCGGTGGAAGAAGTCGGCTATCGTCTCGAAAAGGCGGTGGAAATGCCGGACATGGATATGAGTTCTCCCCAACATAATCATATGGAGATGGAACGGGAAGATCAGACAAAAGAAATGAAGCTCAAACTTATCGTCGGCGGTTTGCTTTCCGTTCCCATATTCTTGGGAAGCTTCCCGGAATGGTTCTCGTTCGTGCCCGGCGTCCTGAACAATAATTGGACGCTGCTTCTGCTCACGACTCCGGTGCAATTCTGGGTCGGTTCGCAATTCTACAGCGGGCTCAAACTGCTCATACGATATCGCACCGCCGATATGAATACGCTAATCGCTATCGGGACGCTTGCGGCATATTTCTACAGCGCGGCGGTGACCATTTTCCCCGCTTTTTTCGCGAAAGGCGGCGTAACGCCGGCCATCTACTTCGATACGTCGGCCATCATCATTGTGTTGATCCTCTTGGGTAAATATTTCGAGATACTCATGAAGGGAAGGGCGGGAGAGGCCATTAAAAAACTTATCGGCTTGCAGCCTAAAACTGCACGGGTCATGCGGGGCGGGAAAGAGGCAGAGATTCCAATTACCGACGTCAGTGTTGGCGATCTCATCGTCGTACGGCCTGGAGAAAAAATACCAGTGGATGGGAACATAACGGAGGGAGAATCAGAAATTGACGAGTCGATGATCACCGGAGAATCAATGCCGGTCCATAAAAGAGTCGGGAGCGCGGTCATTGGCAGCACCATAAACAAATTCGGAACGTTCACATTCCAAGCGACGAAGATCGGCAAAGACACGGTGCTTTCACAGATTATTAAGATGGTGGAAGAAGCCCAAGGTTCGAAAGCGCCTATCCAGCGCTTGGCGGATCTCGTCTCATCGTATTTCGTTCCTGTGGTTTTTATCGTTGCAGCCCTGACGTTCGCGGTGTGGTTCTTCTTCGGGCCCGCACCCGCTTTCACATTCGCGCTCGTAAATTTCGTGGCGGTCTTGATCATCGCGTGCCCCTGCGCGCTCGGCCTCGCGACCCCCATGGCTATCATGGTCGCCTCGGGCAATGCCGCCAGCAAAGGTATCTTGGTGAAAGACGCCGCATCGCTTGAAATCGCCAATAAAATAAACGCAATCATTCTGGACAAAACGGGCACGCTTACCCAAGGGAAACCCCAACTGACCGACATTATTGCCTTTGACAATGGGAATCGGGAAGAGGTCCTCACCGTCGCCGTTTCGTTGGAGCAACGTTCGGAGCACCCGCTCGCGCAGGCCGTTTTGCAATACGCGGCAAGCATAGACCAAAAATCGTCGCATCCGCTTGATAAGGCGATCATAGATGAAGCGGAAAAAGAAAAGATCGAGCCGTATGCACTCGAAGAATTCAAAGCTATCCCCGGGAAAGGTTTGCGCGGCATCGTGCGGACCGGCCTCGAGCCCGGCGCACGGACCGAAGCGTATCTGGGGAATCGTGCATTGGCTACTGATGTCGGGCTTGCTGTTTCTCGCTATGAAGACGATATCAGAAAGCTTGAACATGAAGGAAAGACCGTGATGATCCTCATCGTTGGCGGGAAAATCAAGGGCGCGCTCGCTATTGCCGACGTATTAAAGAAAGAATCAATTGAAGTGGTGCGTACTCTCAAGGAAAATAACATAGAGGTGTGGATGCTTACCGGAGATAATGACCGCACTGCCCGTGCTATTGCGGCGCAGGCCGGCATAGAGAACGTCATGAGCGAAGTATTGCCCGACAAGAAATCTGAGAAAGTGCGCGAGCTTCAAGACCAAGGGAAAATCGTGGCAATGATCGGTGACGGCATAAACGATGCGCCTGCGCTCACTCAAGCGAATATCGGCATCGCCATGGGCGAAGGCACGGACATTGCCATGGAATCAGCCAACATTACGCTTATGAGAGGGGATCTAAGGCTTATTCCCGAAATACTGAATCTTTCAAAGCGCACAATGGTAGTAATCAAACAGAATCTTTTTTGGGCGTTCTTTTACAATATCGCGTTTATTCCTGTCGCTGCCGGAGTTCTCTATCCGTTTTTCGGCATCTTGCTCAACCCGGTGTTCGCCGGATTCGCAATGGCGGCTTCAAGCGTGTCAGTCGTGGGCAACTCGCTCCGCCTTAAGGCGAAGGTGCTATAATGCAAGGTATGCCGTCCGTCCTTAAAAAAATCGCCGCCCCGCTCATTCTCATTTCATTTTTAATGACGGCGTTTTTCAGCTTCGCCGCCATGACGTATAGGCCGGATGGGAGCATGCGGAGCGATTGTCCGTTCTCTGTCGTTGGAGTAGCGCTATGCCCGCAGAGCGTCCTGCCGGGGGCACTACATCACCTTTCTGCACTTCAGTCGTTCCTGAATGTGCCGGTGAATTTCGCCATCGAAGCTCTCGTCATCGTCTTGCTTCTTGCCGCCCTCATTTTCATATGTTTGATACGCCCGATTATTTTACCTAGGCTACTTGCGCCCATCGGGTATGCGTATGATTCCCCTCCACTCTCTTCTAGAACGAGAAAGATAAACCGTTGGCTCTCCCTTTTAGAAAATTCCCCATCCATTGGTCCATAGGCGGAAGTGTTTAATAACTGTTCGTTCAACTTCATTACTATGGAATCAAAAACTATCAGTATCATCGCGATTGTCCTTCTCATCCTCTTCGGGCTCTTCGTGTGGAGTTACTCCGGGAAGGGAGGAACGGCCGCACCGGCGCAAGAGACTTCGGGAGCCGCCGGTGCCGCGCAAACGAGTCTTACCGCGTCGGAAACGTTCTATGATTTCGGCACGATTTCTATGAAAGAGGGGAATGTTACCAAAGAATTTACGGTAACCAACCCTACGGATGCCGACATTATGGTTTCGACGATCCTTACGTCATGCATGTGCACGACGGCCTTTGTCGTCAAGTCGGACGGAAGCGTCAAAGGGCCGTTCGGCATGAGCGGCCATGGTTATGTACCGCCGACGAACGAACTCATCAAAGCAGGCGAGAGCCGTACGATCCGTGTTGTGTATGACCCGAACGCGCACGGTCCTGCCGGCGTCGGGATGATCGAGCGGTCCATCATGCTCACCGACGCATCGGGCGGCATGCTCCAGTTCGAAATAAAGGTGAATGTTACGCCTTAGCATGACCCATTCAATTACATTCAGGGTCATGGTGAATTGCATTGAACCATGAAGCGTATCGTTATCATCGGTAGCATCATCGGAGCGTTCATTCTCGGGATACTCATCTTGAAATTCAGCCCGGCAACATCCGGATTCATCTGGAGCGCGAGCAATGGCGGCATCTGGCTTCTGCCGCTCGTACTTGCTTCGTCACTTCTTGACAGTGTACATCCATGCTCGTTCTCAATCCTGCTCATCACTATCGCATTCCTCTTCGGCCTCCAGATGACGCGAAAGAAGATCCTGCAGATCGGGGGGGTCTATATCGCGGGTATCTTCGCATCGTATCTCTTGATCGGACTCGGCCTATTGAAAGTGCTGCACCTCTTCAACACGCCGCACTTCATGGGTAAGCTCGGGGCGTCATTGCTCATCCTCTTCGGCATCATCAATCTCGCCAATCGATTCTTCCCGAATATGCCGATTAGGCTCTCGATGCCGTCTTTCACAAAACGGCCGATGGCCGCGCTCATGGAGAAAGCTTCCTTCGCCGCCGCATTCGGGCTCGGTGCGCTCGTCGGTATCTGCCAATTTCCGTGTATGGGCGGGCCGTACTTGATGGTCATCGGACTTCTGCGCGACCAAATGACCTATATGGCTGGATTCTGGTATCTCGTGCTCTACAATGCGGTCCTCGTCATTCCGCTCGTGCTCGTGCTGTGGTTCTCGGCGGATAAAACCGTCGTGGATAAAATGCAGGAATGGAAGCGCGACCATCTCTCTCGCGTGCGGCTTATCGCAGGTGTCTTGATGATTGCGCTCGGGGCGCTTATTCTTATCGTCTGAAGTATGAGTATTATCATTGCCGTACTATCGATCTTTGCCATCGCTGCGCTCGTGTGGCTCGCCAACCATATCCTGCCATTTACGGTCTGTCCGATTTGTGCCGGTGTGTTCCTCACGTGGGTAGGGCTTCTTGGCGCGCATGTTGCGGGCTACGAGATCGTCATGACGGTCCCCGCTCTTCTTATGGGCGGGTCGGTGGTCGGCATCGCGTATCAGCTTGAAAAGAGATACCGTGGCCTGTCGTCCGGCGCACGCACGCTTTTCAAGGTGCTCTTTATCCCGATTGGCTTCATTGCCGCGTATGCCGTTCTCGAGCAAGAATGGACCGTGTTTCTTTCCGCGGTCGCCTTTCTCGCGGTGCTCACAACGTGGTTTGTATCTTTGAGCCGCACTGCAGGTCCGCGTAAAGAAGCGATCGGGGACATCGAAAAGAAAATGAAAGATTGTTGCTAAATAACACAAGACTATGGAAACTCACCAAACACCGAGAACAGTGGAAAATATCGTTCGTGAATATGCGACGCCGCTTTCCGTCCTTGCGGCAGGGGCGCTTGTCGCGATGACGGTGTACTACGGTCCGTCAGGCAGCTCCCGCAGTGTTTCTGCAGGAGCGAATGATTCGGCAGAGCTCCAAGAGGCAGTTTTGCCAACTGCCGGAGTCACGTTGCCCATCACATGGGGAGATCTCGGCGCACGGTTAGTGGAAGTCGGCGCTATCGATCCCGAAAAACTTGCGGCGCTGTATGAGCAGCGAGGAGGATTTCCGGCTGAGTATCAGCGGTTGATCGAAAAGAACGCGAATGAGAAGATCGTCATCACGAATTGGAACTCCGGATATCTCCTCAATTTGCTCTGGGCACTCGGGCTGGCCAATTCGAACCCCATCCTCGAAGACGCATCGGAGATGATGAATCCGGCCTATAAGGGAGCCGGAAATTTCGCGTCAACCGGCGGCTGGACGCTTGCGAAGGGCAACGCGATGGACCATTACAATATGCATCAACTCATACTGCTCACAAGTGAGCAACAGGAGAACGTGGATCGCGTGTCACGCAACATCTTCCGGCCCTGCTGCGGCAATTCCACCCACTTTCCGGACTGCAACCACGGCATGGCGATGCTCGGACTCTTGGAACTTATGGCTTCGCAAGGGGTCGGCGAACAGGAGATGTATAAAACGGCGCTCGCTGTAAATTCTTATTGGTTCCCGGAAACGTATCTCACCATCGCGACGTATATGCAGCAAAAAGGCGTCGCGTGGAAAGATGTGTCAGCGAAAGAAATGCTCGGACGCGATTTCTCAAGCGGCTCCGGCTATGCGAACATCTCTTCCCAAGTGACCAAGCCGCAGTCGGGACAGGGCGGCGGCGGGTGTTCCGCATAAATTATTGAATCAGTATGAAATGGACTATTGGTATTGTGGCGGTGATTATTACTGGGTATGGCTTAACTCTTCTTGTGCGCCAAGATAAGCAACCGCGGCCGGGAGAAGCGTTCGCTATTCAGGGCCAAGAACACATCGCCGTCGGAGCAAGCCACCCGGAATACAATTCAAATCCTCCGACATCCGGCTGGCACTACGGGCAACCGGCGAATTGGGGCGTCTATCAAAGTGAATTGCCCGATGAACAGGTACTGCACAATCTTGAACACGGTGGCATCTGGATATCGTACAAAGACATAGATGACACGGCGAAAACGGCTCTGGAAAAAATCGCAAAATCAAACTCAAAAGTAATTGTTACACCTCGTTCTAAAAATGATGCGCCGATTGTTCTCGCATCGTGGGGCCGTCTACAGAAGCTCCAGACCTTCGACGAACAGGCGATCCTCGCCTTCATTGAGGCGAACAGCAATAAATCACCGGAGCCGTTCGCCAAATAAATGTGTAATGAATTAGTTAAGATTTATACCGTATCAAATAAATAAAATATATGAACTCAATACATGAACCCCAATTTGCTTGGCTTTTTTGGAGTCTAATCCTCATTGCCGTCTGGATTGTTATTTATGCGTTTCTGAAAAGCAAGGAAAGTAGGAAAGAAATGCTCCTGGTGAGCTTGTGGACATCGCTTCTCGGATTTACGGAGCCGTTCTTCGTGCCTACATACTGGAATCCGCCTTCGCTTTTTGATTTGGCGCACCGAACCGGTTTTGATATAGAAAGTTTCATCTTCTCGTTCGGCATCGGCGGCATTGCGGTGGTGGCCTATGAATATATCAACCGCGTTTCGTACGAGTACATGAAAACGAACGAACGCCATTCGTCGTGCCATCGCTACCACGTGCTCTCAATTCTCTCCGCTCCGCTCATCTTTTTTGTACTCTTTTTTGCAACCTCGCTCAATCCTATTTACTCGGCAATCATCGCCATGATAATCGGGGGTTTTGCCGCGTGGTATTGCCGCCCCGACCTTAAAAAGAAGATGATTGTAAGCGCTTTTGTATTTTTAGGGATTTATTTCGCATACTTCGTCACCATTATCGCTCTCTACCCCGGGTATGTAGAGCAAGTATGGAATCTCGAGGCCCTTTCGGGGCTCCTGTTCTTTGGAATTCCTCTTGAGGAGTTGCTGTTTGCCTTTAGTTTCGGATTTATCTGGTCGAGCATTTATGAACATATCACTTGGCGTAAGATAAAACAGACATGAACAACCATGAGAATCAAAAATGCGACGAGAGTCTCTATACATGTCCGGAGTGTGGTTTGCATTATGAAAATAAGGGGCAGGCAGAAAGATGCGAGGAGTGGTGCACGGTGCATCACAGCTGCAATGTAGAGATTACAAGCCGTGCTATTGAAAATAAACAATAATGCAGTAAACTATACTTATGATCAACACAACACATCTTTTGAAAGTAACGATAGCGTGGATAAGCATCGTGTATATCATTTGCTTCGTTGGCGTGGCGCTGTTCCCAGGTATCCGATCGACGTTCATGCTTTACGCGCTTCACACGACGACCAGCGTTGGCGAGGATGTCATGACGCTCACGACGTTCGTAATGGGTCTCGTGATCTGGAACGTGATAGCGTTGCTTGCCGTCGGCTTGTTCGCAGTGCTCTTTAACAGAATGAAAAATAAGTAACAAAAAATCACTATGATGTACGGATATAACGGGTATGGGGACTGGGGGTATGGGAGCATGATGGGCTGGTTCGGGGGCGGCATTATGATGATTGTTTTCTGGGCGCTGTTCATCGCCCTCATCGTATGGATTGTGCGTGAAGTGAGCGGAAGGCATTCGCACTCCAGCTCGCAGGCGCTCGCCATCTTGAAAGAACGCTACGCGAGGGGCGAGATAAGCAAGGAAGAGTTCGAATCAAAGAAAAAGGACTTGCTGTAACATGCACTACGCATGGTTCGTGTGGAGCTTACTGTTGCTCGTTCCATGGGGAATCATCTATGTTTCCTTGGATTCCAAAGAGAAGAAAAGAGAGATGCTGATGGTCAGCATGTGGACGACGCTCTTCGGATTCACCGAACCACTTCAGAAGTCCCGAAAGAGCATTGAAATAACGGATTACATTCCAGCAATGGACGTTTTGCACAGGTCGCCACAAAAGCGCCCCGCGAACCATCATTAAGAGTCATACTATGGGGAGCGGACCACCACCCCCGCTTTAACCATCTTTCACCTCGCATGAAAGGACTACACGGTATCGCGTTTATCCTCGTTGTCATCGGCGGCCTCAACTGGGGTCTCGTCGCGCTCGGCAGTTGGGCGGGCAGCAACTGGAATGTCGTAAATCTCCTCGTCGGCTCGTGGCCGACGGTCGAGAATATCGTCTACCTGCTTGTCGGCCTCTCGGCGCTCATGATCGGCTTCTCGCACAAGCGGGACTGCCGCAACTGCAATCCGTCAGGGAATTAGTGCTCTGCGTTTCGTGCAGCCACACCACCGCCGGCGCTCCGCGCCGGCGGTGGTGTTTCTATGCTAAATTCCGCTCTGAAACAGTGGTCCAATGGCAGTTTTCACGGGCTCCTGCGGCGTTACAACCGCGGGGCCTTTTCTTTTTGTAAACACGGCGTTTTGCTTGACGAATCGACCGGGCGGCGTAGAATTAAAACGTTGGGGGAACCGCCTTCAACAAAGGAATGTTCTGTCAAATCAAACAGAAAGAGATTCAGTGAAAAATAATGGAGCAACAGAAGTTGAGAGCGCGTTGTGGCCGACATATTTTGTCAGGGTGCATCTGTCGGAACGCGATGAGCCGAGGGACGAAGTGGAGGCAAGCGATCTGCGTGCGGTCTCCAATCCCGAAGCCGAAATCGATCTGACGAAGTGCCTCGGTCTGTGCGGGATGCCGCTTAGTGTCTGTGCTGTCTGCCAGATCGCCAACGGAAAGCCGAAAAAACCGGTTATCCAGAAAAAGGCGAAGTCAGCGGATAATCCGGACCAAGCGAGTAGTCTCAGGGAGGCAAAATTCGATGCGTGTTTGACGGCACCGATGGCTCGCGGACGCTGCGCCGACGTGATCCTGCGTCTCTCGGGACGGATTCCCTTGTTCTAAACCGAGCCCTTTCCTCCGGTTACAAATTCGTAAGAGCGCTCTGGCCGTTTCCGGGCGCTCTTTTGTTTTATCTTAAAGCGGCGGTGGTGTTTTGCGGGCGGGCCGCTAGTACGTCCGGAAATTCTTTCCGAAACAGTTCCAAGGGAGCTTCACCTTCCATTCCGGGAACTGATTGAGTATCCATTGCGCATACGTATCGCTATCGGGGCCGCCGAGAAAATATCTGTCGCGATACGGGTAGATTGCCGGGGACCGTTCGATGAAATCGGCGACACGCCTGGCGGCTTCGCCTTCCAGCGAGGCAAGCAGTCGCGGCTTCCAAAAAAATCTTTGTACACAGGGGATGATCTCTATTCCCTGGAAAGGCGGATAAAAATTCTTATGCACATGACCAAAGCTCGTTGCGCTCTCTCCACGACGGAAAAGGACTTCATAGCGTGAGAATGATCCTTGTGTATTGATGACAAACCACGGATGTAGGGCAAAATTGAAGGGCATATTCCCCGGACAAACAAAAAGAAAAACTTGAAATTTTTCTTCGTCTGCCATTTCAGGAAATTGCTGATCTACGTTCATATTTCAATTGCGGATGGGGTGGGATTTGAACCCACGAGACCCTTTCAGGCCTGCCTCATTAGCAGCGAGGTGCTTTCGACCACTCAGCCACCCATCCTATGCCTTGCACAGTATCAAATTTAGTGGGCGAGGGCGAGCGGGATGACATGCAGGGCGCCGCCGCTGCGGAGCGCGTCGAGGGCGGCCTGGAGCGTGGCGCCGGTGGTGATGACGTCGTCGATGAGTATGTAGGTGTGCGACGGATTGATCCGCTTTCTCCCGCTCACGGCGGGATTCGGCGAGACGATGAAGGCGCCGCGCATATTTTCTTCTCGCTGCTCGCGGGGAAGGGAGACTTGCGAGACGGTTTCTCTTGTTCGCTCGAGAAGCGTTGTGTTCACGGTGATATCGAGCTCGCGCGCTGTGCGCCTCACCACTTCTTCTACCTGATTGAAGCCCCTCTCCTTTTGCCGCTCTCTGCTAAGCGGCACCGGCACGAGCTGGATGTAGGACGTACGACGTCCTACATCATCGGCGTCACGTAGATAATCGGCAAGCGCGAGCGCGAGAAGTGTGAAGGCGCGCGTATTGCCGTGGTATTTCGCTTCGTGGATAGCCGCGCGTACGGCCGGGTTGCCGAAGGAGAAGAGCGCGACGGTAGCCGGCCGCGTCTCAGGCACGAGCCGCGGAGCGAGGGAGGCGAGAAAGGCATCGTCCGAGACGCCGGAGAGCGTAACTTCATCCACACGCGGCGGAAAGAGAAAATCAAAAAAGCGCCTCATGGTATCATTCTCGCATGGCGTTCTTCAATACTCTATTTGCCGAGAAGGAAAAGAGCGTGCTCGGCGTCGATATCGGCTCTTCTTCGTTGAAGGTCGTGCAGCTCCGGAAGGAGCATGGAGAGGCGGTGCTCGAGACCTACGGCGAGCTCGCGCTCGGCCCCTATGGCGGCTCTGAAGTCGGGCAGGCGACGAATCTCTCCGCCGAGCAGGTTACCGAGACGCTCAAAGATCTGCTTCGCGAAGCGAAGGTGACGACGAAGGTTTGTGGCGCCTCGATACCATTCGCGCGCTCGCTCCTCACGCTCGTGACGCTGCCATATCGTAAGGACCCCGAGGAGCAGAAAACGGTCATTGAGCTCGAGGCGCGTAAATTCATCCCCATGCCGCTCTCCGAAGTGCAGCTGGATTGGTTCATCGTTCCCCGTTCGAGTCCGACGCAAGAGGCGGAAGAAGATGTTCGTACCGCTCCCTCGGCGCATGAGACGGTCGACGTGCTTTTGGTTGCGGTCCATAATGACGAGCTTTCTTTGCTCCATTCGGTCATCGTCGGTGCTGGGCTTGAAGCGAGCTTCTATGAGATCGAGATTTTCAGCACCATTCGCGCGGTGGTCGAAGAAAAGGTGCGGCCGGTGATGGTGCTCGATGTCGGTGCCGCTTCAACGAAGATCTATGTCATCGAACACGGCATCGTGGCGCTCTCGCATGCAGTCGGCGTCGGGAGCCAGGACATCACGCGCGCTATCTCGATCTCCCACAATGTCCCCCTCAAGGAGGCCGAAGCGCTGAAAAAGGAGAAAGGTCTGGACGAGTCGGATACGCTCGGGAGCCCCGAACTCGTTTTTTCGCGCATTTTCTCCGAAGTACGGCGTGTGCTGGTGCAGTACGAGACGGCACACAAGCAATCGATCACCGCTATCGTGCTCACCGGCGGCGGCGGCGTTACGAAAAAACTCGGCACGTATGCGAAGAATATGTTCTCGATCGACGTACGCGTCGCGGATCCTTTCATGAAAACAAAAGCGCCGGCTTTCATGCGGCCGATCCTCGAGGAGATCGGGCCCGAGTTTGCCGTTGCCGTCGGGTTAGCGCTGCGCAAATTAGAAGAGCTCTGACCGTTTTTGCACACACGCGGTAGCGATGCTTGCAGTAAAGTATCGTATACTGGAAGAAAATGGATCTTCCTCCCACGATACCGACTTCGTTCGTTCCCCGATCGACGTTTACCTCTGCGCGTCGTAAGTTCCGCTCAGACTTCACTGACGTATTCGGTCTCTTCGCGTACGCGGTCCTCGGCATCGTCTTCGCGCTCGCACTCGGCATCTTTTTCTACGGCCGCATCCTTGCCGGAGCGCAGGCCTCAAAGGACGCGGCGCTCGCGAAGGCCGAGAAGGCGATCGATCCGGCGACTGTCCGGGGTTTCGTGCAGCTACGCGACCGCTTGACGGCGGGGCAGAGGATGCTTGGAAACCACATCGCCCTCTCCAATTTCTTCAAGCTGGTCGAGACCTTGTTGCCGGCCAACGTCCGCTTGAGCACCCTGCATCTCACGCTCGACACAACAAAGAAAGTGCGGCTTGAAGGTTCGGGTGTCGCGAAGAGTTTTAATGCGCTCGCAGCCGTCTCGAACGCCTTTGCGGCCGATGGCCGCATCAAGGAAGCGATTTTCTCGAATATCGTCGTTAATAGGGACAGTTCGGTCTCTTTCACACTTTCCGCTACGCTCGATTCGAAGATCGTTGCCTTTTCGCCATGACCCATTCAATTACATTCAGGGTCATAGTGAATCATATTGAACTATGAACAGCCGCATCCTTCCCACGCTTGCACTCTTGGTTTCTGTCGGTATCTTCTTCGCCTATGTACAACCGACCTGGTCCGGACCCTTAGCCGTGACGAAAGCTTCTATCGCCTCTGATGACCGGGCGCTTGCCGCAGCAAACACCTATACTATGCAGCAGAACCAACTCGCCGTGGCGAGGAACGCCATTGACCCGAGAGACCTCACCCGGCTCGCTCGGTTTCTCCCCGGCTCGGTCGACAATGTCGGCCTGATACTCGACCTGAATGCGCTCGCTGCAAGGAGCGGGCTTACGCTCTCCAATATTGACGTTATAACGAACGCCGCCGCGCCCGCGAAGTCAGCCGCGGCCGGAGCGGCGCTCTCCTCGGCGGCTAGCCCGATCGGCTCGGCCGAGCTCTCGCTCTCTGCCGTCGGTACGTATGCCGCGCTCCAAACATTCCTCGTCGGCGTGGAGAAAAGCGAGCGTCTTCTTGATGTGCAAGATCTCCTCGTACGAGGTTCTGATACGGGAGTCTACAGCTATAGGATGAAAGTAAGTTTCTACTGGTTGCGCTAATATCTTTGCACCATGAAATTTGACACGAACACCACGCTCCTCATCATCGGCACGCTCGTCGTCGCGGCAGGCGCCTATTGGTATTTCTTTACCGGGACGGGAAACGAGCCGCCTTTGACTCCAAGCGGGGCTCCCATAAACCAAGCGCAGATGCAGTTCGAGACGCTGGTCGGTGAACTGAAGCCGATATCATTCGATACCCGTATCTTTTCGGATGCGCGCTTTAATGCGCTTGTCGATATCACAACACCAATCGCTCCCGAATCCGCCGGCCGTGCGGACCCCCTCGCCCCTATTCCCGGAGTGAGTGAAACGGAATAATAATGAATCTTCTCGCGCTCTTGGTGGATAAGGGCCTTCTCTCAGCGAGCGACCGCACACTCGTCGAGACTGAACTCGCGAAGAAGGAACGCACGCTCGCCGACGTACTCGCCGAGCGAGGCGTATCGCTTGAGGACGCACTTAAAGAAGCGGGAGAGATGTACGGGTTCCCGACTCGTATATTAGGTGACCCGCCCGCTAACCAAAACATATTTCACTATATTCCGATCGATTCCGCTCGTCACTACGGATTCGTGCCACTCGATATCGTTGAGGGAGCGCTCGAAATCGGTATTACTGATCCCGATAATATCGAAGCGTTGGATGCGCTGCAATTCATCTCGGGCAGGATCGGCCTGCCCTACAAGCTCATACTCATCACGAAAGAAGATTTTGAACGCGTACTTGACGCGTATAAGAATCTCTCGGGCGAGGTTACCACGGCACTTTCCGAATACGAGACAATCGCGTCCGCCGAAGGCGGATCCGCTTCCGGCGGAAAGTCGTCTCTTGGCACACTCGAGGTAAACGATGAATCGTTGGTCCTTGCCGGTCCCCACGAGAGTTTGAAAGAGGATGCGCCCGTCACGAAGATCGTTTCCACGATACTGCGCTATGCTATCGAAGGGCATTCGTCCGACATTCACATTGAACCAACGCCCACGAAGACTCGGGTTCGTTTCCGTATGGACGGCGCACTGCATACCTCGATAGAACTTCCGGAGAAAGTGCATGAAGCGGTCGTCGCGCGCATCAAGATCCTCTCGAAATTGCGCATTGATGAGAAACGTAAGCCGCAGGACGGGCGTTTCTCGTCGATAGTTGAAGGGCGGCGAATTGATTTCCGCGTTTCCACGTTCCCGACGGAATACGGCGAGAAAGTGGAGATGCGCATTCTCGATCAATCGGATGCGACGGCGACCTTGGAGTCGGTCGGGTTTACCGACGCGCATCTTTCTGCCGTTCGCGACATGATGAAAGCTCCGTACGGGATCATTCTCATCGCGGGTCCGACCGGTTCGGGCAAATCGACGACGCTCTTCGCGATGCTCTCCGAGCTGGATCGCGAAACGGCGAATGTCGTTTCGCTTGAGGATCCGGTCGAGTATGAGATATCCGGCGTGGCGCAAAGCCAGGTACGGCCCGAGATCGGGTATACCTTTGCGAGCGGCCTGCGTTCGATCCTGCGCCAGGATCCGGATATCATCATGGTTGGCGAGATTCGCGACAAAGAGACCGCCGTGCTCGCGGTGCAAGCGGCTTTGACCGGTCACCTTGTGTTCTCCACAATCCACACCAACACCGCTGTCGGCGCGATCCCGCGGCTCATTGATATGGGCGTCGACCCATTCCTTATCGCACCTACCTTGATCGCCGTCATAGGACAGCGACTTGTCCGTAAGCTCTGTCCGGGGGGAGGCACGCCCTTTCCCATCAAGGACAGCATCAAAACATTTCTCGAACGGGACTTCGTCGATCTGCCTCAGGAATATAAGCGTGCCTTACCGCCTTTCAAGGAGTTTTATCACGCGAATCCGACGGACGAATGCCCAAACGGCACGCGCGGCAGGACCGCCGTCTTCGAGATACTGCACATGAATAAGAACCTCGAGCAGATCGTGCTCACGGCGCCGGCCGAAAATAAGCTCTACGCTGCCGCGCGTGCCAGCGGCATGCTCACGATGCGTGAAGACGCCATCATCAAAGCGCTTGCGGGCGTTATTCCTTTTGAAGAGATCAGCGCGCTCGGCGGGGCCGTTTTCCCCGAAGGGGACGACACCGCTTGACCTTTCTGGTGTATACTTTTAGCAATGGCTTATCGCATCTATGTCGTTGATGATGATCGATTCCTTCTCGATTTGTATGCGGTAAAGTTCCGGAATGCCGGACATGAGGTGGGTATATTCGGCAATGGCGAAGATCTCTTGGCCGCACTTCGGAAAGATGCGTCCGCCTCCGGCGGAAAAGCGCCGGACGCTATTCTTCTCGACCTCGTCATGCCAGGCATTGGCGGTTTCGGGGCGCTCGAGACAATACGAAAGGAGCATCTCGCGCAAGGCTCGAAGATCGTTATTCTCAGCAATCAAGGCCAGGATTCTGATATTGAACGGGCAAAGCAGCTCTCTGCCGACGGGTACATCATCAAAGCGTCGGCCATCCCGTCTGAAGTATTCGCCGAGACCTTGCGCACGATCGAAGCGGGCGGATCTTCGGTGGAGAAGCCGCACTAGCGTCATGGCTGCCGACAAACGTCTCGGAGAACTGCTCGATTTCGTCGTTGCGCAAGGCGGGTCAGACCTCCACCTTTTCGCCGGCGGGCCGCCGATGTTGCGGGTGAGTGGCGCGCTTATTCCTATGAGCAAGCATTCAGCGTTTACCGCAGCAGAAACAGCGGAGATGCTGAAGAGCATTGTGCCTCCGGAGCGCTTCGAGTCGTTCGAGAAGATGCAGACCGTCGACCTCTCCTACGCGCACAAGGAGAATGTTCGTTTTCGCGTCAATGGCTATCAGGTGCAGGGAGCGGCCGCGCTCGCGTTCCGGCTCATCCCGCGCGCGATAAGCACGTTCACCGAGTTGAATCTCCCCCCTATCCTTGAAGTGTTCACCCAGCGCGAACAGGGGTTCTTTCTCGTCGTGGGGCCGGTAGGGCAGGGTAAGTCCACTACACTCGCCACGATGATCGACCGCATCAACGACTCTCGTGCGGAACATGTCCTCACGATCGAGGACCCGGTCGAATATCTTTTTACGCCGAAACGTTCCCTCATCCACCAACGCGAAGTGCATGTTGACACGCCCGATTTCCATACAGCGCTCCAGAGCGCGTTCCGCGAAGACGTCGACGTCATTATGGTCGGCGAAATGCGCGACTATGAGACTATCTCTTCGGCCGTAACCGCCGCCGAGACCGGCCATCTCGTGTTCTCCACGCTCCATACCAACAATGCCGCACAGACCATCGACCGGATCATCGACATGTTTCCCGCCGAGCAGCAAGATCAGGTGCGCGTCCAGCTCGCGGGAAGTCTGGCAGGCATCTTCTCCCAGCGCCTTATTCCGCGCGTTTCAGGCGGACTCATCCCGGCGTATGAGCTCCTTATCAACAACAATGCGATCGGTACGCTTATCCGCGAAGCGCGGACGCATGAGATCAACACCGTGATCCAGACGTCCTCGCAAGAAGGCATGATCGACATGGACCGCTCGCTCGCCGAACTCGTGCGGCGAGGAGAAGTAACGGTCGAGCATGCATACGAGTATTCGATGGACCCGAAGACCTTCGAGCATTACCTGTGACATGTTATTTAAATACCACGCGATCGATCAAGATGGGCATGAACGAGAGGGGACTATCGAGGCGCCTTCGAAAGAGGTCGCTGTTCCCGCGCTGCAGCGGCGCAACCTTATCATTTCG